>Ga0181535_10001371_pt1 | contig 32055 bp, 27 predicted proteins | sample PEATcosm2014_Bin_44_FD_119774 | JGI IMG/M metagenome (GOLD analysis project Ga0181535, IMG submission 119774) | Peatland microbial communities from MTU Mesocosm Facility, Houghton, MI, USA - PEATcosm2014_Bin17_30_metaG | ecosystem: Environmental > Terrestrial > Soil > Wetlands > Peat | place... | reverse complement strand
GCTTGGCCTGGGCAGATATCTGCCTGAGCGAGAGGAGATCGGCGTCGCGGATCACGGGCACCATGAGGCCGCGCGGCGTATCGACGGCGAGGGCGAGGTGCACCCTCTCGTACACGCGCAGCGTGCCGTTCTCAAGGGTCGCGTTCGCGTTGGGGAAGCGGGGCAGGACCCGGGACACCGTGTAGAGGACCAGGTCGCCGATCGTCACTTCGGACAGGCCGAGGGCCGGGTCGCTGGCCTTGAAGCGGGCGCGGAGCGCCTGGAGGCGAGCCGCGGCAGCCGAGCCATTGAAGGTGAGCTGCGCAGTACTCGCCAGGGAGGCGCGCATGCGCTCCGATATGAGCTTGCGCACGCCCTTGAGCGGCGTCTCGGTAAAATCGTTCCCCTTCTCGGCGGGGGCGCTCGGAGCCTTCGATCCGAGATCGGCCAGGCCGGCGCGGCCGCCGAGCGCCGTGCCGAAAGCAGGCGCGGGGGCTCCAGCGAGGACGGCCGCCTTCGCGGCGGCGGTGAGAGCCGGCCGGCCGGCGAGCGCCGCGGTCACGTCGCGCTCGATCACGCGGCCGCCGGGACCGCTGCCCGCGAGGCTGGGCGCGTCTACGCCCTCGGCCGTAGCCAGCTTGCGCGCGCGGGGCGAGACGGCGGATCCGCCGGGCGCCGCGGGGGCGGGAGCTGTCGGCGCGCCGCTCGCGGGGGCCGGGCTCACCGCAATAGCGGCCGGCGCCGCTGCGGCCGTCCCGGCCGCGCTGGGCGCCGCGGCACCCAGGGTCGCCTGCCAATCCTCCCCCTTCTCCCCGATGACGGCGATAGGCTCGAGGACCGGGACGTCGTCTCCCTCCGGACGGAGTATCTTGAGCAGAAGGCCCGGGGCTCCGGCCGGAACGTCGAAGCTGGCCTTGTCGGTCTCGACCTCGCAGACCGTCTGGTCAGGCTGGACCGCCTGGCCTTCGGCGGCTTTCCACCGGACTATGATGCAGGACTCGACCGTGTTCCCCTGCCGGGGCATGATCAGAAGATGAGCCACGTAGGACCTCCATGGGATCTCATACTTTCGTACATCGTATAGAAGCAGCCTCGAGGTCGCGCGAGGCGCCTTCCCCGAGACAATCGTCCGTGATGATGCCGTTCACGTCGCCGAGGGGGAGGACGTTGACGAAGCCCGACTTTCCCCATTTCGAGGAATCCGCGAGGAGGAGGGTCTCCTCGGCGCAGGCGCGCATCGCCTTCACGATCTCCGCCCCCTCGACAAGCTGGGTGGTCAGGCCCTTCTCCAGGGAGAAGCCGTCGGTGCCGACGAAGGCGAGCCTCACGTTGAGCCCCGCGATCGTACGGAGGGCCACCGGGCCGACCATCGACTCGGTCTCGCGGCGAAACTCGCCTCCCGTCAGGGTAATCTGGAGCGCCGGGTTGAGACGGGCGTAGGAAAAAACGAGAGTCGAATTGGTCACGACCTGGACCTCGCGCTTGCCGATCAGGTAGCGCACCAGGAGAGCGGTGGTCGTGCCCGCCTCGATCATGATCCTGTCCCCGTCGCGCACGAGGAGGGCGGCGGCCCGGGCGATCCTGCTCTTCACTTCAATGTTCAGCTGCTGCCGCTCGACGATGCTCTGGTGGAGGGCCGGATAGGCTCCGCCTCGAGAGCGGATGAGGTAGCCCTTCTCCTCCAACTCCTTCAGGTCCGATCGCACGGTGACTTCGGAGACGGAGAGCTCCCTGCTCAGCAAGGAGACCGAAAGCGAGCCCCGCTCAGATAGAAGCTTGAGGATGGTGCGCTCTCGATCCATAAGCTCTTCGATCAATTCCGAAACCCTTTCGATAGTCTTACGATATGCTTCCATTCTAAAAAAAATGGTCAGGATATTCAAGGGCTTCCAAAGCTTTTCTATTAATGAAGAAAAAAATGGAAATCCATCGCCGGCTCGACAAAACTCCAGATGCCAGAGATACTTGCGATATGACAGTGGAGCTGAGAACAAGACTGGACGGAGCGATAAAGGCTTTCATAATCGACATGGACGGCGTGATCTACCACGGCAACCGCCTCCTGCGCGGGGCCGCCGAGCTCGTCGAATGGCTCCGCCGCTCCGGAAAGCGTTTCCTCTTCCTGACGAACTCGAGCGAGCGCTCGCCGCCCGAGCTCTCGCAGAAGCTCTCCCGCCTGGGGATCGAGGTCGAACCCGAGCATTTCTATACGAGCGCCCTCGCGACCGCAGGCTTCCTGGCTTCGCAGAAGCCCGGCGGCAGCGCCTTCGTCATCGGCGAGCCCGGCCTCACGAATGCGCTGTACGACTCCGGCTATTCGATGAACAACGTCAACCCGGACTACGTCGTCATAGGCGAGAGCCGAGGCTACGGCCTCGAGTCGATCGAAAGAGCAGTGCGCCTGGTCCTGGGTGGAGCGAGACTCGTCGGGACCAACCCCGACTTGAGCGGCCCCTCAGAGACGGGGCTGGTGCCCGCATGCGGCGCCCTGGTCGCGCCAATCGAGCTGACTACCGGCAAGAAAGCCTATTTCGTCGGGAAGCCCAACCCCCTCATGATGCGGCACGCCCTCAGGCGCCTAGGCGCTACGCGCGAGGAAACGGCCATCATCGGCGACCGGATGGACACCGACATAATCGCCGGCATCGAAGCCGACATCGAGACGATACTGGTGTTGTCAGGAGTGACTTCGCTCGTGGAGATCGGTCGATTCTCCTACGCGCCTCGCCACGTGCTCGAAGGGGTGTTCGAGATTCCGGGCGAGTAGCGCCTAGGAGACGAGAAGGTCTCTGACGACCTCAGCCGCGATGATGAAGCCCGCGACTGGGGGCACGAAAGGGACCGAGCCGGGCACCGAGCGGCGCGAGGCGCAGGTCCTTTCCTTCCTGGGGCAGACGCATTCGAGACGGCAGGGATTCGCGGCCTCGTTTATCTCGAGAGGGGGCTCGCGCGAATACACTACCTTGAGGCTGTCAATGCCGCGCTTGCGCAGCTCCTTGCGCATGACGCGCGCGAGCGGGCAGATTGAGGTCGCTGAGATGTCCGCCACTTCAAGGCGCGTCGGGTCGAGCTTGTTGCCCGCTCCCATCGCGCTGATGATCGGGATGCCCGCCGTCTTGGCGCGGACTATCAAGTCTATCTTCGAGGAGACCGTGTCGATCGCATCGACGATATAGGAGAGACCGGGGCGCAGGATTCCCTCCGCGCTGTCGGCTCCATAGTAGAGCTGCAATGCCTCGACCCTGATGCGCGGATTGATGTCGAGGACCCGCTCCCTCATGACGTCGACCTTGGGCTTTCCCACCGTGCTGCGAAGGGCGACGGCCTGCCTGTTGATGTTGGTGACGCAGACGCAGTCGTCGTCGACGAGGACGAGCCCGCCCAGGCCCGAGCGCGCGAGCGCCTCGGCCGCGTAGGAGCCCACCCCACCTATGCCGATCACCGCGACGGTGCTTGCCTCGAGCTTGGCAAGGCCCTCGGCCCCGATGAGGAGCTCGGTCCTCGAGAAGGAATTCAGCATCAGTGGCGATGATGGCGAAGGATGCGACGTGGGTCAAGGAGAGCCGGGATCGAAGTTGCCGCGTCTCACGATCATGGGTTAGGATAGCCCGCCTAGGCGAGCGCCGAGGAAGGAGTCGGTTCATGGCGGGGATCGGGAACGAGCCGAGACTCAAGGGAAGGCTCTTGATGAAAGCAAGAGGAATATTCGAGCACAGGTCAGAATGGCTCTACCTCCTGCTTGACGAGGCGAGGAAACGTGGCATCGAATGGGACGAGTTCGCCCCGGCTGCGATATACCGCTGCGGCCGCTTCCACGGCGAGTCGCTGGCCGACGCGGCCGCCGCGGACGAAGGCCTACTCACCCTCGGGAAGAAGCTGTTCTCCGGTATGGGCAGGCGAGTCTTCGAGGTGAAGGTCCACGAGAGTGACGCGTACTTGCTGGCGGTGGAGTTCCGCTATTGCCCCCTCGTGAGCGCTTGGAGGAAACTCGGGGCGAGCGATGCGGACATCGCCGACTCGATCTCTTACCCGTTTCTCTAGGGTCGTCCCCGCCTCGCCTTGGATGCTTTATAAGCCTTGCTCCTGCCATCCTTGTCCACCTCGACCAGAAGGCCGGCGCGGGCGAGGCAGTACAGAATCTTCCGGGCGCGATCGGGGCCTATCTCCAATGCCTCCCCGAGGCTCGAGGATGTCCATGGCGGTAGAAGGTCCTCGGGAATGATGGAAAGCCACTGACCGGGGGTCCTGAACGAACGGGAGGACAGTACCTCGAGTAGCTCCCGGTCTACGGTCCTATCGCCTCTGCGCCACCAGGATCCCGAACCGTCGCGGGTTTTCACCTCGGCCGTCTTGATGAGAAGCGCCTCGATAGTAACGTTGCGCGACGCTACCAGGCCCGCGGCCATCACGAGCTCGTCGAACAGGCTGAAGACGTCACCCCGCTTGGGGCTCCTACGCACGGAGAGTAGCTCCGCGGTCTTCGGGTCGAGCCGGTGGATCTCCCGCTCGGCGGCGATCGGATAAACGACGCGGACGCGATGGCCGCTTCCGACGAGGGCGAGCGCCTTGGGGACGATCTTGCCGAGATTTCCCGTCTGCACCTCGACGAGCTCGCCGTCTGCCTTTACGAGGTCGATGACCCGGCCCCCTATCGGGACTTCCAGTCGGTCGCCCGGTCCCGCGAGATACTCCTTGAGCTGGGCGTGGAGGCTGTGTTCGGCGTAGAGATTGATCCCCGATCGTTCCGGGACGATCGGAGTGGGCCTGAGCGTACCGCGATCCCGCATGATCGGCTAGGCTCCTCGTACCTGCGCGAGCCAATCGCGGCGGAAGGAGGATACCTGCTCCCTTTTCTCGCCGGGCCTCGCCTCGTAGTATGTTCCGCCGAGGAAGCCAAGGGTAAATGCGCCCGCGGCGATGCCCCATGAGAGGGCGTCGGCGAGGTCGAGAAGGGCAGCGCCCGACTTCATCTGCAAGGCTAACGCGGCGAGGATACCGCCGGCGAACGCGTCGCCGCAGCCGGTCGTGTCGCCGCGCGAAGCCTGCCGCCCGGCGCGCGCGCTGACCGGCAGCTCGCGCAGGGCCATTTGCGAGAATCGCCCTTCCCCGGCCCATGCGAGGACGCTCTCGCCTCCTCTCGTAACGGCGAAGGAGCCGAGGCCGCTTCCTGCGAAGAACGCCAGGGCCGAGCCCAGGTCGCGCTCGCCGGATAGGCGCAGGGCCTCGTCCCTATCCATGACGAGGAGGTCGCATGAGCGATAGGACTCGAGGGGCCCGGGGCCGGTTGAAACGATCGAGCCGCCGAAGGGCCAGGGACCGACGCCGTCACGGCGCTCGGCCCTGAAGTCGAAGACCGTATTCACAATAGTCAAGGCGCCCCGCGAGCGCGCCTCGGCGAGGATGCAGGGGAGACCCTCGTGGAGCCGGGGCACGAGGGCCGTTCCGCCCAGCGCGATTATTTCAGCCTGGAAGAACTCCCCCCCGAGATGGGATGGGAGATAGCCTTCGGCCGCGCCGATATCGTTGACGAAGCAGCGCTCGCCGCGCCCTCCGTCCCAGTTCGGGTCGGAAAGGACGAAGGTGGAAGGCGTGCGTCCCGGTCTCGACTCGAGCCTCGATGCGTCGAGGGGAGTACGCGACAGCTTTTCGCGAAGCTCCCGCCCGATCGCGTCGTCGCCCGTCGCGCCATGGAAGGCCACCGGTATCCCCTCGCCCTCGAGCATCTGAGCGGCGTGGACGAGGGACACGACGGACGGACCGCCGACATTCTCCGCAGCGGGGACCGCGCTCGCCACGGTGGGTGAGCCCGCCATTGCCGCGAGGGTATCGGCGAGGGGCCGACCGGTAAAGCGCTCTGCATCCTCGGCGAAGACAAGGCGCCCCGGCGACAATCCCCCGTCGCCCTCGCGCCGCGAACGCGCGGCCGCGAAAGCAGCCGAGGAGAAGTCCACATCCGGATAAAGGATGTCCATGAGGCAGCAGCCCGCCCCCGCGATCCGTAGTGGCATGCGCCTCCTATAGGAAGTCGGCATACTCGATGGCAAGGAGATGAAGCGGCTCCTCGTCCTCCTCGACCCCGGGGAAGCGCCCGATATCCTCGAAGAAGCGATTGTCTCCGGCGTCGTCGTTGACGGCGCTGACCTCGCCGACGAGTACTCTGCCGGTCCCTGCCTCGCCGTAGAATCGGTGGTAGACGCCCCGTTCCAGGCAGATGCTCTCTCCAGGGCCCAGGACGACCCGGCCGCCCGCTCCCAGTTCGCACGATATGCCGTCGACCTTGACGCGGACCGGATCCTCCGCGAGGCCCTCGTCGGGCGTGGAGCCATAGAGCTCGAGGACCAATCGGCCGCCGCCGCGTACGATGATGTCTTCCGCCTTGGACCAGTGGAAATGCAGAGGCGTTTCCTGTCCTTCATCGACTATCATTACCTTCTCGGCATAAGTCTTGGACCCGCGCCCCGGATTTCCGTTGCGGAGGGTGAAGAGGAGGAGGCCCCTCCTCGCGAAGTCGCCGGAGCCGAAGTCGGTTAGGTCCCAGCCGAGCCGATTGTCGACGATCTCTGCGTCGGTCGCATAACGCCCCTTCCAATCGGCGGGCCGCCTCGTCGCCCAGGGAGGCAGACGAAAATTCATGGCGTCGAGGAATGCCTCGGCGGATGTCATGAGCTTATTGATCTCGCTCCTCTTCATGGCTCCTCCCCCGGGTTGACGATGGCACGGAGCGGGCCCTCGGCGCAAGCGGGCCGCCAGGGCGAGCCTCTATTCATCTTGATGCGCGCCGCCGCTTGGAGGCACAATTCGTCCGTGAGCGACGAGATTCCCGATATGCTGCCGATCGAGCCCTACTTGCCGGCAATACGCAGAGCGATCCTCGAAAGCGGCGCCCTCGTCCTCTCGGCGACCCCCGGCGCGGGCAAGACGAGCATGGTTCCCCGGGCGATCTTCGAGGCCCTCGCCCCGGCGAAGGTCCTCGTCCTGGAACCGCGCCGCATCGCCGCCGTCTCGGCGGCCTCCCGGATCGCGGAACTCTGGGGCGCGAAGCTGGGCGAGGATGTCGGCTATCGCGTCCGCGGCGAATCGCGCACCAGTCCGCGCGTCTGTGTAGAGGCGGTGACGCCCGGCGTATTGATCCGCATGCTTCAGAACGACCCCGCCCTCTCAGGCGTCGGCTGTGTGATCCTCGACGAGTTCCATGAACGCTCCGCCCAGGCCGACCTCTCCCTGGCTTTCCTGCGCGAGTCGCGCGAGCTCAGGCCCGAGCTGCGCGTCCTCGCCATGTCCGCGACGATCGACGCCGCGAAGGCGGCGGCCTCCTTGGGCGCCGGCTTCATCGAAGTGCCGGGACGTTCATTCCCTGTCGAGACTCGCAATTTCAGCCCGCCGGACGGCCGCGGCTTCGAGGCTGCCCTCGCGCGTGCCGCGCGCGACCTGTTGGACGAGGCGGGAGGCGACCTTCTCGTCTTCCTGCCGGGCGTCGCGGAGGTCTCGCGCGCCGCTTCCGAGTTCTCAGCCGGCAGCGCTGGGCCGGCGCGACCGAGCCGGGCGGGCGGCGATCGACCGGAGGCCTTCGTCCTCCACGGCTCGCTCCCTCTCGGGGAACAGCGTCGCCTATTATCGCCCGCGCGCGGCGCGCCGCCTCGGGCGATCTTCGCCACTTCGATCGCCGAGACGAGCCTCACCGTACCGAGGGTCCGCGCGGTCGTCGACTCCGGCCTCGCGAGGCTCTCGCGCTACCAGCCACGCGCCGGATTGAACCGGCTCGTCACGGAGCGCGAGGCCCTGGACCGCGCCGACCAGAGGCGGGGGAGAGCAGGGCGTCTCGGACCCGGCATCTGCATGCGCGCCTGGCCGGCCTCCGAGTCCCTGGCGCTCCGCACCGAGCCCGAGCTCTCACGCGCCGAGCTTTCTGGCATCGTGCTCGAAGCCGCATTGTGGGGCTCGCGCGGTAGGCTGGACCTTGACTGGCTCGATCCTCCTCCCCAAGGCGCCTGGAACGCGGGAAAGGAGCTCCTACGGGAGCTCGGGGCCCTCGCCGCCGATTTTTCGCCCACGGCCTTCGGAAGGCGCATGGCCTCGCTCGGCACCGAGCCTCGACTCGCGGCTCTCGTGCTCCGAGGAGCGGAGGCGGGCGAGCCCTGGACCGCCTGCCTAGCCGCGGCCTTCCTCTCGGAGCGGTGGCCTTCGGAGCGCGGTGGACCCGGCGGTCGCGATTCGGCCCGCGACATCATCCTCGGCCTCGAGGCGCTCGACTCGGGCGGGGTGGGGGGCTACGGCGCCGTCCGAGCCGAGGCGCTCAGACTAGCGCGGGCGGCGGGCATCCCTCCCGACGGAAGCGTAAGGTCCGCGTCTCTCGGCCCCCTCCTCGCGGCGGCTTTCCCGGACCGCATCGCGGAAAGGACCGAGTATCGCGGCGCGAGCGCCACCTTCCGGATAGCGGCGGGCCGGTCCCTGCGCGCTTCGGGAAGTCTCGCGCGAGCTCCCTGGATAGTGGCGCTCGAGGCGGACGCGGGATGGGCCGAAGGCAAGGTCTACTCGGCCTGTCCTCTCGGCGAAGCCGATGCCCTCGCCGCCCTCGACGCGCGCGCGAGAGAGATCGCCGAGGCGGAGTGGAAAGGCCTCGAAGTGAAGGTCATAATATCGAGGCGGGTCGGCGCGATAGTCCTTGGGGCTCGTCAAGCGGGCGGGCTATCGCGAGAAGAACTCGCTGGGCTGCTGGTGTCGCGGATCGAGTCAGCCGGACTCGGGATCCTTCCTTGGGAAGGAGGAGCCTCGGAGGCTCTCGCCCGCATTCGCTATTTTGCCGCCGTCACTGCCTCGGACGAAGCCTCTCTGTCCGATACCGCCTTGGCTGAAAAGGCGATGGAGTGGCTCGGCCCATACATCCTCGCAGAAGGAGGACCCCTCATGGACGGAGCTTCCCTCAAGCGAGCCGTGCTCGCCTTGGCGCCGCGCGAACTGAAGGTGCGCATGGATCGAGAAGCCCCCGAGAGACTCGAGCTGCCCTCCGGCTCGTCGAAGGCCATAAACTATAGCGGTCTCGGTGGCCCCTTCGTCGAGGCGAGGGTACAGGAGTTCTTCGGCCTCTCCGAGCAGCCCCGGGTCGGCGGTCGTCCCCTCGTCCTCCGCCTCCTCGACCCGGGCGGCAAGCCTCTCCAAGTGACCTCGGACCTGCCGAGCTTCTGGAAGGGCTCCTGGGCCCAGGCCCGCAAGGAGCTGCGCGGACGGTATCCGAAGCACGACTGGCCCGAGGACCCGACGGCCGCGGCCCCTAGCCGCTCGGGCGTGAAGAGGCGTGACGCGGCGAGATAGGTGTCGGCGGACGGTTTACCTCGCCGCGCTCTACGTATATCTTGAATACGATGTATCGCCCCATGCAGGTCCTCGTCGATGCCGGCATCTCCGTCCGAGAGGCCTCGTTTACCGCCCTCGACGCCTATAGGGGGCTCAAGCCCGCCCCGCTGCGCTTCGCCCTCGCCTTTTGCGCCCTCCAGGACCTGGCGAAGGCTTTTGGCGAATTACGCTATCCCGGCACCAACTACGCCGATGCCGCGATCGACCTAGAGGATGTATCGGACATCGGTTCGGGGGCCTCGGGCACCGGCACGCTCTACATCCGCTGCGCCGATTCCCCCAAGACCGCGGACGCCGCCGCCTTCGCCCCCCTCGATCTCCTGCGCGATCCGGCGAGGGACGTCTATCTCGACCCGAGGGACGTCTATTCGACCCTTCGCGAGAAAAGCGTCGCGATGCGCCCGGCGCCGGCCGAGCAGAGTCTTTTCGAGGCCGCCGTGCTCGTCTCCCGCTATCCCTACGATCTCGAGGCCGACGCCCTCCCTCCTTTGCCCCTCGATTTCAGCCGAGATTCGCAGCGCGACCTCCTGACCCTCATGCTCACCGGGCCGACTCCGGAGCGGGGATTCGAGATCCTTCGGCGGAGCGGCTTCGTCGACGCCTACTGGCCCGAGCTGGCAGGACTCTCCGGGATCGACCAATCGAAGGAGTACCATCCCGAGGGCGACGCATGGGCCCATACCCTCGAGACCTTCCGCCACCGCAAGCTGCCGGCCCTCGGCCTTTCTCTCGCCCTCCTCCTCCACGATGTCGGCAAGCCCAAGGCCGAGCCGGTCGATGGAAGGAAGTTCGACCGCCACGCCGAGATCGGCCGCTCGGTAGCCGAGCGCTTCCTCCTCCGCCTCGGCTTCGCGCGATCCTTGATAAGCGATGTATCTTTCCTGGTCCGCTACCATATGATGCCGGCCGCCCTTCCCCGCCTTCCCGCCAACAGGCTCGAGGGCATCATCGACGACCCGCGCTTCCCGATCCTGCTAGAGCTCTACAAGTGCGACGAGCTGTCCACCTTCCGCGGGCCCGACGGCTACTACGAGGCCTGCGCGGCCTACAAAGCCTGGCTCAGGAACTCGCGCAACCCCTGGCGCGACGCCGCCGGCAAGAAGCTGGCGCGCATGTACCTGGAACCCGGCCGCCCCGGCCCCACACGTTGACCGGTGGGCCGGGGAGCGCTACCATGCCCCCATGTTCGACCCACAGACGTATTCCGCGCGCCGCGACGCGCTGCTCCGGGGCCTGGCCTCGCGCGGCGCGCGGCGCGGCACGGTCCTCCTGCTCGGCAACCGCGAAAGCCCCATGAACTACGCCGCCAACTCCTACGCCTTCAGGCAGGACTCCAGCTTCCTCTATTTCGTCGGCCTCGCGCTTCCCGGCCTTGCCGCGGCGATCGACCTCGCGAACGGCTCGGTCGCGCTCTACGGCGACGACGCCACGATGGACGACATCGTCTGGACGGGTCCCCAGCCTCCCGTCGCAGAGCTCGCCGCCTGCGCTGGCATAGCGACCGCCCGCCCCCGCTCTGCGCTAGGGCGCGATCTCGGGGCCGGCGGCGGCAAGGCAGGTCCCATCCTCTACTTCCCGCCCTATCGCGCCGACTCGCGGGCCGAGCTGGCCGAGCTGACGGGCCGGCCCTATGCGGCCGTAGACGAAGGAGCCTCCCTGCCTCTGATCAAGGCCGCCATAGCCCTTCGCGAGATCAAGTCCCCGCCCGAGATCGAGGAGATGGACAGGGCCGTGGCGATCACGGTCGACATGCACCGGGCGGCCCTCGCCACGGCTCGCGCCGGCATGCTCGAGTCCGACGTCTACGGCCGAGTCGCCGAAGTGGCCTTCGCCTCGGGAGGAGGCCTCTCCTTCCGCGTCATCGCCACGACGAAGAGCGCGACGCTCCATACTCATTCCCACGACCGCAGACTCGAGGACGGAGGCCTCTTCCTCCTCGACGCGGGGGCCGAGGCCCCTTCGGGCTACGCAGGGGACCTCAGCACGAGCTTCCCAGTCGGACCTCGCTTCGACGACCGCCAGCGGGCGATCTACGAGCTCGCGCTGCGCATGCATGGAAGAGCTTGTTCCCTGCTCGCGCCCAGGGCGAACTTCCGCGACGTGCACCTCGCGGCGGCCCGCGAAGGCGTCGTCGGCCTGAAAGAGCTCGGACTAATGCGCGGCGACCCCGAAGAGGCAGTGGCCTCGGGAGCCTACGCCTTCTTCTTCCCCTGCGGTACGGGCCACATGATCGGCCTCGACGTCCACGACATGGAGGACTACGGCGAAACTCACGTCGGCTACGAGGGCGCGGAACGCAGTTCCCTCTTCGGCCTCAGGTCGCTTCGCCTGGCCAAGCCCCTGAAGGCCGGGATGACCTTCACCGTCGAGCCGGGCATCTACTTCATACCCGAGCTCTTTGCGATGTGGGAGGCCGAAGGCCGCTTCGCGGACTTCATAGATTACGCCGCCGTAAAGCCTTGGCTCGACTTCGGCGGCATGCGGAACGAGGAAGACTGGCTCGTTACCGACGGCGGCGCGAGGATACTCGGGCCCGCCTTCGACAAGTCCGTCGCGGCGATCGAGCGGGCGCGGGCTTAGCCGGCTAAGCCGCCGTCGGTCATGGCGACAAAGATTTTTCACGCGGCCTACGGGACTTCGATCTCCCTGATCCTTCCGATTCCCGTGCCGACTTCGTAGAATCGCGCGTCGTACCAGAGGTCTAGGTCCTCGGGCACCTCGATGACCGCGAAAGTGGGCCGATCACGCCCGCGGGGCCGCGATATCGAGCCCGGGTTGAGGGCCAGGATCCCGCGATACTCCTCATGGAAGGCCCTATGCGTATGTCCGAACAGGACAAGCTTGGCGCCGACGGCTTCTGCAGCAAAGATGATGCGCCCGAGGCCCTCCGTCACTCCTTCGAGGTGGCCGTGGAGAAGGAGGATGGGCCGATCGGCGTTCCCGATGAGGCGCCTGGGCCAAAGATCGGGGGCCGGATCGCCGTTCCCGCGTACGCCCTCGACGCGGGGCAGGATGAGCCTCGCGTTCCGCGCCGCCCACTGGACATCCTCGACCCCATCGCCCAAATGCACGATGAGATCGACCTTGGACGCGAAGCGCCGGAGGGCGGGCGTCAGCGCAGAGATGTCGTGGTGTGAATCCGAGACGGCGAGTATGCGCACGCCCTCCAGTATAGCCCGGGAGACTCGAACGATGGAATTCGCTATAATCAGCACGGCAAAGGAGAGTCGATGGCGGAGGTTTTCGCGACGATGTTCCAGGACGAGGCCCTCGTCGTGAAGAGCCTCATCGAATCGACCGGCATAGAGGCGGAGATATCCTCCGAGCATTTCATAGACGTCTATCCTATCTTCTTCCCCCAACAGGGCGGCATCAAGATCGTAGTCGCGGACGAGGACGCCGAGGACGCTCGCGCCGTCGTCGCCCAATACCGAGAGCCCAAGTCCGACGCAGCCCCGGCGCCAACCGGGTCATAAGCCGAACTCGGCGCCCTGCACAAGGCGCCGGCCACTTACCACGAGGGCCCGGCGGCGCTACACTTCGGCCATGGCCAAATCATCGAGCCCGCTCGCGACCGTCATCATCGTCGTACTGGCCCTCGTCCTCCTCTACGCGCTCAACCCGACGAGGGAGGATTTCATAGCCTGGCGCTCCGGTCATGCCCGGCGCGACGCGTCGAGCGGCGCCGAGAACGGATTCATCGGCACCCTGAAGAAGGGAGCCGGCGCCGTCGCGGGAGCGATGACGGGCGCCGTGGCCGGCGGCTACGGGCGAAAGGACTATCTGATCTGCTCGAGCTATTCCCTGGGAGGGGACGAGTACCTCGGGATTGCCCATTTCTTCATCAAGTTGAAGTAGCTGGGGCCTGGGCGATCAGGGCTCCATTCCCGCGATAAAGTCGCGGTAGAAATAATACGAATCCTTGGGCTTCCGCGACCCAGTGGCCGGATCCACGCGAACGAGGCCGAAGCGCTTCGAATAGCCGTGGGCCCACTCGAAATTATCCATTAGAGACCAGACGAAGTATCCCTTGAGAGGGACACCATCGGCGATGGCGCTCCGACAAGCCGCGATATGGGACCTCAAGTAGGCAATCCGCTCGCGGTCACGTATCCGTCCCGCCGCATCGATCGCGTCCGTGAAGGCCGCCCCGTTTTCGGTTATAAAGAGCGCCTTGACAGGCCATCGCCCTGCGATCGTCCTCAACATTCTGGACAGGCCCTCCGGCACGATGTCCCAGCCCATGTCCGTCTTGTCCTGCCAGCTCGGCGCCTCGATGAAGCCCTCCAGGCTTTCCGGATCGGCGCGCATCGGCCTCTCGCTGTAGTAGTTGATGCCCAGGAAGTCGATAGGCGAAGCGATAGTCTCCATGTCGCCGGGGAGGAGGGGCATGGATACGCCCTGGGCGGCCAAGTGACGCTCCGGGTAGCCTCGGCCATAGATGGGATCGAGCCACAGGGCGGTGCCTTGATCGGAGGCCCTCTCGGCGGCGGCGATGTCCTGGGCCCGGCGAGTCGCCGGCCGTGGAGTCACGGTATTGAGCACGATGCCCATCGGCGCGCCGAGGCCCGTCGTGCGATAGGCCTTCACCGCGAGGCCGTGGGCCAGGAGGAGATGATGGGCGGCCTTGTAGGCATCAGTCTTGTCCCTGCGGCCCGGCGCGTGGACGCCCGCGGCATAGCCGAGGAAGGCGGAGCACCACGGCTCGTTCAGGGTAAACCAGCGCCCCACCCTGTCGCCGAGGGCGCGACAGACGATGTCCGTAAACTCCGCGAAGCGCAGGGCCGTATCGCGATTCGGCCAGCCTCCCTTATCTTCGAGCGCCTGAGGCAGGTCCCAATGATAGAGGGTGACGGCGCTCTCGATGCCCTCTTCCGCGAGGGCGTCCCCAAGCCGCTTGTAATAGTCCAGGCCGGCCTGAAGCGCTTTACCGGAGCCCTTGGGCTGAATCCGCGGCCAGGCGATCGAATAGCGGTATGCGTCTACGCCAAGGCCCTTGAGCAGCTCGACGTCGTCCTTCCATCGACGGTAGGAATCGCAGGCAAAGTCGCCGGTCATGCCTCCGTAGACCTTGCCGGGAATCCTGGAGAACCTGTCCCATATCGAGTCGCCACGGCCATCTGCGCCCGTGGAACCCTCGATCTGAAAGCTTGCGGTGGAGCAGCCCCAGATGAAATCGGACGGGAATCCGTCGTTGCGCGATCTTCGTGATTCTTTCATTCGTTCCTGCCTTTCAAAGTCCATTTGCGGCCCAGATCGAGCTGGCGCCGCGATAGATCGGCGCTAGCCTTTTACCGCTCCTGCGGCGACACCCCGGGTGATCTGCTTCCTGAAGACGAAATAGAAGAGGAGCATCGGCACCGTACCTATCGTGAGGGCCGCGAACTGCTTGCCCCAGTCGCTGGCGAGCGATCCGGAAAAGCGGAACATGCCCAATGGAAGGGATTTGAGCTCGGTTTTGCTCACTAGTATGTTGATCAACGCGAATTCATTCCAGATACCGGTGATATTGAGGATCGCGAGTGTGGTCGCGACCGGCACGGTCATCGGGAGTATTATCGACCTGAAGATTCTGAAATAGGGAGCGCCGTCGATGCGCGCCGATTCCACGAGGGAGGTCGGTATGCCCTTGATGTATTCCGTAGCGAGATATATGCCCAGCGGCAACCCCGCGCCGATGTAAACGAGGAGGACCGCGATGCGCGTATTGTAGATGCGCAGGAGGTTTACTTCCAGGAAGAGCGGAATCAGGAGGGACTGGACCGAAAGGAGAAGCCCGATGACGAAGCTGGCGTAGATCGGCGCGGTTACCTTACGCGGTATCTTGGCGAAGGCGAAGCCGGCGAGGACGGAGAGGACGATGATGCCCAGCGTTGCCCCCAGGGTATAGATAAGCGAGTTGGGGATGAGCTTGTCGAATTCGCCGAGCTTCCAGGCCCCGTAGGGACCTAGGTAGTTCCTGAAGGTCGGCGCCTGGGGAAAGCCGAGCTGGCTCACCTGGAATTCGCGAGTCGGCTTGAAGGAATTCATAATGAGCCAAAATATCGGGTAGACGGTCATGACCGAGAAGAGGATCATGACGAAGTATGCGAGGACCTTCGCGACCGCGGCGCCGAACCGGCCGAACGCGGTAGTCTTTATCGCTTCGGACATGGCTTCGCTACTCCTTCCCGCCGAACTTCTTCTCGACGGCTTTCGTAATGCCGATCAGGATGAAGCTGACGACTACTATTATGAGGGCGATCGCGTTGGCGAGAGGGAAGTCGGGCCGGCCCAGGAATGCGCGATTGAACATATATATGGTCAGAATCTCGGTTACATGGTCGGGGCCTCCTCCCGTCATCGCCCAGATGAGGGAGAAGCTCGAAAGCGAGCCCGCGATGCACAGGATCGCCGAATTTACTAGAGTCCCGGTGATTGCGGGCAGCACGATGTAGCGCCCGACCTGGCCCTCGTTGGCTCCGTCTATTCGCGCCGATTCGATGATTTGGACATCGATTTTCTGCATGTTCGCGAGGAAAATGATCATGTAGAGACCGGTCCACATCCAGAGGATGACGAAGAGTATCGGCAGCATGGCGATATCGGGCTTACCCAGGAAGGTCGGGGACCACTTTTGAACGAACATATTCGTGAGATCGGATATCACTTGCTGGACCTTATCGGGTCCGTAGCCGGAGAGAAAGTCCTTCAGGTCTGCGGAAGGGTTGCTGAAAATACCTGCAGCCTTGGGACCGACGAAGTCGAGAATTCTCTTGACGAGGTCGTCGGAGACGCTGAAGCTCGTATAATTGGCGAAGATCCCGGCAATTTTGGCGTGGTAGGCAGCCACGCGGATGGAGTTTATAGCCTCGCCGAGGGGGCCATTCGGGGAGAAAATGGTCGACCAGAGTATACCGACCACTATCACCGAGATGATATTGGGCACATAGAGAATGCCTTGCCAGAAATTCGGCCACTTGACCATCCTGCGGTAGATGATGTATGCGAAGACAAAGCCTAGGGGCAGCTGGCCGAACACCGAAATCAGGACAATGTACAGGTTATTCTTAAGCGCGTTCCAGAACAGCGGATCGGCGACGAGATTCGCGTATTTACCGAATCCCGTTAATTTCCAAGCTTCGCCGCCGAACATCTTCCCGCCGTTATAGTTGCTCAATGAAAGAATGACCGAAAGAACGATCGGGAATGCCATCACGAGCAAGTATACGATGAGGGCCGGCAGTACCATCATCCAATAGGCATGGCCTTCTTCGCGACCTATGCGTTTCTTTCGGGCCACAGGAACCTCCGCTGTAATCGTATTCTTGCCAAGCGGGAGCCCGGGTCGCCCGGGCTCCCGCACCCCGGGGAGAAGAGTGCGCCGCGACGGCTCCAGGCGTCGCGGCGCTAGGCTGATTTATTACTATTTGGCGGAAGCGAGGAACTTGTCCATAGCGGCCTGCATGTCGGACGCTATCTTAGCGGGGTCGCCGTTGCCGAGCCCGAGGGCTTGGAGGCCATTGTTGAGGATGGAGACGACGCTGGGATCAAGGACACCGTCGAGGACGTAGGTGGTCTTGGCGATCGAATTCTTGTAGGCGGCCATCTTCTTGATGATGGGTTCGACGTTGCCGGTGACGCCCATGAGGGTCGGGATATATGCGCCCTGCTCGTAGCGGATCTTCTGGACCTCCGGGGAGTAGAGGTACTTCATGAGCTTGACAGCCGCGCTAAGCTTGGCCGATCCCGCCGGAAGGGCGTCGCTGATGGCATAACCGACGCCAGCGATGCCGGAGACGACGCCGGAGTTCTTCTCACCCGGTATAGCCGGGAAGTTGATGATGTCGAAGGAGCTCTCCTGGTCGGCCGGGGAGATAAGGGCGGTGTTGGAGGACTTATCAGTGATGTAGTTGCCGGTGCGCCAGTCGCCGTCTATATACATGGCGGCCTTGCCGGAAGCGAAAAGGCCCGCGCCCTCGCTGTAGCCGACGTTCATGTCCGAGGCGGCGATAATGCCGTCCTTGAAGAGGCTCTGGTAGAACTTGAGCGCGTTGACGAAGCCCTTATCGGTAAACTTGGCATTCTTTGTCTTCACGCTGTCGATGTAGGCGTCGCCGAGGAGGCGGCCGGAGATCGTGGAGAATAGGCAGGACTGGGAGGGCCAGAGGTCCTTATCCGGCAGCATCATGACCGCGATGCCCTTGGCCTTGAGCTTGGGAACCATCTTCCTGAGATCGGCATAGGTCTTGGGAATCGCTAGCCCGTTGTCCTTCAGGAGCTTCGTGTTGATGTACACGGCGGTCGTTAGGGTGAAGGACTGGGGGACGATCGCCTGGTACTGGGAGGCGGGCAGTACGCTGTCGCCAAGAGCTTTCGGATTGGTGGCCGTCGGGGCGAAATTCTTGAGGAAATCCGCGCCGAGGAGCTTGGAGAGATCTTTAGCAAGGTGCTTGTCGTAAACGACCTCGGACCGTCCGGAGGGCCAGCAGTACCAAACATCGGGGAGAGTGCCGGCCGCCACATAGGCCTGGAACTTCTGGTGGTATGGCTCGCTGAACAGCTCCTCCTTCTGGAGATCGATATCCGGGTTGTCCGCCTGGAATTTCGCCCAGATAGCCTGGTCCACATCGTAGCCAGCCTGCGTGGCATCAATGTAGTAGAGAACGTTGAGAGTCGTCTTCTGCGCCATAGCGCCCAAGGCGACGAACGCGACCATCAGCATTGCGATGATCAGTTTCTTCATCGAGTACCTCCTGATCGGGCTTCTGCCCGAAAATACCCAAAAAAAATCTCATCCCCCGACGGGGGAATTTCCAGATTAACGCGCCACCTCAAGCGAATTCCCCGAGACCCCTCTGAGCCCGGGAAGGGTTTGCTCGGAGACTAGGCGGTCGAGGATCATGCCCGCTGCGCCGTAGGCTACCGCCTTGCCCCCGAGACTCGAATAGTAGATCTCCACTTCCTTGGGGAAGGGGTACATCCAATTCTCCTCCAGGCGGCGCCGCAGGAGGGAGGGGAAGTCGACGTCGAGCGCCTCTATGTCGCCACCAACGTAAACACGAGCGAAATCCATACTATTGACCAGCATCGCCGTATTGCGCGCCAGTTCGTCCGCCGCCTTAACCAGGACCTCACGATCCGAGTCGAAGCGAGAAAGCGCGTTCTTGGACAAAGAAAGCTGAAGCTCGCCCGGGCCGTCGCAAAAGGCCGAGCGGAACTCGCCGGCGTTGCCGTGCGCCCCCGAGTAGACCTTGCCTCCCAGGACCATCCCGAAGCCTACGCCGATACCGCCCGATAGCCCGATGGATTTTGGGTCCCGACGGAACTCAACGAGGGCGAACAGGAAGTCGCGAAGGGCTTCGTCTCTATTGAATGCTAGCTCCCCCCAGGCGCAGCAATTCGCGTCGTTCTCTACCAGACACGGAAAGGGGAGATTGGCCGCGACCGTCTTGCCGAAATCTATCGGTTCCGGGATCCCAAGTGGGACTGAATAGCGGATCCTGCTCTTCTTGATGTCCACGAGGCCGCCGATACCGACGCCTACGCCGAGCAGACGCTCGTGATCTGGGCAGAGCTTGGCGGAGCATTCATGAATGACGGCGAGCATCATTTCCGAGCACCCGCCTTCGGCCAAGGACATCGAGCCCCGCGTCTCGGCCAATATTTCGCCCGCGAGGTCGACGACGACGGCGACATAGGCCTCGACCTGTATCTCGATTCCGATCACTCGACCGAATGAACGGTTCATCGAGAGGTGGATCGGGCGTCTACCCCCGCGGCTGCCGGCGCTGCCTTCGGCTATTTCTTCTATAATACCGAGTTCGATGAGGCGACCGACTTGGTTCGTGACCGTCGATTTGTCGAGCCCGAGCCGCTCGGCTATTCCGACTCGGCTAATCTGAGGATTCTGCCAGATCGTCCTGACTATCCGAGCAGCGGTATGCGGCCCAGCCCCTCTCCCTCTCGGCACATTCAACCCCTTTAGGATATACTTTCCAGTTAGTTGATTAATTATTCCAACTAATACTGGTATATCATGGGACTTCTGAATAGTCAACGTGGGAATCGATGTCCCGGCACTCCGGAGGCTGCGTATGGACCGAATTGAACTAGGCGGCAGATGGAACTTGATTCGCCTCACCGATCGAAGCGAACGGCCGATCAAGGTCCCGGGCGATATATTGAGCGCGTTGTTGGCGTCGAGGGAGATACCCGACCCTTACTTCGACCGGAACGAGCTTAAACTCCAATGGATCGGACGCGAAGACTGGCTCCTCGAGCGCGAGTTCGATATTTCGCCCGAAATCCTGAACCATGAACGAGTGCTTCTATGTATACAGGTCATCGACACAATAGCGGAAATCAGCGTCAACGGTGGGTTGCTCGGATCGGTCTCGAACATGTTCCGACCCTTCGCAGCAGATATGAAGCGTCTTCTAAAGCCCGGTACGAATCGCGTTTCAGTCCTCATATTCTCGCCAGAGAAAGCGGCCGCCGAGGCAGCTCGAGCGCTGCCCTATCCTGTGCCCCACAGCTCCTTTCCCGTAACCTCGCCAAACCGCAACCTCCTCCGCAAAGTCCAATGCATGGGCGGCTGGGACTGGGGTCCCTGCCTCATGACGGGCGGCATCTATGACGGAGTTTCGCTCCTCGCTCTCGACGGGCCTCGGATCGAGTACGCGACGACGAGCATGCGGCGCGAGGGCGACGTCTGGCGCCTCTCGGTGACGGCATGGCTCGATAGCCCCTCGGCATGCGCGGCGCAGCTCGAGGCGGAAGTCGCGGGAGCGCGGGGCGCGTGCCGAGTCGAGCTCCCCGCAGGGGCTTCAAGGGCAAAGGTCGAGATCGAGGTCCGCGGCGTCGAGGTCTGGTGGCCGGTCGGCCATGGCCCCGCGCCCGGGGGCCCGAGGCCGCTTTACGATCTCGTCGTCCGTCTCGGATCGCACGAGTTGCGCAAGCGTGTCGGCTTCCGAGAGCTCCAAGTCGTCGCGGAGGACGACTCGGCGGGTAGGAGCATGGTCTTTCGCGTCAATGGGAGCGACGTCTTCTGCAAAGGCGCCAACTGGATCCCTGCTGATGCCCTACCCTCGCGTTGGACGAAGAAGAGGCTGGACGAACTCCTGATGTCTGCCGTGGAGGCCAACATGAACTGCATCAGGGTGTGGGGAGGGGGCCGCTACGAGTCCGACGACTTCTACGAGATATGCGACGAAAAAGGCTTGCTAGTCTGGCAGGATTGCGCCTTTTCCTGCGCTCTTTACCCTTCGGAACCGGGTTTCCTCGCCGAGGTCGAGGCGGAGATCCGCCACCAAGTCCTTCGTCTCAGGGATCACCCGAGCTTGGCGCTCTGGTGCGGGAACAATGAGGCCCTGGGCGCTCTCGGCTGGTACCCGGAATCCCAAAAGAACCCGATGCGCTATATCGTCGATTACGACAGGCTGTACGAGGGCACTCTGGGTAGGATCGTGCGCGAGCTCGACCCGGAGCGGACATGGTGGCCTTCCTCGCCCAGCGGGGGCCCCGCGGACTTCGCCGATAACTGGCATGCCGATGGAAGGGGCGACATGCACTTCTGGTCGGTCTGGCACGAGGGGAAGAGCTTCTCGGAGTACCTATCCGTGAAGCCGCGCTTCTGCTCGGAGTTCGGTTTCCAGTCTTTCCCCAACTACGCAACTGTCGCATCCTACGCCCCCGAGGGCGAGCGCAATGTCACGAGCCCCGCGATGGAGCATCACCAGCGCCACAACCGCGGCAACACGATTATCATGGAGACCATGTTGAGGTACTTCCGCATGCCAACGGGCCTGCGCGAGACTCTCTATCTCTCCCAGGTTCTGCAGGCATGGGCCATCCGGACGGCCGTCGAATACTGGAGGAGCCTCAGACCCCTGTGCATGGGCGCTCTTTATTGGCAGTTGAACGATGTTTGGCCGGTGTCGAGCTGGTCGAGTCTGGACTACGACGGCAGTTGGAAGCTCCTCCACTACGAGGCAAAGCGCTTCTTCGAGCCCCTCCACCTCGCGCTTATCGAGAAGAATCGTACGATCCGCGCCGTCGCCGTGAACGACGGCCCTGATGCCTATGCTGGTCGACTATCCTTGAGGCTGAGACGCATGGACGGGAGCCAAGCCGCCGATTATTCCGTCGAAGTGAACGTCCCACGGGAGTCCTCAACGGAGCTGCGCGCCTTGGAGCTTTCCGCGATGGCCCTTCCTCCCGAGGACTCCTTCCTTGAGGCTAGGGTCGATCTTCGCAGAATCTCCGACGGGCGAACGGAGACCAGGGGGGCTGTTGCATTCCTCACCGAACCAAAGCGCTATACCTTGCCCGATCCTCGGCTCGAGGCGAAGGTCGTAACGGGGAAGCAGGGCCCCGAGCTGATTCTCCGATGCGCGAAGCCGGCATTCTTCGTCTATCCTGTAGCAGAAGAATTATCAGGTCGTTTCGAGGACTCAGGCTTCCATCTCATGCCTGGCGAAGAGCGCCGGCTGCGTTTCATTCCCACCGGCGAGGCGCGAAGCGCGCCACCGAACGCAGAATCCCTGAATGCGGCATTGCGGATCCTTCATCTTCGCGCGAGCTACGAATAGGGTGCAGCCGACGAAGCAGCCTCATGCTTTATTTCACCAACACTGGTCGGACTTGAAGCGGTATACACATGGATTAATCGCTTATTGTTTCATTTGGAAACAAGACCGTGGGGAAAAAATAAACAGGGAAAGGATTAGGTTCCAGCCTTTAGTTGATGGAAAATGATTCAATGAATTTAGCGAAGAGTAATTCTATTTAAGATATATAATTATTGATTATATCCTAAAAATCGTAATTTCATTCTTCGGATCCTATAAAATTGGCACATATCCTGCTTTATTACTTATGAGTGCCAGATAGGGCTCCGCCCAGGGCGCCGCAGGACCGCGTTGCGGCAAGCGGCTCCGTCAAGAGGCGAACAGATACGTTTGGAGGGTACAGATATGAAGAGCATGACCGTTTACGATGCAATGCTTCCCGTTTTCCGTGGTGTTTTCAAGGCCGATCCTTTCGCGATTCTCGATAGGGTCTTCGACGATGAGTATTTTCCCGCGCTCATCGCGCGCAGTCCTATCGTGGACGTGCGCGATAAAGACGACCGCTACCTGATCGAGATCGAGCTTCCGGGTGTATCGGAAAAGGATCTCAAGCTCGAGCTGAAAAACGGCCTCCTCAGCGTCTCCACCGAGAGGAAGGTGGACGGCAAGGACAAGGACGAGATCGGAAGATGGATACGCCGCGAAAGGCGCGAAAGCTACTTCTCGAGGAGTTTCGACCTGCCTGAGGATGCCGACGGCGAAAAGATCGAGGCGCGCTTCAAGGACGGACTCCTCACTGTAGAGCTTCCCAAGAAACCCGAAGCCAGCTCTCGGCTCGTACCGGTGAAAGCGGCGTAAGGCCTGCACGGAAAGATCGCCAATCGAGCGGTGGGCCATATTGGCCCGCCGCTCTTTCTTTATTCGGGCACGCCGATTCCAAAGGGCGTTCCCGCCACGCTATATTATGCAGATGGATTTGAAGCGAAGCGACGATCCTATCAAGGAAACTTGTCGACGGATCCGTATAGCGCGCAGCTATTGGGATGCGCATAACAATGCAGCCTGCCGCATGGAGAGGGCGCGTGCGCTGGAGCTCTACGACAAACTGACGAAAGAGCAGAAAAAAGATGTGCCACAGGTCCTCCGAATATGGCTGCGCTACCGGAGCGAAAAGTACTTTGGAGAGGGGCGAACTCCTCATAGATAACAATCATGCCTATATAAGTTGCTTGACGCATTCAACCAACCAGAGTAAAGTCGCTAAATGGAATATGGGTACTTCGACGATGATGCCAAAGAGTACGTAATTACGACACCGCGAACGCCGGTAAAATGGATCAACTACGTCGGGACCCTGGAATTCGGCGGATTCGTGGATTCGACTGGCGGCAGCGTCCTCTGCAAGGGCGATCCATCCCTCAATCGTATCGTCAAATATATCGCCCAGATGCCCGCGAGCGACTTCAAAGGACAGACTCTCTATGCCCGCTTCCGCCCAACCCAAGGGCCCCTCGAGGCTTGGCGCATCTTCTCGCCATTCTATGTACCTAGCCTCGATCCCTGGGAAGCCTGGGAATGCCACGTAGGACTCGGATATATGAGGTTCGTAACGCGATTCTACGGCATCGATTTCGACATCCGGATATTCGTGCCCAAAGGCGGGGACCGTGAAATCCGCGACGTACGAGTCCGCAATTCCACCGATCGAAAGATAGAGCTGGACCTCGTTCCGGTCGTTGAATACACGCATTTCGACGCTTTAAAGCAACTGACCAACGCCGACTGGGTGCCCCAGACTATGCAAAGTCGAGCCATCAGGGATGGCGAAGGCCACATCGTCCTCGTGCAAAGCGCGTACATGAGACGCGGAATCGCCGAGAATTATTTGACATCCAGCTCACCCGCCTCGAGTTTCGAGACGGACCGTAAACGCTTCCTCGGCGCCAACGAGTATGGCTCATGGGCTCGTCCCCTATCTCTAGAGGCTGAAGAGCTCGGTGACTACGAGGCTCGAAGGGGCGACAATATCGCCGCCCTAATGCAGAGGATGGGCGAGCTCGAGCGCGGCGCCACCGTCCGGCTCGTCACACAGCTGGGTCAGGCCGCGTCGGCCGAGGCCACATTGGACGGCATGGAAAGGTGGAGGGATTTCGACGAGGTCGACCGCGCTTTTTCCGAGCTGGCCTCCTCCTGGGAGGATTACCTATCCGTCTTCAATGTCGAGAGCCCGGTACCATCCTTCGATTCGATGGTCAACGTGCACAATCCGAGGCAATGTCATGTCACGAAGAACTGGTCCCGATACTTGTCGCTCTATCAGCTAGGTTTCGGCGCCGACAGAGGCATCGGCTTCCGCGATTCCTCGCAGGATGCTATGGGAGTCATGGCCCACATGCCGGCCGAAGGTCGCGTCCTGATAGAGAAGCTCTTATCCGTCCAGCGCAGGGACGGCTCGGCGATGCATCAGTTCAATCCCCTCACCATGATTGCGACCGAGGGCGACAGCCGGGAGCGAGACGATAGGCCGCACTATTATTCCGACGACCACCTCTGGATAATTCTCGCAGTCTGCTCCTACGTCAAGGAAACGGGCGACTTCGCCTTTCTTGCCAAAGACATCCCCTTCTACGACAAGGACGAGCGCGGGCGCGCCTCGCTGAAAGAGTCGGCGCCCGTCTTGGAGCACATCTCACGCGCGGCCGCCTTCACCCGGGGGGACCTGGGCAAGCACGGCATTCCCCTCCTCGGATTCGCGGACTGGAACGACCCGGTCAACCTGCCGGCCGGAGCTGAGAGCGTGTTCACGGCCTGCCTGTACGGCGCCGCCCTCCTCGAGCTGGTCGGCCTTGCGGACGCGCTGGGTAAGCCTGAGTCGGCGGAACGCTGGCGCTCATGGCACGCCGACATGAAGGAGACCGTCAATCGGACCGCATGGGACGGCGAATGGTGGGTCCGCTATTTCGACGCGGACGGCTCGCCCATAGGTACGCGATCCGGCGAACACGGACGCATATGGATAAACTCGCAGACCTGGGCGGTCATCGCCGGATTCGCGGAGCGCGATCGCGCGCGGGAGTGCATGGACTCCGTGTTCCGCCTCCTAAATACGGCCCGCGGCTTGAAGCTGTCCGGGCCCGGCTACGACCGCTACGATCCCGCTGTGGGCGGGGTGACGAGCTATCCGCCAGGGGCGAAGGAAAATGGCGGAATTTTCCTCCATACCAACCCCTGGGCCGTGATAGCCGAGTGCTCGCGCGGCGACTGCGACAGGGCCTGGCGCTATCTTCAGCAGATCAATCCTGCGGCCCGCAACGATGACATAGATACCTTCGAAGTCGAGCCCTACGTCTACCCGCAGAATGTACTCGGCGACGAGCACCCCCAGTTCGGCCTGGGCCGGAACTCCTGGCTATCGGGTACATCGAGCTGGGCCTACCAGGCGGCAACACAGTGGATCCTCGGGATCAGGCCCGAGTATGCCGCCCTCGTCATCGACCCTCATGTGCCCGGCGCCTGGAAGGGATTCGCGGCGACTCGGCGCTTCCGAGGCGCAACCTACCGCATACGCGTCCGAAACCCCCGAGGGGCGGGCAAGGGCGTCACGGCGGCCTCGATCGACGGCCGGGCCTCCGAGGTAAAGGGAGGCCTCGCCTCCCTGCCGGTGCTGCCGGCGGGGACCGTGCACGAGGTGGACATAGAGCTCGGCTGAACCAGAATATGGAGGCTCCTATAATGAAGTACGGCCATTTCGACGATCCGCGTCGGGAGTACGTGGTGACCAGGCCCGACACGCCCCTGCCATGGCTCAACTACATCGGGCAAGAAGACTACTTCGGCCTCTGCACGAACACGGCGGGCGGCTACAGCTTCTGGAAGGACTCGCGGCTGCGCCGCTTGACGCGCTACCGCTACAACAACGTCCCCTACGACATAGGCGGCCGCTATATCTACGTCAACGATGCGGGGACGGTATGGAACCCCGGATGGAAGCCCGTTAAGGCGGAGCTCGATTCCTACGAATGCCGCCACGGCATGGGCTATACGAGGATAACGGGATCGAAAGGCGGACTGGAGATCGAGCTCCTCTTCTTCGTCCCCCTGGGACGGAACGAGGAAATCTGGAAGGTAACCGTCCGCAACAGATCGAAAGAGCGCAAGTCGCCCCGTCTCTTCTCGTATCAGGAATTCTGCTTCTACGAGGCGCTCAACGACATGACCAACTATCAGCGCACGTACTCCATAGGCGAGGCCGAGGTCGAGGGGAGCGCCATCTACCACAAGACCGAATACCGCGAGAGGCGGAACCATTACACGCTATTCGCCTGCACGCGGCCGATAACCGGCTTCGACACCGACCGCGACGTCTTCGTCGGGATACACGAAGGCTTGCATGAGGCGCGCGTCCCCTCCTTGGGCAGGTGCGCCGGCTCCAAGGCCTTCGGATGGAACCCGATTGGGGCGCACGAGGTCGACCTCGACTTAGGTCCCGGCGCCGAGGAGAGCTTCGCCTTCGTCCTCGCCTACGTGGAGCAGGGCGACAGGCCCAGATTCGAGAAGTCCGGCCTGATTAACAAGGAGCTCGGCCGCCAAATCGTCGCGAGCTATGCAAAGCCGGGCGCCGTCGACGCGGCCTTCGCCGAGCTCGGGCGATTTTGGGACGGCCTGCTCTCAAATTTCCAGGCCGAGCTCCCCGACGAGCACGCGGCCCGCATGCTCAACGCATGGAACCAGTACCAATGCATGGCCACCTTCAACCTATCGCGATCGACTTCGATGTACGAGACCGGTATCGGCCGAGGCATGGGCTTCCGCGATTCCAATCAGGACATCCTCGGATTCGTGCATATGATCCCTGCCCGCGCCCGCGAGCGCATCCTCGACATAGCTTCGACCCAGCTGTCCGACGGGACCTGCTACCACCAGTATCAGCCTCTCACGAAGAAAGGCAACGCCGAAGTCGGCGGCGACTTCTACGACGACCACCTCTGGCTGGTGCTCTCGACCTGCGCCTACGTAAAGGAGACGGGCGACCTCAGCATACTGGAAGAGCCCTGCGGCTATGCGGACAGGGAATACCGTACCGGCGCCGACGGCCGGCGCATCGGCACGGCCGGCGAGCCGGCCGAATCTCTCCTCCACCACCTCGAGCTCTCGATCGCCTATACGATGCGGAAACGCGGCCCGCGAAGATTACCGCTTATAGGGCACGCGGACTGGAACGACTGCCTCAACCTCAACTGCTTCTCCACCGAGCCCAACGAGAGCTTCCAGACCGCGGGGGTCGTCGGAGACTCGCAGGCGGAATCGGTCATGATAGCCGGGCTCTTCCTCCACGCGGCGCGCGAGATGTCGGCGCTTTACGGCTTCATGAAGCGACCGGAAGACGCGAACCGCATGCTTGCCCAGCGGGAGGAAATGCTCGCGGCCGTCGAGTCGGCGGGGTGGGACGGCGATTGGTACCGCCGGGCTTACGACGCCGCCGGGAAGCCGATCGGCTCCCAGGAATGCGAGGAGGGCAAGATCTACATCGAAAGCCAGGGCTGGTGCGTCCTGGGAGGGGCGGGGGCCGACGACGCTGCGGGCCCCTCCAGGGGCCGGGCGCGCAAGGCGATGGAAAGCGTTCATAAGCTCCTGTATACGCCCAAGGGAGTCCTCATCCAGCAACCGGCATACTCCACCTACCACGTCGAGCTCGGCGAGGTCTCGAGCTATCCGCCGGGCGTGAAGGAGAATGCAGGCATCTTCTGCCATAACAATACCTGGATACACTTGGCATGGTGCCAACTCGGGGACGGCGACAGGGCGCTCGAGTACTACCTCTCCATTTGCCCGAGCGCGAAGCAGGCAGAAATAGATCTTTACCGTTCGGAACCGTACGTCTACGCACAGATGATCGCAGGCAGGGACGCGCCATGCTACGGCGAGGCCAAGAATTCCTGGCTCACGGGCACGGCTGCCTGGACCTTCGTCGCGCTCACCCAAGGCATTCTCGGCATCAGGCCCGACTATCGCGGCCTCGTCGTCGATCCGTGCATCGCAAGGGCGTGGAAAGGCTTCTCCGCGACGCGCAAGTTCCGCGGGGCCGAGTACAAGATCGAAGTGAAGAACCCGAAGGGCCGCTGCAAGGGCGTCGCCTCGGTCAAGGTGGACGGCGAAGCCTTCGATCCCGTGGACGCGGTGGCCATTCTGCCGATCTTCCCCGCGGGCACCAGCCATTGGATCGAGATCGAGCTCGGCTAGCCGTATATTGTTACCATGGCCGACTCCATCAACGGCGAAAAGCTCGACTTCCCCGTCACCTTCGACCTCAGGCTCATCTACCTCCTCGAGGGGGGAGGCTCCGTTCGCGGGGACCTCGAACGCATATTGAAGGCGCGAGGCGTCGCCTGGACGCTGATGCAGTGCGAGGCCAAGGAAGGCGCGAAATATGGCCGCTTCCGCGTCCGGCTCACCATGACCAGCCGCGAGCAGATGTATGGCACCTACGGGGATATCGGAAGGCTGAGTTACGTAAAGACGGCCATCTGATCTATTTGTCCAAGAATCCCTGCGCGAATTCCAGGAACGCGCGGACGTCCTTGAAATCGCTGGCTATCCCGAGGGATATGCGAACGGCCCCGGTGGATTTTCCGTCGATGCAGTCGCGGAAATCGTCCACCGTGAGCCTGTTCGCGTGGGCGGGGCTGGTGAAGCAGGTCGCAAGCTCATCGCGGGATATGCCCAACGCGATCTCCCCGGCGCCGGGGTTGCAGAAGCACCCGGTGCGCAGCGGCGATATCCCGCGCGCGTTGGCCTTGGCCTCGAGGAGCCAACCTGCCAAGGCCTCGACGCGCTCGTGGATCAGACCGACGCCGACCTTCGCCAGGTGGTCGAGGCCGATCCGCACCGCGGGCAGCCCGAGGAAATCGACCGTGCCGTCCTCGAAGCCGGCGGCGCCCTCCGCGAGGTAGTAGCGATCGCCCTGTACCGAGGCGACGGTGATCGTCCCGCCGGCGAACCAGGGCGCCTGATGCGTTCTCCGTGAATATCGCGACATATTCCGCGGGATCCGCATTGAAGAAATCGAGGACTCGGGCGCGCGCTCCCTCGACCAGGACCATGGCAGCCTGCGAGGTCGGATTGGCGGAATGCGGGTTTCCGAAAACGCCGCTCCGCAGAAGCTCCGCATGCGACGCTATCTGCGAATCGCCGTAGAGCCCCGCGCCCGTGTAATCCAGGTATGCTTGGGCTTGCCTATCGAGGCGCGAGTAATCGCGCGCGCAAAGCTCGTCGAGGGCCTCGGTCCTCGCATATGACGGGAAGCGCCCGACGAACACCCCATAATCGCCGTCGATCATCGTCGGGATATATCACGCGTCGCCGCTATGTTCAAGCCTGGCCGATGCGGAAAGTCTCCCCGAGAGCTCGATGATGTCGCGGAGGAATCTATCGAGGGAGGAGAATCCCATTTCCTTCAGCATGTACGATATGCAGCCCAAGTGGCGCGTCGCGATGGTCTCGGCGTAGGCGTAGCCGTTGGCGCAGTCGAAGCAGGACCAGAAGACCTGAAGGGCGTAATAATAGGCCCTGGGAATCCTCCTGTTGAGGAATTTCAGCTGGTCGTCGAGCTCCGCGAAGCCGTAGGACTCGCCGTACAGCTGATCGATGCACTTCGCCACGTAGTCGATGGAGGCGCCATAGGCCTTGTTCTTCCTGACCGCCCTCTCGCTGACGGGGAGGCCTCGGGCGACGAGGTCGCGGAGCTCGCTCATGAAGGCGTCGGCGTCGTAGCGGAAGGGCGCGCCGGCGCTCTCGGGCGCGGCCGCCGCGAGATCGGCGAGCCGATCGGCCGCGACGAGGTAGTCGCGCTTGAGCTCATCGAAGTCGACCGCCTTGTCGCGTTCGGGCTTGCTGTCGGGATGGTACTTCTTTATGAACTGGCGGTAGAGGGAACGGAGCTCCTCTTTCGTTCGGATCTTTCCCGTCTCGACGAGTTCAAGGAAAAAGTTCATCCTCTCCTTGTCCGGCGCCTTCCGATCGGGAATCCGGCCTCGGTCATCCGCATCCCTCCCGTGTCTCTAGTCGGCGATGCCCGGCAGGCGGAAGTAGCTTTTCGCGTTGCGATAGGCGATGTCCATGGCCATGCCGCCCATCGCGTCGAAGTCCGCGGGCGCCTCACCCCTCTCGATCCAGCCGCCGAGCAGGCGGCAGAGGATGCGCCGAAAGTACTCATGTCTCGGGAATGAGAGGAAGCTCCGCGAATCGGTGAGCATGCCGACGAAGCGCGAGAGAAGGCCGAGGCTCGCGAGCGAGCGGATCTGAAGCTCCATGCCGTCGATATGGTCGTTGTACCACCATGCCGATCCGAGCTGCATCTTACCCGGGACCGATCCGTCCTGGAAGCAGCCGATAACGCTGGCCATGACCTCGTAGTCGCTGGGATTGAGCGAGTACAGTATAGTCCTGGGCAGCAGACCGTCCCGCTCCAATGCGTCGAGGAAGGTAGCGAGCGGCGCAGCCAGCACCGGATCGTTGACGGCGTCATAGCCCGTATCCGGGCCCAGCGCCGCGAAGGCCCTGGAGTTGAGGTTGCGCATCGAGGCCAGATGGAGCTGCATCGTCCAGCCCCGCCTGGCGTTCATCCGCCCGACCTCGAGGAGAAGCGCGGTCTTGAGCTCCTCGACCTCCACCGGCGAGAGCGCCTTAGCGTCCGGCCGTCCCTTGAAGGCGCGGGCGAAGAGCTCCTCCGCCCGGCCGTCCGGGATCGGCCTGCCCGGGACTTGGGCGAGGGCGTGGTCGGAAAGCCTGCATCCCCTTTCGTGGAAGAAGGCATGCCTCTTCTCGAGGGCGTCGACCAGGGAACGAAAGCTTCGAACATCGATTCCCGAGGCGGACGCGAGCCTCGGCAGATAGGCCCGCCATGCGTCCGGAGATTCCACCGCCATGGCCTTGTCCGGCCTGAAGGCGGGGGCCATTACCGGCTCCCCATCGATGGCCTCGTCGCCGAGGCGATACTTGTCGTAGGCTTCGTGGTGCTCGAGGCCATCCGCGGGATCGTCGGTCGTGCAGACGGCCCGCACCCGCATCTTGCGCAGCAGCGCGCGGGCGCCGAAGCCGGGCTCGGATAGCTTCGCGTTGCATGCCTCCCAGATCCGCTCGGCGCTTCCCTCGCACAGGATATCCTCGATTCCGAAATAGCGGCGGAGCTCCAGATGCGTCCAATGGTAAAGGGGATTCCCGACCAGGTAGGGAAGGGTCTTCGCCCAGGCCAGGAAGCTGCGCTTGTCGGCCGGATGCCCGGTGATATCGGCCTCCGGCACTCCGTTGGCCCGCATCGCACGCCATTTGTAATGGTCGCCGCCGAGCCAGGCCTGCGCTATGCTTGAGAAGCGGGCGTCCGAAGCTATATCCGCAGGTGAAAGGTGGCAATGGTAGTCGATGATCGGCATGCCTTCGGCGTACTCGTGGAAGAGCCGCCGCGAGCTGCGATCCGGAAGCAGGAAATCCTCGTCCATGAATCTCGTCATCGCATTACCCTCCCCGAACCTTCGCCCGCCGCCAGACGCTCAACTTCCTCCCGGGTCGCCAGGCAGAAGTCCCCGGGGATCGAATGCTTGAGCGCCGAAGCGGCGACCGCGAATTCGAGGGACCGCGCCTCATCCCCATATTCGAGAAGGCCGAAGATGAGGCCTGCCGCGAAGGCATCGCCGCCGCCGACGCGGTCCACAATATCCTCCAGCCCATAGGCGCGCGAGCCGCGAAAGCCCGATGCGCCGAGGAGGACGGCTGACCATCCGTTGCGATCGGCTGACCTGCTCTCCCGCAGGGTAATCGCGACGGCTCCGAGATTGGGGAAGCGGGCTTTTGCCGCTTCGGCGAGGGCGCGGTATGTCTCAGGGTCCGCTTGACCTCTCGACGGATCGGCTCCCGGCGACTCGGGCCGGATGCCTAGGCCCAGCTGGATGTCCTCTTCGTTGGCGACCAGGACATCCGCGAGGGCGACCAGTTTGGGCATGACCTCGGGGGCCTTCTGGCCGTAGTTCCAGAGCTTCCCGCGGTAGTTGAGGTCCACGGAGACCCTGGCCCCCGCTGCCCCGGCCGCCGCGGCCGCCTCGATGCAGGCGTCGGCCGCCGATCGCGACAGGGCCGGCGTTATGCCCGTGACGTGGAACCAGTCGGCGCCGGCGAGTATCTC
>Ga0181535_10001370_pt1 | contig 32057 bp, 30 predicted proteins | sample PEATcosm2014_Bin_44_FD_119774 | JGI IMG/M metagenome (GOLD analysis project Ga0181535, IMG submission 119774) | Peatland microbial communities from MTU Mesocosm Facility, Houghton, MI, USA - PEATcosm2014_Bin17_30_metaG | ecosystem: Environmental > Terrestrial > Soil > Wetlands > Peat | place... | reverse complement strand
GTTGAGCTTCTTCTCCTTGGTCGGGTTCACGTCCATCTCGTCCGCCCGGGCGTTCTCCCCGACGATCATGCCCTCGTAGACCTCTTCGGCCGGCCCCACGATCAGCGTCCCGCGCTCTTGCAGGTTCATCAGCGCGAACGTCGTCGTCACCCCGCGGCGGTCGGCCACCATGGACCCGTTGCGCCTGGTGCGCAGCTCGCCGTGCCACGGCTCCCAGCCGTCGAACACGTGGTGGAGGATGCCGGTCCCGCGCGTCTCGGTCAGGAACTCGGTCCGGAAACCGATCAGGCCACGGGCCGGGACCCGGTAGTCGAGCCGGACCCAGCCCGTCCCGTGGTTGACCATCTCGAGCATGGTCCCCTTGCGGAGGGCGAGCAGCTGGGTGACGACACCGAGATACTCGTCGGGCGCGTCCACCGAGACCCGCTCCACCGGCTCGTGGATCTTTCCGTCGATCTCGCGGGTGACCACCTGGGGCTTGCCCACAGTGAGCTCGAAGCCCTCACGTCGCATGGTCTCGACCAGCACGGCCAGCTGCAGCTCACCGCGCCCGAGCACCTCCCACAGGTCGGGCCGGTCGGTGTTGCTGACCCGGATTGCCACGTTGCCGACCAGCTCGGAGTCCAGGCGGGACTTCAGCAGGCGGGCCGTCAGCTTTGTCCCGTCGGCTCCCGACAGCGGCGAGGTGTTGATGCCGATGGTCATGGCCAGGCTGGGCTCGTCGACCGTGATGGCGGGGAGCGCAATGGGCCGGTCGGGATCGGCCAGGGTCTCGCCGATCGTGACGTCGGCGAGGCCAGCGACCGAGACGATCTCCCCCGGTCCGGCCGATTCCGCCGGCACCTGGTCGAGCGCCTCGGTGACGTAGAGCTCCGTGATCTTGGCCTTCTCGACGGTGCCGTCGAGCCGGCACCAGCCCACGGTGCTGCCCTTCACGAGAGTGCCGTTGTGGATGCGGCAGATGGCGAGCCGCCCCACATAGGGGGACGCCGACAGATTGCAGACCAGCGCCTGGCTCGGCATGTCCTCGTCGAACGACGGTGCCGGGACGTGCTGAATGATCGTCCGGAAGAGCGGTTCGACGTTCACGCCCTCGACCCCCCGCTCCGCGCTGACCCAGCCGGCCCTGGCGTTGGAGTAGAGGATCGGGAAGCTGATCTGGTCCTCGTCGGCGTCGAGGTCGAGGAAGAGCTCCTCGACCTGGTGGATCACCTCCGCGATGCGGGCGTCGGGCCGGTCGACCTTGTTGATCACGACCACGACGGGGAGCCGGGCCTCGAGCGCCTTGCGCAGCACGAAGCGGGTCTGGGGGAGCGGCCCCTCCGAGGCGTCGACCAGCAGCAGCACGCCGTCGACCATGGTCAGCCCGCGTTCCACCTCGCCCCCGAAGTCGGCGTGTCCGGGGGTGTCGACGATGTTGAGCTTCACGCCGCCCCAGCGCACGGCCGTGTTCTTGGCCAGGATGGTGATGCCCTTCTCCCGCTCCAGGTCGCCCGAGTCCATGACCCGGTCGGTGAGCTCCTCGTGCGCGCCGAAGGCGCCGGTCTGGCGCAGCAGGGCGTCGACCAGCGTCGTCTTGCCGTGGTCGACATGGGCCACGATGGCCACGTTCCTGATGTCCTCGCGCGTTCCCATGGGGGAGCCAACGATAGAGGACCGGGGAGCCTCCTCAGGCGGCGGAGCGCACCGGGGCACCCGAGCCGGCCAGGACCAGGCCCACGGCCTCCGCTCCCAGCGTGAGCACCGCCGGTTCCGGGTCCACCCGGACCAGGCGGCCGGAGTCGGGCCACCACCCCACCACTCGCCCGGGGACGCCACCGCCGCGGGTTCGCAGCGCCTCGACGAGCGTCACGAGAGCGAGCTCGGCGCGCACCGATTCGCGGCGCGGCCCGGACAGCACGACGAGGTCGGCGCGGTCCGTGCGGACCTCGGCACGGCCCCGGAGCGCGAGGAGGGCGGAGTGGGGGCTGTCCCACCAGCGGTCCCGGCCGATCACGGGGTTCGATCCCAGGGCCGACCAGTCGAGGGCACACCACAGGCGGGTGGCCCAGGTCACCGCTTCGGCGCCCACGGCCGCCCGGCCGGCGGGCGGGAGGCCGGCGACCCAACGGTCGAGCTGCGAGGCGCACGGGCTGCCGTCACGGGCCCAGCGGCAGGACTCCTCGAGCCGGGCCCGCACCGCCTCGACCGGGGAGCGGGCGTCGCCCGCGACCAGCTGGCGCACCGCCGCGAGCCCGAGCGCCCGGCGCGCCGTGCGGGCGGACCAGGCGAAGGGCCGTTGCCCGGTGAGATCGGTTGCGTCGCTGCTGAGCGCGGCCCTGATCTCGTGACCGGTGACGCGGAAAGGGCCCGCCCCGGCCCGCCGGACGGCCAGCCCGGCCAGGATGCCCTTCGCCTCTTGGAGCGCTGCGCCCCACGAGGACGGGTCGACGCCCACCACGGGCGCGACGAGGGTGTCGGTCAGCCGTTCAGCCATGCGGACCCGTGGCCAGCCACGCGGAGAGGTGCGAGGCGATCGCCCGGAGGTGCTCCTCTCGCACGTCCTCGACGCCGTAGCGGCCGGTCGCCGATTCGAGCAGCGCCAGGCGAAACGGGGGCGTGCCGCTGCGCAGGGTCTCGAGGAGGGCGAGGTAGTGCAGGGACCTGCGCTCCCGGGCCCACGGTCCGCTCGTCGAGAGCCCGAGCGCGCACAGGGAGGCCGTGCCCGGCTGTGGCAGGCCCACCAGCAGGTCGAAGGAGCCCTGCAGCACCACCCGACCCCCGGCGAGCGGGATCGCGACGCGATCGTTCGTCCGCGGCATCCAGCCCGGGGCGAACCGGGGGACCATCTCCCTCACGTTCGCCGCATGCGACGCCACCGTCTCGGACAGGGATGCCCGCGCGGCGGGGGACAGCGACTCGATGTGCCGCACCAGCTCCTCGGCACCGGACGCACGCAGCCCGTCGAGCGCGTCGCGGAGCGGATGGTCGAACCCTCCCTCGTTGACGAGCTGGCGGAACAGCACGTGCACCAGGCGGGAGAGGACCAGCTCGTCGGACAGCCCTTCGTCGTCCCGCCAACCTGCTGGCGAGCCGAGCAACCGGCTCGGCCCGAGGAAGACCGGCGGGGCGTGCTCGCCCCGGGTGGCGACGACCTCGAACGCGGCGTCCTCCAGCCAGGCGCGCAGGCCGCCGGCCAGCTCGGGGTCGAAGCGGGGCCGTGCGGCCGTGTCGCCCCGGAGCAGCGCGAGAACCTCTCTCCCGCTGCTGCGCTCCGCCGTCGCGACCTCGAGGTGCGCAGGCTGCAGCAGCAGGCGTGGTGCGACGAGGACCATCGGTGCAGTGTGCCCACGGGGTGTGACATACCCTGGCATCTGCATGGCATCCGCCCTCGTCCCGCCGGCGCCGGCGACCAACGTCGCTTTCTTCGCGATCTTCGCGATCTTCGTCGTGGCCATGGTGGTGCTGGCCGTGCTCGTCATCGTCTGGGCGGTGCGCCACGACCTCGCCGGCCGCAAGGCGTGGCGCGAGCGCCAGCAGTCCCGGAGCGAGCAGTCCCCACCGCCGCCCCGGGCCGCACCGTGAGCAGCCCGGTCCTCTCCGACGGAGAGGCGACCGCCACGTGGTCGGAGCGCCTGCGCGGGCGGTGGGCGCAGCGCCGGCGCGCCAGCGGCGGGCCCCGTGGGCCGGCGCCACAGCGGACGGCCTTCGTGCTGGCGGGCGGCGGTAGCCGGGGCGCGGTCCAGGTGGGCATGCTCGGAGAGCTGATCCGGCGCGGCATCCGGGCCGACCGGGTGTTCGGAGCCTCGGTCGGGGCCATCAACGGCGCGTCGTACGCCGGCAATCCGACCCTCGAGGGGATCGAGCGCATGGCCACCATCTGGCGGGAACTGAAGGGGACGGACATCTTCCCCCGCGGCACCTTCGACGGGCCCTGGGCCTACTTTCAGAAGCGGGCCGCCGTCCACGCCAATTCGGGGCTGCGCGCCATCATCGAGGCGGGGATCGACTACGAGAACCTCGAGGACGCCGTCGTCCCGATCGAGGTGGTGACGACGTCGCTCACCGACGGCAGAGAGCGCTGGATCGGGCACGGCCCCGCCGTCGAGGCGATCCTCGCCTCCTCGGCCATCCCATCCATCTTCCCTCCCGTGACGATCGACGACGACGTGCTCGTCGACGGCGGCGTGGTCAACAACGTGCCGATCAGCCGCGCCCTCCTCGCCGGGTGCGACCGCATCTACGTGTTGCTCTGCGGACCGCTGCACTTCCACCCCCGCCCGCCTCGCCGGCCGGCCGAGGCCGCCCTCACCGCCTTCTTCGTGGCCATCCACGCGCGGTTCGTGCGCGAGCTGGCGTCCCTGCCGCCGGGCGTCGAGGTGGTCGTCTTCAGCGGCGGCGGGGAGCCGTCGGGCCAGTACCGCGACTTCTCGGCCACGGCAACCCTGATAGAGGAGGGCCGCGCCGAGGTGGCCGATGTGCTCGACCGCTACATCGGGACGTCGCACGACCTCGCCCACCCGGCGCCGACCGCCTCCCCGTGAACACCGACGGCCCCCCGTGAACCCCGACCGCTATCTCCTCTCCAACGACGCGCCCGAGGCGATGGACCGCTTCACCGCGTTCGCCACGCTGTTCGACCCCTCGACCTTCCGCCACCTCGACGGGCTCGGGCTCACCCACGGCTGGCGCTGTTGGGAGGTGGGCGCCGGAGGAACGACGGTGGTCAGCTACATGGCGGAGCGGGTCGGCCCGACCGGGCACGTGCTCGCGACGGACATCAACCTGTCGTGGGCCACCGGTGCGGCGGGGCCCAACGTCGAGATCCTCGAGCACGACGTCGCGGCCGCGCCGCCCCCCGGGGGTCCCTTCGATCTCGTGCACGCCCGTCTCGTCCTGGTGCACGTGCCCGAGCGCGATGTCGCCCTCGAGCACATGGTGACTTCGCTCCGGCCCGGCGGGGTGCTGCTCGTGGAGGACGCCGACCCGGCGCTCCAACCGCTCAGCTGCCTGGAGGAGACGGGGCCCGCGCAGGCGTTGGCCAACCGCCTGCGCGGCGGCTTCCGGTCGTTGCTGGCCGAACGGGGCGTGGACCTGGCGTACGGGCGCACCCTCCCTCGGCGTCTCCGGGAGGCCGGCCTGGTCGATGTCGCGGCCGACGCCGCCTTCCCGGTCAGCGACCCCGCGTGCAACCACCTCGAGGTGGCGACGGTCAACCTCATCCGGGACCAGCTCCTGGACCACGGGATCGCCACGGAAGCCGAGATCGACCAGCACCTGACCGCCGTGGCCGCCGGCGCGCTCGACCTGACCCAGCCGCCGATGATCTCCTGTTGGGGCCGCCGGCCCCCTGCTTGACAGCCGCCGGCGGGGTCCGCGTCGCCAGGGTCACAGCATCCTGGTGGAATAGGGGCGTGCCCGACGCCTCACCCGAGTCGCTCTTCCATCCCGCGGTCGCCAGCTGGTTCGCCCGGCGCTTCCCGGCCGGGCCGACCACCCCGCAGTCGGCGGCCTGGCCGCACATCGCCGAGGGTCGCAATGTGCTGGTCGCCTCGCCGACCGGCTCGGGCAAGACCCTGACGGGATTCCTGGTGGCCATCGATGCCGCCTACCGGGCCGCCGAGGCGGGGGAGCGGGCGGGGGGTGCGCCCGAGGTCCTCTACATCTCGCCGCTGCGGGCGCTCGCCGTCGACGTGCACGAGAACCTCCACGTCCCCCTGGGGGAGATCCGGGAGGAGGCGGCCCGTCTCGGCTACCCCGACCCCGGGCTGCGCATCGCCGTGCGCACGGGCGACACGCCGCCGGCCGAGCGGGCCGCCATGAAGAAGCGGTCACCCGACCTGCTCGTCACCACGCCCGAGTCGCTCTACCTCCTCCTCACCGCACCGTCGTCGCGCGCGTTGCTGCGCGGGGTGCGCACCGTCATCGTCGACGAGGTGCACACGCTGGCCCGCGACAAGCGGGGCAGCCACCTGGCGCTCAGCCTCGAGCGGCTCGACGCGCTCGTCACCGAGAGCGGGGGCAGCCTGCAGCGCATCGGGCTCTCGGCGACGCAGCGCCCGCTCGACCTCGTGGCCCGCCTGCTCTCGGGAGTGCACGAGGGCCGCCCGCCCACGGTCATCGTCGACTGCGGCCATGCCCGCGACATCGAGGTGGCGATCGAGCTGCCCACCACCGAGCTCGAGGCGGTCATGAGCAGCGGTCAGATGTCCGACATCCTCGACCGCATCGCCGAGCACACCCGCCACCACCGCACCACGCTCATCTTCGTCAACACCCGCAAGATGGCGGAGCGGGTGGCTCACCAGCTGGCCGAGCGCCTCGCCGACGAGGAGCCCGGACGCGTCGGCGACGTCGACGCGTCGCTTCTTGTGGCGGCGCACCACGGCAGCCTCTCCGCGGCGCGACGGCGCATCGTCGAGACGCGACTGCGCGCCGGCGACCTGCGCGCCCTGGTGGCCACGGCGTCGCTCGAGCTCGGGATCGACGTGGGACCCGTCGAGCTCGTCTGCCAGATCGGCTCGCCCCGCGCCATCGGGACATTTCTCCAGCGCGTCGGCCGGGCCAACCACCAGCGGGACGGGACGCCGGCGGGGCGCCTCTACCCGACCACGCGCGACGAGCTGGTCGAGTGCACCGCGCTGCTCGCCGCCGTCCGCGAGGGCCGCCTGGACCTGCTCGAGCCTCCGGTCGCCCCGCTCGACGTGCTGACCCAGCAATTGGTGGCCGAGGTGGCCTCCACCGAGGAGCGCGACGTCGAGGCGATGTGGGCCATGACCAGGCAGGCCGCACCCTACGCCGAGCTGTCGCGCCAGGACTTCGACGACGTGGTGGCGCTGGCGAGCTGGGGGATCGAGACGGGACGCGGCCGCCGGGGCGCTCACCTGCACCACGACGCCGTGAACGGGCGCCTGCGCGCCCGCCGGGGCGCCCGGTTGGCCGCGCTCACGGGCGGGGGCGCCATCCCGGAGACGGGCGACTACCGCGTCGTGCTCGACCCCGACGGCGTGACCGTGGGCTCGGTGCACGAGGACTTCGCGGTCGAAGCGACGGCAGGGGACATCTTCCTGCTCGGCACCCACTCGTGGCGCGTCGCCAAGGTCGAGGTCGGCACGGTCCGGGTCCACGACGCAGGGGACCTGCCCCCGACGATCCCGTTCTGGCTGGGCGAGGCGCCGGCCCGCACGGCCGAGCTCTCCGAGGCAGTCAGTGAGCTGCGCGCCGCGCTCGAGCCGCTGCTGCGGGCCGGCGACGGCGACGGCGGGCGCGCCCTGGTGCGTGATCGGGCCGGCGTGTCGGCCGAGGTGGCCCAGCAGGTGGTGGCCTACTGCGCCGCCGGCCTGGACGCGCTCGGGCACCTGCCGACGCGCGAGCGGATCGTGGTGGAGCGCTGCTTCGATGAGAGCGAGGGATCACAACTCATCATCCACGCCCCCTTCGGCGGGCGCATCAACCGGGCGCTCGGCCTGGCCCTGCGCAAGCGGTTCTGCGTCTCCTTCGACTTCGAACTGCAGGCGGCGGCGGACGACGACACCGTCGTGCTGTCGCTCGGGCCCCAGCACAGCTTCCCGCTGACGCGCGTGCAGTCGATGCTCTCGAGCGCCAAGGCCTCCGAGGTCCTGACCCAGGCCGTGCTGCCCCACCCGATGCTCGGCGCGCGCTGGCGCTGGAACCTGAACCGCGCCCTCGTGCTCCCGCGCATGAACGGAGGGAAGCGACGTCCGATCCACCTGCAGCGCATGGAGGCGGACGACCTCCTGGCCGCGGTCTGGCCCGGCCTGGCCGCCTGCCAGGAGAACGCTCCGCCCGGGCCGGTGGCGGTGCCCGACCACGTGCTGGCCCGTCAGACGGTCCACGACTGCCTGCACGAGGGGCTCTCGGTGGAAGGCCTGGTCGAGGTGTGGGCGAAGATCGAGTCCGGCGCGATCGCCGTGCACACGGTCGAGTCGTCGGACCCGTCGCCCTTCTCGCACGCCATTCTGAGCGGGCGCCCCTTCACCTACCTCGACGACGCGCCGCTCGAGGAGCGGCGCACCCGGGCGCTCTCGCTGCGCCGCGGCCTCGGCGAGCTCGGCCCCGACGGCCTGCCGGTACCCGCCGCGGAAATGGCCGCTCTCGATCCCGAGGCGGTCGCGATCTTGCTCGACCAGGTGTGCCCTCGCCCGCGCAATCCGGACGAGCTGCACGACCTGCTGCTGTCGCTGGTGGTGGCGCGGCCCTGCCGGGACTGGGCGGACTGGTACGACGCGTTGGCCGCCGCGGGCAGGGCGAGCCTGCTCGACGGCTGCTGGGTGGCCACGGAGCGCCGTGATGCCGCCGTCTCGCTCGCGGCTGACGACGATGTCGCGGCCGCCTGCGTGGCCGGTCACCTCCAGTTGGCCGGTCCGGTCTCGGTCGAGCAGCTGATCGCGGACGCGCCGCTGCCGTCGGGGGCGCCGATGGGTGCGCCGCTGCCGGAGGGCCGGGCGCGCACCGCACTGGCCCGCCTCGAGGCCAGGGGGTCGGCCATCGAGCTGCCGGACGGTCGCTGGTGTGCGCGCAACCTGCTGGTCCGACTGCACGGGGCCAGTCGCAGCCGTCGCCGACGCATGGTCGAGGCGGTGCCGATCGCCGACTACGTGCGCTTCCTCACGCACTGGCAGCATGCGACGCCCGACAGCCGGGTCGAGGGACGGGCCGGGTTGCTCCAGGTGCTCGAACAGCTGGCCGGGATCGAGGCGCCGGCGGCGGAATGGGAGTCACAGATCCTCCCGGCCCGGGTCACCGACTACGACCCGCGCTGGCTCGACGAGCTGTGCCTGTCCGGTGAGGTGGTGTGGGGGCGCCTCACCCCCCGCCCCGAGCGGCCCGGTCGGAGCGGCACGCCCTCGCCGGCCACTCCCCTCGCCTTCGTCATGCGCGACGACCTCCAGACGATCTTGCGGGCCGTCCGCGCCGGGGCCGTCGCTCCCGAGCCGGAGGTCGGCGCGGCGGCCGACGTCCTGGCGGCCCTGCGCACGCGGGGCGCCTGCTTCCGTCCCGAGCTGTCTCCGCTCACCGGCCGCCTCCCGGCCGAGGTGGACGAGGGGCTGTGGGATCTGGTGGCGCGCGGGCTCGTCACCGCCGACGCCTTCTCGGCCGTGCGCTCCCTGCTCTCCGCCCGCGACCGCTGGCGGACCCGGACGGTGCGCCGCCCGTCGGGGCGCCTCGCCCGCCGGCGCGCGCCCGTGGGGACCGGCATCGGGGAGGGCCGCTGGTCGCTCCTGCCGGGAGCCGAGGTGCTCGGAACGCCCGCGGTCGACGACGGGGTGCTCTTGCCGGGCAACGAGGAGTTGGCGGAGTCGGTGGCGCACCAGATGCTGGCGCGCTGGGGCGTCGTCGCCTGGGAGGTCTGGAGCCGAGAGTCGTTCAAGGTGCCCTGGCGCGAGGTGGTGTGGGCGTTGCGCCGGCTCGAGGCGCGGGGAGTCGCGCTGGGGGGCCGGTTCATCGCCGGGCTCTCGGGGGAGCAGTACGCACTCCCCGAGGCGTTCGAGGAGCTGCAGGTCGTGCACCGCGCCGCCGCCAGGGGCGAGCAGGTGGTCGTGGCCGGCGCCGACCCGCTCAACATGACCGGTTCCATCATCGCCGGCGCCCGTGTCCCGACGCGGCGCAACCGGCGCGTGGTCTACCGCGACGGTGTCGTCGTGGAGCGCCTCGAGGCGGGGTGATCGTGTTCTCCAAGCGCACCATCGACCTGAACGCCGACGTGGGCGAGGCCGCGGACGCCGCGGGTGTCGAACTCGAACGAGCGCTGCTCGCTCTGGTCACCACGGCGCATGTCGCATGCGGCGGCCATGCCGGCGACGATGCGTCCATGGCGGCGACCGTCGCGGCAGCGCTCGAGCGTTCGGTGCGGGTCGGTGCCCACCCGTCCTATCCCGACGGCGACGGGTTCGGCCGCCGCCCCATGGAGATCGACCGGGACCAACTCCGGACTTCTCTGTGTGAGCAGCTCCGGGCGCTCGAGCGGATCTGTCGGGACGCCGGCACGGCGATCGAGTCGGTGAAGGCCCACGGCGCGCTCTACGGGGAGGTGGCAAAAGGGGGAGCGATCTACGAGACGTTGCGCGACGCGGTGCGTGACAGCTGTGGCGAGGGCGTCACGCTCGTGCTCCCTTCTGGCTGCCGCGCCATGGCGATGACGTTGCGCGACGGGATCTCGGCATGTGAGGAGGGTTTCTGTGACCGGGCGTACCGGTCCGACGGTGGGCTGGTCGAGCGCGGCACCGCCGGCGCCATGGTGAGCGACCCCAAGGAGGCGGCCGCCCAGGCACTCAGCCTGGCCCGCGGCGCGGTCGCCGCCAGCGACGGCAGCGTGCTGACCCTCTGGGTGGACACGTTGTGCGTGCACGGCGACTCGCCGGGCGCGGTGTCCATCGCGACGGCGGTCCGCAAGGCAATGGTCGAATCGGGCATCGACGTGGTCGCGCCGGCGCATGCATGATGCAGTCGGTTCCCCCGGGGGAGCTGCGGCGCCTCGGTGATCGCGCCTTCCTGATCGGCGTCGCCGGCCCCGCCGCCGGCCGTGTCCTGGCGCAGGCCCTGCGGCGGGCCCTGGCGCACACGGGGGACGTCGACGTGGTGTGCGGGTTCGCCACGGTCGCCGTCCTTCTGACCGATCGTGACGCGGATCTCGAAGAGGTGGAGGCGACCGTGGGCCGCCTGTCCGAGGAGTTCGAGGGGCGCGGGGCCGCCGTTGCCGGCGGCGCAACGCCTCCGGGCCGGCTCGCGACGGTTCCGTGCGTCTTCGACGGACCGGACCTGGCCGAGGTGGCGGCGCGCACCGGGTGCGCGGCGGACCGGGTGGTGGCGTACTTGACGGCGCGGCCGTTGACCGTCGCCGTCGTGGGATTCTCCCCAGGCTTCGCCTATCTCGACGGGCTCCCCGAGCCGCTTCTCGCCGTGCCGCGCCGCGACCGCCCGCGCCCGTCGGTGCCCGCCGGCTCTGTCGCACTCGCCAACGGGCACGCCGCCGTCTACCCGACGGCGTCGCCGGGCGGATGGCAACTCGTCGGGCGCACCGGCGTCACGCTCTTCTCACCGGAGACGCCCCCCTACGCGCTGCTCGCGCCGGGGGACCGGGTACGTCTCGCCGTGGCCGGCGCCGGTGACCCGGTCGACCCCCCGCGGGTGCGCGCGCCGGCGTGGTCGCCGCCCCCTACGGCCCGTCTCGTCCTCGCAGTCGTCACGCCGGGCCTGCGCGCCGTGGTCCAGGACGGCGGTCGGCGGGGCGTCGCCGCAGTGGGAGTGCCCTCGGCCGGACCGGCCGATCCCGTCTCCTTCACTCTGGCCAACCGCCTGGTCGGCAACACGGACGAGTCGGCGACGATCGAGGTCACCGGCGGCGGCACGCGCCTGCGGGGCGCGGGCCCGTCCCACGTCGCCGTCGTCGGCGCCGCACCGGAGGTACGCGTCGACGGCGTGGAGGTCCCGGCAGGCCAGGTACTGCCGATCGGCGAGGGCCACGTGCTCGAAGTGGGGCCGCTGCAGCGGGGGTGCCGTACCTATGTGGCGGTCGCCGGGGGATTCGTCGGGCCCGCCGCGTTCGGGAGCAGCGCCAGCGACGAGCTGTGTCACCTCGGCGCGGGGCCGCTCTCCCCGGGGCAGCCCCTCTACGCGGGATCCTGGGCACCGCCGCTGGGAGACCACGTCGCGGCGGGCGCGGCGAGCAGCCTCGCGGCCGGTGGCACTCCGGTGGAGCTCCGCGTCGTGCCGGGACCGCACCCCGAGTGGTTCGAGCCCGCAGCGCTCGAGCAGCTGGGCGGGATGCTGTTCGTCGTCGAGGGAGACAGCAACCGGGTCGGGATCAGGCTGCGGGAGGAGGACGGCGCGACCAGGTTGCGAGGGCACGTGCGGGACGGCGAGCTCGACTCGCAGGGCGTCGTGACCGGCGCGGTGCAGGTCCCGCCCGCGGGCGACCCGGTCATCCTCATGCCCGACCACGCGACGCTCGGGGGTTACCCCGTGCTGGCGGTGGTGGCCTCCGCCGACCATGGCCTGCTCGGCCAGTGCGCCCCGGGGACCCGCGTCCGCCTCGTCCCGATCGACCATGACGAGGCCCGTGCGGCCTGGAAGGCCCGCCGACGCGCCGTCGAAGGTGGGGTCGTCGGTCACTACCCGCTGTCCGCCGGTTGAGCGGGTTCAGACCAGCAGCTTGACGGCCGTGCCGACGCCGATGAGGACCACGACGACGCGCAGCGCCGGCGCGGGAAGAGCCAGGGCGACACGGGCACCGATGTAGCCCCCGACGAGACTGCCCGCGGCGAGGAGGCCGACCGCCTCCCATGCGAGCCCCCCGTGAATGAGGAAGACGACGGCGGCGATGCCGTTGACGATCATGGAGAGCACGGCACGCAGGCCGCTGGTGTGGGCGATGGAGAGCGGCAACGCGAGGCCCAGCACGGCGAGGAACATGACGCCCATGGCGGCGCCGAAGTAGCCGCCGTAGACGGACGCGGCGAACACGCCCGCCACGAGGAGCGCCGGCCGGGTGCGTGGGTGGGCCGAGCCACGGTCGAGCACGCGCCGCAGCACAGGCTGGGCGGCGAAGAGGGCGGCCGCCCCCAGGATGAGCCAGGGGACCACATCGTCAAAGGTCGCCGGCGACGTCGTGAGGAGGAGCAGTGCGCCGGCGACGCCTCCGGCCAGGGCAACCGGCGTGAGCCGGGCCAGCCGATTCGCCTGGTCCCCGATCTCGCTGCGGTACCCGGCCGCCGAGGCGAGATAGCCGGGCCAGATGCCGACCGTGTTGGTGATGTTCGCCGTGAGGGCCGGGTACCCGAGCGCGAGGAGGATGGGGAAGGAGATCAGGCTCCCACCGCCGGCCACGCCGTTGAAGATGCCGGCACCCACCCCAGCCAGGACGATCAGCGCGACGTGGGACGCGGGCATGGTGGGCAACAGTACGGGACGGGCGGCGTACCCCCGCCGTGCGGGACCCGGAGCCGTGCACGGCATGAGCCTTCAACACGGGTGTCGACCTGCGAATTATTTCTCGGCGAGCGCAAGGTTCGCAGAACCCCCGACGTCGGGCCTTACCCTCACCCTCCCCTAGCGCGTAGCGTGCGGGTCGCCGCTCCTGCGAGGTCGGTGACCGGCATACCCGAGGAGGTTCCATGGTAAGGCTGACGTGCCTCTTGCGTCGCAAGGAGGGTCTGACCCCGGCGGAGTTCCACGCCCACTGGCGCGATGTCCACGGCCCACTGATCGCCGCCAGCCTGAGCGGGCGCCATGTCCTGCGCTACGAGCAGCACCCACGCCCGCTCGACGAGTACGACGGCGACAGCGATCCCGGGTTCGACGGCGTGACGGTGCAGTGGTTCGAGAGCATGGACGCGTACCGGGCCCACATGGGAGAGCCCGATTTCCGGGACATCTGGGCCGACATCGAGCACTTCCTCGACATCGACCAGCTGCACTTCATCGTCACCGAGCACCCTCGCGTCGTCATCGGTGACGACGCGACCTCATTCCCCCTGGCCTAATCGGGGTGGCGGCGACAGCGCCGTGAGCCCCGGGCTGGTGGCCGGGTGCGCACGCTCCTCTTCGCTCGGGGCGTCCGTCGGTGGCTCCGGCGAGACTGGTCCGGGAACGGCACGCAGTGTGTGGCGCACGGGTGGTCGGGCCTCCTCCGCCTCGGCGCGACGACGCTCCATCAGGTCGAGGAGGTCCCGCCACTCCCGCCCAGCGATCCGGGACACCTCCTTGGGCAGGCGCCGCAGCAGCCGGTCCACGTCCCTCCGGTGGAGCTCGGCCAGGCCTCCCATGACGAAGACCGTGGCCGCGGGGAGGTGGGCCTCACCGGTTGCCAGGTCGGCCAGGCGGATGGAGGCGACCTCTGCGTCCTGCATCAACCCGAGCTGGTCTTGGAGCCCGGTGAGCTGGCGAACGAAGCGTGACGTGCGACCCCCGTACACCTCGGAGCTGAACTCGAGCGCGTAGCGCAGCCGCTTGCAGGCGATGCGGAGGTGGTGGAAGTCCGAGACGACGCCCGACCTCTTGGCCCGCTTGGCGGCCTTGGCGACCTTCTTGTGGCGTGCCACGACGAGGTCGGGCATGCCGATCACGGCGGGAACCCGTGTCGCCAGCGAGCGGCGCGCCGGCCCCTGTTGCACCATGGAGGCCAATCCCTTGGCCAGGCGCTCCCAGCGGACGGAGTCGAGGGCGCTCAGCATCTCGGCTCGCGCCGTCTCGCGCTCGCGTTCGAGCAGCGCGGTCAGCTCCGCGAGCGGGTCGTGATCATCGGGGCGCATGCCGGCGCTCCAGCCGGCTGTCGCGGCGGCCGTGTCTGCCAAGCCCTCCTGTTGGACGTCGAGGTCGCGCACGGCCCCGAGCACCCGGCCCAGCCAGCCGAGCTCCTCGCGGAACACCTGGGCCCGCACGGGGAGCACATCGGCGAAGAGCCCCAGCGCGGCGCGCAGCCGGCGGGTGGCGACCCGCATGTCGTGGAGCTCCTCGGGATCTTCCCCGAGCCGCGTCCCCGGCTCCTTGTCGCGCAGCACGGCGAGCTGGCGGCGCAGGACCGCAAAGGCGAGATCACCCATGGTCGAGGACTCCGAGATGTCGGTGGATCCGAGGTCGGGCGAGCCGGGGATCTCCTGACCCACGGCGAGGAGGCCGGCCTCGAACTTCGACAGGCGGGCCGGCTGCAGACCGCACGATGCCCGCAGCTGATCGACGATCGGGTCCAGGGCCTCGAGCCACTCGGGCCGTACCTCGACCTCCACCCGACGCAGCTGCATGGGCCGCTGACCGCCCCCGACGACGATCATGGTGTCGTCGAGCGCGACCTCCGCCGCGTCGACGCCGCCGACGCGAAGAGCGAACGGCCGGCGCCGCGTGCGGACCTGGAGGACCTCGTGTAGGCGGCGTGACCCGACAATGGCGCGCAGCCGGCGGCCGACCGCACCTTCGGCCCCGAGTGCGGCCACACCGGACGCGGGCAGCACCTCGGTCACCTCGAGGCGCTGACGCAGGCCGCTTCCTTCGGCGGGACGGGAGTCCTTGAGGGTGATCTCGTCGTTGCGGCCGCGGCGCCGGGTCCGCACGACGAAGCCGGCGCGGGCCAACCGCCAGTCATCCGTGTCGAGGTAGGAGTCGACCAGCCGGCGCGGGGTCCGGGCCAGTGCCGTGACGGTTCCGCCGTCACCCGTCTCGACTGCGATCGTGGGCAGGGCCGCGAGCCAGCGTTCGACGGGCCGCAGGTCGAGGGCGTCGAACTGCCACTCGATCTCTACGGGGTCCTGCTGGCTCGCCTGAGGATCAGCCCTGGAATCGGACACGGGTGCAGGCTACTGCGGGACTCCGTTCCCGGTGCCAGGGGCACCGCGATTGCCGCCACATGGGCGCGAGGCGGCGGTAGTCTGCACGTAGTGGCGCGACGAACATTGACCGCGGAGCTCTCCTCGGCGACGGAGATCGTTCAGGCGGCCGGCGGCCTCATCGTCCGCCGCCACAAGGGGTCGCTCGAGATCGTCGTGGTGCATCGGCCGGTGCAGCAGGACTGGTCGTTCCCCAAGGGCAAGCTCGAGACGGGGGAGACCTTCGAGTTGGCTGCCCTCCGCGAGGTGCACGAGGAGACGGGAATGACCTGTCGGCTCGTGCGCTTCATCGGCCACACCGAGTACCTCGACCGCAAGGGCCGGCCCAAGGCGGTGGCCTACTGGGTCATGGCGGCCGCGTCGGGCTTCTTCACCCCCAACGAAGAAGTGGACGAGCTGCTCTGGTTAGACCTCGAGAGCGCCGCCCGTGTGCTCTCCTACCCCCGTGACAGGGAGCTTGTGGCGGTACTTTCGGCCGCTGACCAGGTAGAACCCCTCATCTGACCCCATCGGATCTTCCTGAAAGATTTGATGTTTAGTGGTCCCCGGTTAGGGAATAATGGGCTGTAGCGATCTACCGCCTGATCGCACTGCCGACGTGCCTGCCCCAGCCGAGAGCTCCAGGACCTATCGCCAAGGGCCCTGCGACAACGTTTCGACGTGAATCGGCTGGGGCGCCGTCGGCGTTCCTGCTTTTCTGGGTCAATCCTCGTCCGGCGGGTTCTCGTGCACGATCACGCGGCCCGTCGTCTCAATCGGTGCGATCGCCATCAGCGCGTGCCGGTCGCCTCCCGCCCAGGCCTCGAGGTCGAGCGAGGACAGCCGCTGGACCTCCTCGGGGTCCTCGATGCGCCGGCAAGAGCCGGTGACCAGCACGCTCCATCCTTCGCTCAGGGCCTCGTCGACCCGGTCGATCTCAAAGCCGATCGTCGACCCGGCACCGAGCGCGGATGCCTTGGCGTCGTCGGTGCTGAACACGATCTGGTCCTCGGTGAACTCGAAGTTGACCGGGAGCGCGACCGGGCCGCGTTGCGTCGAGAACACGATGCGGCCGACCCCCCCGACCGAGAGGTGCGTCCGGCACTGCTCGGGGGTGAGCTCGTCGAGCGAGGCATGGGGCATTGCGGGAGCGTGCCCGAGGGGGCGGTCGGCCGATCCGCCCAGGAGCTCGAAGGGCGTGGTGTCGAGGGCGAGAGCGATCAGCAAGAGGCTGCCGCCGCTCAGGTTGGCGTCGGGACTCGACTCGAAATAGGCCAGATAGCCGGGGTCGATCCCCGCCCGCGTCGACAGCTGCTGCACGCTCATACCGAGTTCTTCGCGTCGCATCGAGATCCGTCGCGCCAGATCGGAGGCGTGCGGGGCGGGGGCCGCTGGTGTCGTCATCCGGTCATTCTGCCTGCGTCCCGGGCTCCGGGACAGGGCCGATCGTCCCGGTTCACACCACCAGGACGGCGGCGCCGTTGACGCGGTCCCCCGCGAGGTCGCGCAGCGCGGCGTCGGCCCCGTCCATCGGGTAGGGCGTGACCGACACCCGTACCCCGATCCGGGCGGCCTCGGCGAGGAACGCCTCCCCGTCCGTTCGGGTGTTCGCCGTCACGCTCTGCAGGGCCCGCTCCTCGAAGAGATGCTGCTGGTAGTTCAGGACCGGGATGTCGCTCAGATAGATGCCGGCGATGGCGAGCGTCCCGCCCCGGTCGAGCGCAGCCAGGGCCGGCGGCACGAGCGTGCCCACCGGTGCGAACAGGATGGCCGAATCGAGTGGCTCGGGAGGTGGGGCATCGGCGTCGCCGGCGCTGGCCGCTCCCAGTTCCAGAGCAAGTGCCTGGGCCTCGGTCGAGCGGGTCATCACGTGGACACGGGCGCCGTGGGCGAGCGCGACCTGCGCCGTGATGTGCGCAGATCCCCCGAAGCCGTAGATCCCGAGCCGGCCTCCGGCCGGGAGGTTGGCGCGCTGCAAGGCCCGGTAGCCGATGATCCCGGCGCACAGCAGCGGGGCGACCTCCTCGTCGCCGAACCCCTCGGGCAGCGCGTAGGCGTACGCCTCGTCCACTACGGCGTACTCGGCGTACCCGCCGTCGAGGTCCCAACCCGTGAAGCGAGGGTCGACGCACAGGTTCTCGCGGCCGGACACGCAGAACCGGCACACGCCGCACGTGTGGGCCAACCAGGGCACACCGATTCGGTCGCCCTGCTTCCACCGGTTGCCGCCGCTCCCGATCTTGTCCACGACGCCGACGACCTCGTGCCCGGGTGTGACGCGCGGACGGCGCGGCACGAGGTCGCCCTCGGCGAGGTGGAGGTCGGTGCGGCACACGCCGCACACCCGCACACGCAGGCGGACCTGGCCCGGCCCGGGCTCGGGGATGGCCTTCTCCACCTGCACCAAGGGCCCGCCGTCGACGGGGCCAGGCCGATCGACCACCCACGCCCTCATGAGGTCCGGCATCCGCCTCAGCGTAGGGCGCACCCTGGCGGCTGCCAATGGACCTTTGACCCTAGGTCCAGCCCGAAAGCAGCGCGAGGCTGGGCTCGTAGCATGGACATGAACGAGGAGAGCATCATGCCTGCCCAGCCGCCGACCGTGGACGTTGCCGCGCCCGTCCTACCGGCCGGGTACCCCAAGGAGCTCGAGCGCGACGTAGCCGGGGAGGGGGGGTTGCACTATCACCTCAGGCCGATCCGGCCCGATGACGCGCCACGCCTCGTCGCGTTCCATCGGCAGTTGTCGCCGCATTCGGTGTACATGCGGTTCTTCACGTTCCACCCGACGCTCTCGGACGCGGAGGTGGCGCGGTTCACGAACGTCGACTACGTCGACCGTCTGGCCCTGGTGGCCATAGTCGACGACCGGCTGGTGGCCGTGGGCCGCTTCGACCGGGCGCCCGGCGAGGACGAGGCCGAGGTCGCGTTCGTCGTCGCCGACGAGTTCCAGCACCATGGGATCGGGACGCTGCTCCTCGACGAGCTCGCCCGGGCAGCCAAGGACAGAGGTGTGGAGACCTTCAGGGCGGACACGCTGGCCGAGAACAGCGCCATGCTCGACGTGTTTCGTCACGCCGGATTCCCCGTCACGTCGAGCATCGAGTACGGGACGGTGACGTTGCGCTTCCCCATCGAACTGACGGACGACTACCGGGCCGCGCTCGCAGCACGCGAGGCGACACGGTGGGTCCCACCCGGGGGAGTGGCGTGACGACCCTCGTAGTGGCCGGGCCCACTGGCATCGCGGAACACGATGGCGGTCGTTACCATCCCGAGCAGCAGTCGCGCCTGTTCGCGGTCATGGACGGAGTGCGGGACCTTGGCCTCGAGGACGACATCGTGTACCCCGCGGTCTCCGAGGCATCGGTGGAGCAGCTCTCCCGCGTCCATTCGCCGGCCTACCTCGCCGAGCTCGAGGCGTTCTGCCGCGGGGGAGGCGGCGACATCGATCCGGACACCTACGCCCGGCCCGACTCGTGGTCCGCTGCCCGCCGCGCTGCCGGGGCCGGCCTGGCGGCACTGGCCGAACTGGAACGGAGGAACGAGGGCATCGCCTTCGTTCCCGTCCGGCCACCGGGGCACCACGCCACCGCCGACCGCGCCATGGGCTTCTGCCTCGTGAACAACGTGGCCGTCGCAGCGTCCTCGCGCACCGCCCTGGGCGAGCGCGTGCTCATCGTCGACTGGGACGTGCATCACGGCAACGGCACCCAGGCGATCTTCTGGGATGATCCCGACGTGCTCTACGTCTCGACCCACCAGCACCCGCTGTTCCCCGGGACCGGGCGTGCCGACGAGGTCGGCGGACCCGGCGCGCCGGGTCTCACCTTCAACCTGCCGCTCCCCGCCGGGGCGACGGGGGACGTGGTCCGTACCGCGATCGACGAGGTGGCGCGTCAGACGATTGAGGAATTCGCCCCCGACTGGGTGCTGGTCTCCTGCGGCTTCGACGCCCACCAGGCGGATCCGCTCGGCGAACTCGAGCTCTCGAGCGGCGATTTCGCCGAGCTGGCCCGGGTCGTCTCGGAGTTCGCGCCGCGTCCCGGCCGCCTCGCCCTCTTCCTGGAGGGTGGCTACAACCCGGCGTCGCTCGAGTCCTCGGTCGAGGCGACGCTCGGTGCGTTGCTGGGTCTGTCGGTCCACCCGCCTGCCCCGACGCACGGCGGGCCGGGGCTGTCGCAGCTGCGGGCCGACCGCACGGAGCGCCTGCGCGCGGTCGACCGGGTGCACATGGAGGTCGGGCCATGACGGCGGAGCGCTGTGTCGTGGTGGGCTACGACGGGTCCAAGGAGGCACGGCTCGCCGTGGCCTGGGCCGCCAGGACGGCGCGCGCTCTCGGCACCCGCCTGCGTGTGGTGCATGCCGTCGGGCTGCTGGAGCACGCCGGTATGGCAGGCCACGCCCACGTCGAGGGGGACGAGGCTCTGAAGATCTCCTCCGAGGCCGGACTCGATCCGGGGGAGGTGGAGTGGCACGTGGTCGACGGAGACCCGTGCACGGCCCTGCTTCGCATGGCCCAGCCGCCGGAGGGGGCGGCGCTCCTCGTCGTCGGTTCACGGGGTTCGGGCGGCCACGCCGGGACGATGCTCGGGAGCACCAGCCTCGAGCTGGCGGAGCACTCCCCGGTCCCGGTGACGATCGTGCCCTCGTCGTATCGCGGCGGTTGAAGGTCGATCAGTCAGCGCACCACGACGACCGAACAGGTGGCGTGGCGGGTGCAGTACTGGCTCACCGACCCGATGAGGAGCCCTTCGAACCCCCCGAGGCCCCGTGAGCCCACCACCAGGAGGTCGGCGTCCTTGGCGGCTGTGACCAGCGCGGGTCCGGGTGACTGCTCCGTGGTCTCGCCGGTCACGGTGACGTCACCGGCAATCTCGGCGGCGTGGGCCGTGGCGCGGTCGATCACGTCTTGGGCGCTCTGCCGCACCTCCTGGACCGTGGTGGTGAAGGCATAGCCGAGCGCCATCGGGAACATCCAGGCGGTCACCAGGTGCAGGGAGGCTCCGACGCGTTGCGCCTCGGCGATGCTCCAGTCGAGCGCGCGCTGCGAGGCTGCGGATCCGTCCACCCCGACGACGATCCGCCGCTGGGCGCCGGGCATGCCCTACCAGGTCGCCCGATGCACCAGGACCGGGCAGTGCGCGTTCGTGACGCAGTGCTCACTGACCGAGCCGAGCAGCATCCCGACGAACTCGCCGTGCCCCCTGCTCCCGATGACGAGCAGGTCCGCGCCCTTCGACGCTTCGACGAGGATCGGTGCCGGGTGCCCGCTGACGACGCGGGGGTCGATGACGATGCCCGGGTGCGCCGGCCGCACGCCCTCGACGGCGGAGTCCAGCGCATTGCGGACGTCCTCTTCGGGGTCGAAGTCGGTCGGGACCGGCACGGCCCAGCCGTAACTGGAGGGCCATTCCCACGTCATCACGATCTCCAGTGTGCTCCCCGTGAGGTCGGCCTGCCGGGCCGCCCACGACAAGGCGTCGAGCGAGGACGGGGACCCGTCGATGCCGACGACGATCCTGCCTGAGCCGGGCGCCTGTGCAGGTGTCATTGCTTTCTCTCCTTCTGCCTTCATGTCCGATCGCTCCTGCTAGGTGGCGAGCGGCACCGTCCACGTGAGCTGCGTTCCACCGCCGGGGACGTCGTCGACGATGAGAGTCCCGTGGAGCTTCTCTGCTCGCCGCCGGAGGTTCGGGATTCCGAGGCCGCCGCTGACCGACGGTGCGCCGGAGATCCCGACTCCGTCGTCGGTGATCGTCAGGCGGCACGACGTGTCGCCTGCGTCCACGCTGACCGAGACACGTGTGGCCTGGGCATGCTTGCCGACGTTGGTGAGAGCCTCGCGGATCGTCGCGAGCAGGTGCTCCGTGATCTGGGCGTTGATGCTGGCGTCGAGCGGCCCTTCGAACATCACGTCGATCTCGCAGCCGACGACCGGCCGCAGCTCGCGCGTCAGGGTGGTGATGTCGTCGCGGATGCCCCGGCTGTCGTCGCCCATCCCGAGCTCGTAAATGGTGGAACGGACCTGTGTGATGACACGGTCGATCTCGGCCACGGCGCCCCCGAGCTGGTCCGCCGCGGCGTCGGGCATGCGCGCCGCCATGCCCTGCAGGGTGAGCCCGAGCGCGAAGAGCCGTTGGATGACGGTGTCGTGGAGGTCCCGTGCCATGCGGTCCCGGTCTTCGTAGACGGCCGACCGGCGCACCCGGTCGTGGAGCCGTGCGTTCTCGATCGCGATGCCGGCCGCCTGCGAGAGGGCCCCGACCAGCGCCTCGTCGTCGTGGGTGAACTCGGACCAGCCCACCTTGTCGGCCAGGTACAGGTTCCCGTAGACCTCCTCGCGCACCTTGATGGGCACGCCCAGGAAGGACGTCATCGGAGGGTGGTTGCGCGGGAAGCCGAAGCTGTCAGCGTGGTTCCCGATCTCCGGGATGCGCAGCGGCTTGGGGTCGGCGATGAGCAACCCGAGCACACCCCGGCCCGTCGGGCGGGGACCGATGGTCGCCTCCTGCTCCTCGGAGAGCCCCACCGTGATGAATTCCGAGAGGGCCTGCTTCTCTTCGTCGAGCACGCCCAGCGCCCCGTAACGCGCGCCGGTCATGGACCGCGCCTCCTCGGCCACGTGGCGCAGGACCTCGGGCAGCTCGAGGTTCGACTCGATCAGCAGCGTGGCCTCGAGCACCCGGCGCAGCTTGGTCGGATCCTCGATCGCACGGAACGGCACCGAACGGAGTCTACCTATTGCTCCGACTATTGCTCCGAGCAGCGCCGTTCGTGGTGAGTAGCCGAGGACCCGTCCGAAATGGGAGGATGACGCCCGTGAGTCTGAGTGTGTTCCTCCTCGACGACCATGAGGTCGTCAGGACGGGTCTTCGCGCCCTCCTCGAGGCCGGCGACGACATCAAGGTGGTCGGCGAGGCGGGGACGGTCGCGGAGGCCCTGGCCCGGATTCCGCCCACCAAACCCGACGTGGCCATTCTCGACGTGCGCCTGCCCGACGGGAGCGGGGTCGAGGTCTGCCGGGAGATCAGGTCGAGCTACCCGGAGATCGCGTGCGTCATGCTCACCTCGTACGCCGACGACGAGGCGCTCATCGCCTCCATCATGGCGGGGGCGGCCGGCTACGTGCTCAAGCAGGTGGGCAGCCTCGACCTGCTCGACAGCATCCGGCGCGCCGGCGCTGGTCAGTCGCTGCTGGACCCCGCCTTGACCGAACGGGTGCTCGAACGCCTCCGCGACGGGCCCAAGGTCGATCCCCGCATCGCAAGTCTCACGCCGCAAGAGCGCCGCATCCTCGACCTGATCGCGGAGGGGTACACGAACCGCCAGATCGCCGAGACCATGTACTTGGCCGAGAAGACCGTGAAGAACTACGTGTCGAACCTGCTCGCCAAACTCGGAATGGAGCGTAGGACCCAGGCCGCCACGTTCGCCGCCCGGCTCAACGAGCGTTCGGAGCAGGAGTCTCGAACCGACGCCACCGGCACCTGAGCCTGACGCATCAGGAAGGCTCGGGTACGGGCTCCTCGGCGCCGGTGGCCGTCTGCAGGCTGATCCCGAGCTGGTGCAGCGCACGCTCGAGGCGCTCGCGCTCCTGTTGGGGCTGTTCGAAGCGACTCGGGTCGGTGTCGATGCCGACCAGCCGGGCCAGATCGAGCAGGGCGACGTCGTACCCGACGTGCAGCGCCAGCACGACGGGGACCGTGTCCGGGTCCATGCCCGGCTGAACCCCTTGCTCCAACTCACTGCGGCACCGGAGCACCTCGTCGAGGGCACTGCGCTCAGTCGCGCTCGGTTCGGGTGTCGGGCGCTGGCCGGAAACAGTCTCGAGAAGTTCGGTGTACATCGACATTGGCGACCCAGTCAGATCCTGCCGATCACGCGCCACCAGCGGGCCAACCGGCGGGTCCTGCTCCTTTCTCGTTCGGTCACATCGCTCGTTCGGGACGCGAGAAATCATGCGCCAACTGACCCGGCTCTGTGCAGGGCCGGAGGTCACAATGGCTCGGCATGCATCCCCCGGGGGGACCTTCGGCCCTACCCGCCACGCCCTGCCGTGCCGACAATTCTCTGTCAGAGGGCCGGCATTGCCGGCAGGCGCACTGAAGGGAGCCAGGTGATACTTCTCGACCAGTCGCCGTTGGTAGCAGTCAGCGCCTCGACGGCGGACAGCTCCATCCGTGAGCTGGTCGACGAGGCCTGGCACGACGACGTGGCGCTCGAGATGTGGATCGACGTGACAACCGAGCCGGTTGCCATCCGGCTGGCCGGCGTGCTCGACGTGTCGACGGGGGCCAACCTGTTCAACGTGATCGCGGACTGCTTGGACCAGGGGCAGAGGGACTTCAATCTCGACACAGATGAATTGCGTATGGAGGCGACGGGGTGCCAGGTGATGGAGCGGATCCGTCGGCAGATCGACGGAGCCGGCGGCCATCTGTACTGGGATCACCACGCTCCCGCGTGAGCGACGTGATGGGATCACCGTTGTGCCTGCGTGCGACGAGTGCGTGCATGGCCGCACTGTCGACGCGACAGCGGCATGACTGACGATCGGGACACGCCACCGGTGCGGGTCGTCGAGACCCATATCTCCGTGCTCGTGTTCGTGGGGGACAGGGTCTACAAGCTCCGCAAGCCGGTTCACTTCGACTTCCTCGATTTCTCTGATCGCGCGGTACGGGAGGCCGATTGCCGGCGTGAGGTCGAGCTGAACCGCCGGCTGGCGCCCGACGTGTACCTGGGCGTGGCCGACATCGAGATGGACGGCGTCGCGATCGACCACATGGTCGTCATGCGGACCCTGCCCGACGAGCGGAAGCTGGCCACACTCGTGCGCGAGGGCGCCGAGGTCGAGGGATGGCTGGAACGAGTCGCGACGACCCTCGCCACGTTCCATGCGGGGGCGGCACGATCCTCCGCAATCTCCGCAGCGGCCACCGAGCAGGCCCTGGAAGCCGTCTGGGACGCCAACTTCGAGGAGACGCGGCGCTTCGTCGGCACCGTCCTGGATACCTCGTCGGACGAGGAGATCCGCGGCACGACCGCCCACTGGTTGCAGGCGCACGCGGCGCTCCTGGCCGACCGCATCGCATCGGGGTGCGTCTGTGACGGCCACGGTGACCTCCAGGCCGAGGACATCTTCTGCCTCGACGACGGCGTACGCATCCTCGACTGCATCGAGTTCTCCGACCAGCTCCGCTACGGCGACGTGTGCGCGGACGTGGCCTTCCTCGCCATGGACCTCGACCGCCTGGGGCGGCCCGACGCGGCCGAGCGTTTCGTTGCCGACTACGAGTCCCGGGTGGGGGCGGTCCTGCCGAGACCGCTCCTCCACCACTACATCGCCCAACGTGCCTACGTGCGGACCAAGGTGGCCTGCCTGCAGTACGAGCAGGGGGTCGAAGGCTGCGATCACGCCGCCCGTGAGCTGCACGACCTGGCCCTCCGCCACGCTCGCCGGTCCCGGCAGGTGCTCGTGCTCGTGGGAGGCCTCCCGGGCACCGGCAAGAGCACGCTGGCGGCCGGTCTGGCCGCCGAGACCGGGTGGACCCTGCTGCGCTCGGACGAGGTCCGCGGGGAACGGCGGCGCACCGAAGGATCCGGACCAACCGACGGAGCGCTCGATGCGGGCCGCTACGCCCCCGAAGCCGTCCGCGCCGTCTACGAAGATCTCCTTCGCCGCGCCGGGCGCCACCTCGAATCGGGTGACCCGGTCATCCTCGATGCGTCGTGGATCGACGCCAGGCGCCGCGCCGAGGCGGCGCGGGTGGCCGCCGACACCGGGAGCGAGCTGCTGGAGCTCCGTTGCACCTGTGCCGACTCGGTGGCGACAGCGCGGATCGACGCCCGGCGCCGTGAGGGCCGTGATGCCTCCGAGGCCACCCCCGGGGTCCGGGCCGCCATGGCCGGAAAGATGGATGCCTGGCCGTCGGCCACCACGATCGACACCACGAGCCGCACGGCTGCCGAGAGTGTCTGGTGGGCCCTCCGGGAGCTGGCGTCCCCAAGGTGACCAGGGGCTTAGGTCCCATGGAACTGGAGGCGTTCGGCCCTAGGGGCCACCTCGGCGGTGCGGTCCAATGGCTGCAACTCGCCGAACCACCCGCACCACCCACCGCTCCCAGCGCCCGTCTCTCAGCCCGTACGTCCTCGATGACACCGCGCTGACGCTGTCGGAGATCCGTCAGGCACGGTCCGAGGGCGACGTCCCAGCCGGCCGATGACGGCCCACCGGTGGGAGTGGGGACGTTCGGCCCTATCTGCGCAGCAGTCCCCGGGACACGCTGACTGTGTCGTAACGGCCCTGATCACGATGGAAGAAGGAGGCTCGCCATGACGGCAGACCCCGGTGGGGCGGCAAGCGCCTCGGAGCAGCAGAAGTCGAAGGTCGTTGATTCGATGACCGGAACCCTCGACCAGTGGAAGGCCCGGATCGACGAGCTCAAGGTCCAGGTTGACCTCGCCAAGCTCGACGCCCGTGAGCGTGCGACGAAGCAGCTCGAGATCGCGCAGAACGCATACCTCGCCGCCTATTCGAAGCTCCGCGAGGCCGGACGTGACGCGACGGTGAACGCCGACACTCTCCGGGACGGTGTCCAGAAGCTCCTGCAGGACGTCAAGGACGCCATCGAGGCGGCGCAGGCCGTCATCTCCCGCGGCTGAGCCTGGCGGACGCGGTCAGCGGGCTGAGCGACAGGTGTGCCCGACCGTGCCGTCGCCGCCCGGGATTCCTGACACGGAGCCGAGAGTGCCGCCCGCCGCGCGGTCAGCCGCCATGGAGGAGGCGGGATGCCGCTCGCGGCCCTGATCCTCAAGAACCTCTGGTCCAAGAAGGCGAGGTCGATCGGCATCGCCTTCGCCATCAGTGTCGCAGTCATGACCGTCGTGACGCTCACGGTCGTGAGCAGCGGGCTCGAGGCTTCGGCAGCGGCGGTGCTGACCCTGGGGCACGCCGACTTCACGGTGGCACAGAACGGTGTCTCGGAGGTGCTGTACTCCAGCCTGGACGAGAACCAGCTGCGCGATGTCCAGTCGACGCCTGGTGTGAAGAGCGCGGTCGGGGTCCTGCTCGAGACACAGCGCATCAACGCGGACAACCCCCTGTTCATTGAGATCGGCATCGCACCCGACGAGCTGAGCCAGTTCGGTGTCACCGTGGTCGCGGGCCGGCCGTACCAAGAGACGGCCATCCACGAGATGATGCTGGGCTGGCGCGCCGCACAGGACTTCGGGCTCCACGTCGGCGACCGCTTCGACGCCAACGGGACCTGGAACACCGTGGTGGGGATCTACTCGACGGGCATCTCCTACGGCGACCTGGGCGGGATGTTCCCGCTCACGGCGATCCAGACGTACAACAGGGTCCCCGGATCGGTCACCCTGATCTTCGTCAACGTCCTCCCGGGTGCCTCCGTGACCAAGGTGGAGAAGGCCATCACCTCGGCTCACCCGGAGATGACGACGATCCAGACCGCAACGCAGTTCGGCCGAGCCGACCGAAACCTCGTGTTCCTGCAGGCGGCCGCGACCGGCAGCACCATCCTCGCCATCCTGATCGGCGCCGTCATCGTCGGGAACACCATGCTCCTCTCCCTCTTCGAGCGAACGAGAGAATTCGGCCTGCTGCGGGCTATCGGCTGGACCCGCAGCCGGGTGGTCTCGCTGGTGGTGGGAGAAGGTGTCGTCCTGGCCGTCGTGGGCGCCATCGCGGGGGTTGCCCTGTCCTTCGCGGCGACCGCCGCGCTCGAGAGCCTTCCGCAGCTCCGCGGCGTGCTGCACGCGAACTACACGAACCAGGCCTTCTGGAGGGGTCTCTACACGGGGCTCGGGATGGCCGTCATCGGCGCGCTGTACCCCGCTCTCCGCGCCGCCAACTTGACGCCGCTCAAGGCGTTGAGCCGTGAGTGAGTCCGTGGCCGGCACGGTGCCGGCGATCGAGGTGCGCGGGCTGGAGAAGACCTACGACGACGGGTTGATCCGCGCGCTCGACGGTGTGGACCTCACGGTGGCCGCCCGCGAGTTCGCGGCGATCACGGGGCACTCAGGGTGCGGGAAGTCGACACTGCTCCATCTGATCGCGGCGCTCGACACGCCCACCGATGGTTCCATCAGCGTCAACGGGCACGACGTGGTGCACCTGCATCACGCCAGCCGCTTCCGACGCGAGGAGGTGGGGCTGGTGTTCCAGCTCCACAACCTGCTACCCCGGCTCTCCGTCCGCGAGAACGTGGAGATCGCCATGTCCGGGTCGCGTCGCCCCCACCGCCAGCGCGCTCCCTACGCCGGCGAGCTCCTCGCAGATGTGGGCCTCGGGGGTCTCAGCGACCGCCTCCCGACCCAGTTGTCCGGTGGCGAGCGCCAGCGAGTCGCCATAGCGCGGGCGCTGGCCAACGATCCACCCGTGCTGTTGGCCGACGAGCCGACGGGCAGCCTCGACAGCGCCTCCGTCGACGTGGTGCTCGCTCTCTTCCGGCGGCTGAGGCAGGAGCGGGAGACGACGATCGTGTTGGTGACCCACGACGAGGCGGTGGCGAGCGCCGCCGATCGCATCGTCCACATGGTCGACGGACGCGTGATCTCCGGCGATGGAGCGGAGGCCGGTGGGGGCGAGCTCCGACCGACGACCTGACGAGACCGGTCAGGCCTGGGGCGGAGGAGCCTGGTGGACCTCTTTCGAGGCCTCGCTGTCGCTGTGCAGCATGATGTCGGCGAACTTCGCATAGAGGGCCATCGGTTCCTGCGACCGGACGATGACGCCGAAGAGCTCAGCCATGGAGACGAGGCCGCTGGGCCGGTCGGAGATGTCGAGCACGACGAGATGCCGAATGCCGAGGCTGACCATGAGCGCGGCCGCCTCGGCGACGCTGGCCGACGGGGGCGCCCAGCTGGGGTGCGCCGAGGCGATCGTCGTGATCGGATCCCCCGGACCCTGGCCCTGAGCCAAGCCGCGGGCAAGGTCGAACTCGGTGACGACCCGCAACGGCGGCTCCTCGAGGATGGCGCAGGAGACGCCGTCGCGCACCATGGCGGATGCCACGTGCGCCAGGGTGTCGTCCGCAGACACCAGGGTAGGAGGTCGCAGATGCATGGCGCCGAGCGTCGCGTCGAGGCCTTCGAAGGAACGGTTGCTCATGGTCACACCCTCGGTGCTGGGACTGCCGGCCGGCAGCAGGGACATCGTCCGGCTCGACAGTACCGGGTACCCCTCAGAGCGCAGCCCCTGGTGGGGCGAGTGGGCCAGAACCCCGGAATTGGAAAATGGCGACCGAGGGGGGTGGCCGCCATTCTCCAAGCACCGTTGTCTGGGAAGAGGAGGTGTCCTGCACATTCTGCAACCGGGACTGTGACCGGGCTAGAGCCAAAAGTAACGGATTGCAGCCGGTTGGCCCACCGCGGCGGGACCAATGGCCGTGGTCAGGCGGATGACCCGGTGCGAGAGTAGGACCATGCCCATCGTCTGCACCGCCCAGGAAGCCGTCGCCATGATCCGCCCGGTCGACATGATCGGGTTCGGGTTGGGTCCGGCCAACCCGGACACCTTCCTCACCGCCCTGGGTGAGCGGGACGACTGGCAGGACCTGCAACTCGGCGGTGCCCTCTGCCTCAACTTCTACGAGGTCTTCACCAAGGTGGGCGTCACCTACCGCTGTGGCTTCTTCGGTCCGGCGGAGCGGCTGCTGCACTCCATGGGCCACAGGATCGAGCTGGTGCCCGGCGGGTTCCGTCAGATGGCCCCGATCCTCGCCAAGTTCTCACCCCGCGTGATGGTCGTGCAGGCTGCCCCGTCAGACGAGTACGGCAACGTGAACCTCTCCCTTCACATGGGCGCCACCCGGCCCGAGTTGATCCGTGCCGGCCAGGACCCCGACCGGCTCCTCATCGTCGAGGTCAACCCCAACCTGCCCCGGACCAAGAGCCTGCCTCCCGAGTACGACAACACGATTTCGCTCGACCTCGTCGACGTGCTCGTCGAGACGAATGCCACACCCTTCGCCCTCACCGAGCCCCCGACCGATGAGGTCGACGCGGCGATCGCCCGCAACGCGCTCGCCTACATGAAGAACGGGTCCACCCTTCAGACCGGCATCGGCGCCATCCCCAACATCGTGGCGACGGAGCTGGCCAAGGGCCCCCTCGGCGGGTTCGGCATCCACTCCGAGATGTTCACCAACGGCCTCATGCGGCTGCACCAGGCGGGCAAGGTCACCAACGACGCCAAGGGGGTGTTCGACGGGGTCTCGGTCACCACGTTCGCCCTCGGCACCGCGGAGCTCTACGGCTGGCTCGACGGGAACCAGGAGGTCGCATTTCTCCCCGTGGAGACGGTCAACGACCCCACCGTCATCGCCAGGAACGCCAACCTGGTTTCCATCAACGGTGCACTGTCGGTCGACCTCTACGGGCAGGTGGTGGCCGACAACATCGGCGGCCGGCAGGTCTCGGGCGTCGGCGGGCACGAGGACTTCGTGGCCGCGGCGGAGCTGCACCTCGATGCCCATTCGCTCATCTGCCTCCACTCGACGGCGGTACTCGGCGGTGAGGTCGTGTCCCGGATCGTCGGGCTCCTGCCCGAAGGCTCGGTCGTCTCCACGCCACGCCACCACACTGGCGTCGTCATCACCGAGTTCGGCGCGGCGGAGCTCACGGGTCTGACCGTGAACGAGCGTGCCCACCTGTTGGTGGAGATCGCCCACCCCGACTTCCGCGACGACCTGCGCAAGCTCGCCGACGAGCTCGGGCGGGCTTGACGCCTCACCCCGGCGGCAGCCCCCAGGCTCAGCCGGCGGACACCGGTGGTGGCTTGTTCGGCCACTCGCGGAAGGTGGCCTGGTGCCGCCCGATCTCACCGATGATCGCATCGATGTAGACGAGCTTGCGGATCATGTACGAGCGCGTCTCCTTTGGGTCGAGGTACAGGTTGTACAGGCGGCCGTAGCCGTAGCGCTGCACCACGCCCGTGAAACCACCGGGATTGAGGACATCCGTGTCGCCGTCGGAGATGGAGGACAGCATGTACTTGTACTCACCCACCCGGAGTGCCGAGAACTGCGACGTGAGCCAGTAGTGCTGGAACTTCCGGTTGGAGACGCCGTCGCGGTCGTCGGAGGCCAGAAGGAACGAGAGCTGGTCGACCGCGTCGATGTAGCGGTCGGCCGGTATCCGCTCGGGAGCGGCAGCCATGGAGAGGCACGTGGCGAAGAGATCGAGCAGGTGGACGAGTCCGTCGCTGGCGCGACCGGGCTGAATCATGCCGGGCCACGACACGATGGCCGGGACGCGCACGCCGCCCTCCCATGTTGATCCCTTCGCACAACGAAAGGGGGTGAAGGCCGAGTCCGGCCAGGTCTCCATTTCGGGACCGTTGTCGGACGAGATCACGACCATCGTCGACTCGAGTTGCCCGGTGCGCTCAAGAGCGGCCACCAGACGTCCGCAGATGGCGTCCAGTTCGACGATGGCGTCCTTGTAGGGATGCCGTGCCGGGGAGCGACCCAGGAAGTCGGGATGCGGGTAGTTGTCGAAGTGCGCTCCCCGGGTGCAGTGGTAGAGGAACCAGGGATCAGCAGAACCGGCCATGCGCTCGATGAATTGCTCCGAGTACGAGCACCATTTGTCGTCGAGCAGGGAGAGGACCGGGACGGTGACTTCCTCGACCTCTTCGATCGGCCCGTTGCGGGTCGCGTGGACGAAGCACTTGTTGAACGGCATGTTCTTGACCCACTCGGTGCGATCCTCGCTGTAGACGACCTCGGGGAAGAAGTACGGGTCCCGCCACTCCGTGTACATGTCCGACACCGACAAGAAACCGTAGAAGTCGTCGAACCCGACGTTCTGTGGCTGGCTCTCCTGGTTCTCTCCCATGTGCCACTTCCCGACTGCCTGCGTCACGTAGCCGGCGTCGGAGAGGAGCTGCGGGAGTGTGATTTCCCCGCTGAGCCCGCCGGGCATGCCGTACATGGGCGGAACCAGGAGACCGTGTCGCATCGGTAGCCGGCCCGTCATGATGGAAGCCCGGGTGGGTGTGCACGACGGTTCGCTGTAACACGACGTCAGGAGCAGACCCTCCCGCGCGATCCGGTCGACGTTCGGTGTCGGCGCGCCTACCGCGACCCCGCCGCCGTAGCACCCGAAGTCTCCCCAGCCGACGTCGTCCATCAAGATCACGACGACATTCGGGCGCCGCCCGGTGCGCGTGAGGAACTCGTCCATCTTGGCCACGGCCGCCTCGTCGCGGCCGGGCACCACGAAAACGGGCTCCCGATTCGGACCGGGCACGTGCGTCACGCCCGTGACGGGGTCCACGCCCGATCCGCTGTCATGGCCTGACCTCGAGCCGCTCATCAGCTCGACGAGCACGCCTGGGTGTAGATGGCGCTCGGCACGAGGTGGCTCGAGCACGCGTTGCCTCGGTCGGCTACCGCCCACCCGGATCCTTGGGCCTGGAGGACGATGACCGCGTCGTAGGACGCCGAGCCGCTCCCGACGTTCACGTTCGCATAGGCCCATGTTCCGGAGCAGCCGAAGTTGTACACCGAGTTCACCGGGCCCGTGCTGGCCGAGCTCTTGGCGGCGGCCAGGATCGCGCTCTGGGTGCATGCCGCGCCGGTGGCCGCATTCGTCGTGGTCGTCGCCGCTGCCGCCGCAGCCCGTGCCGCTGCCGCTGCGGCTGCCGCTGCGGCTGCCGCTGCTCCCGCCGCAGTCGTCGTGGTGCTGGTTGCGGGGGCGCTCGAGGTCGTCGTCGTATTGGCCGATTGG
>Ga0181535_10001369_pt1 | contig 32066 bp, 30 predicted proteins | sample PEATcosm2014_Bin_44_FD_119774 | JGI IMG/M metagenome (GOLD analysis project Ga0181535, IMG submission 119774) | Peatland microbial communities from MTU Mesocosm Facility, Houghton, MI, USA - PEATcosm2014_Bin17_30_metaG | ecosystem: Environmental > Terrestrial > Soil > Wetlands > Peat | place... | reverse complement strand
GCCGGCTCGTCGATCACCAGGTCGGAGACGGCCGCCGTCGCCGGCGCCGGCTCCCGGCGCAGCAGCGCGCGGAGCCTGGCCAGCAGCTCGGCGAAGGCGAAGGGTTTGGTGAGGTAGTCGTCGGCTCCGCAGTCGAGCCCCGAGACCCGGTCGGAGACGCCGGAGCGGGCGGTCAGCATCATCACCCGGCTGGTGACGCGGAGCGCGCGGAGGCGGCGGCAGACCGCGAAGCCGTCGAGACCGTCGGGGAGCATCACGTCGAGGAGCACCACGTCGTAGGTGCCCACCTGGCTGCGAGCGATCGCATCGGCGCCGTTGTGGACGACGTCGGCGGGAATGCCCGCCTCCGCGAGGCCCCAGCGGAGCGTCGCGGCCGTCTCCTCGTCGTCCTCGACCACCAGGACCTTCACGGCGCGATTATCACCCGGTTAACAGACACGGAAGCCGCATTCCTGTCACCGCGCCAACCCCATTCCGCTCGCTGCGGGGTGCCCCTTCGCTCCCCTACGATGCCGGCACCGCCGGCGGGCGCATGCGCCACGGCTCGAGATCCGGTCCGGAGGACGCCGATGGCGGCCGTCGTCGAGGTGGAGCATCTGCGCAGGGCGTACGGCAGCGTGCTCGCCGTCGACGACATCTCCCTGGAGGTGGAGCAGGGCGAGATCTTCGGCCTGCTCGGCCCCAACGGCGCCGGCAAGACGACCACGGTGGAGTGCGTGGAGGGGCTGCGGCGCCCGGACCAGGGCCGCATCCGGGTCCTGGGTCTGGACCCCGAGCGGGACACCCGCGAGCTGCGCCGCCGCATCGGATGCCAGCTTCAGCAGGCGGCGCTCCCCGATCGGATCAGGGTCTGGGAGGCCCTGGACCTCTTTGCCTCGCTCGCCCCCGGAAGGGTGGACTGGAGCGCGGCCCTGGATCAGTGGGGGCTGCAGGGCCGGCGGGGCGCCGCCTTCTCCAGCCTCTCGGGCGGGGAGCAGCAGCGGCTCTTCGTGGCCCTGGCGCTGATCAACCGGCCCGAGGTGGTCTTCCTCGACGAGCTGACCCAGGGGCTCGACCCCGCCGCCCGCCGGGTCGCCTGGGACCTGGTCCGGGCGGTCCGGGATCGGGGCGCGACCGTGGTCCTGGTGACCCACTTCATGGAGGAGGCGCAGCAGCTCTGCGACCGCATCGCCGTGGTCCATCGGGGGCGGGTGGCGGCCGTGGACAGCCCCCAGGGGCTGATCAACCGCCACGGTGGCGGCGTCCGGGTGGTCTTCTCGGCCGCTCCCGGCGCCGATCTCAGCTGGCTGTCCGGCACCCCCCACGTCCACGCGGTGACGCGCCATGGGCCCCGCCTGGAGGTGACCGGCGACGGTCCGGTGCTGGCCCACGTTGGGGCGGCCCTGATCGCCCACGGGCTCGAGCCCGACGACCTGCGCACCGAGCAGCCGAGCCTGGAGGACGTCTTCCTCCACCTCACCCAGGCTTCGGCCCCGGAAGGTGCGGACCGGTGAGACCGGCCGCCCTCCTCAAGCTCACCTGGCTGGAGACCAAGCTCTTCCTCCGCGAGCCCCTCGCGGTGGGATTCACCCTTGCGTTCCCCGTGGTCGTGATGTTCGTCATCGCCGGGGTCTTCGAGAGCTCCGGTGGCGCGGGCTTCCGCGGTGTTCGTGGCGCCGAGTACTACGTGGTCAGCAACATGGCGGTGGTGATCGCCGCCGCCGGGCTGATCGCCCTCCCCCCGCACCTGACCGCCTATTACGAGCGGGGCATCATGCGCCGGTTCCGGGCCTCGTCGGTGCCGGTCGCCGGGGTCATCGCGGCCCAGCTCGCGGTCTGCCTCGGGGTCGCGGTCGCCGCCACCGCGGTGCTCCTGGCCCTGGCCCGTCCCGCCTACGCGTACGACCCTCCCCGGTTCCTGCCAGGAGTCATCCTCGGCTTCCTGGTGGGCATGGCGGGCTTCCTCGCCCTCGGTCTGCTGGTCGCCGCCCTCTTCCCCACCACACGCACCGCCCAGAGCGTCGGGATGGTGCTCTTCTTCCCCCTCTACATGATCTCCGGCGCCGCCCCGCCGCTCTCGGTCCTCCCCAGCGCGATGCGAGAGGTCGCCGACTTCGACCCCATGAACTACGCGGTGCGGGCGCTTCAGGATCCCTGGTTCGGCTACGGGGTGACGGCCACCAACCTGGTGGTCCTGCTCGGCATCGCGGTGGTCAGCACGACCGGGGCCGTGCTGCTCCTACGCCGGCACTGAGTCCCCCCATTGGGTCCCCCGCCGCCCGGAGCAGGGATCCGCGGAGCACCGTCGCCCAGCCGGGCCCGGCGCTGCCGGTTCACCGCCTGACCGCAGCGGCCGGCCCGCCGGCGGTGCGGTCACGGCGTCTCCGCGATCCCTGCTCCCCGTCATGGCCACGCCGATCGTGGGCGGTCACGAGGGCCAGCCACCCTCGCCCCGAATGGCGATGGCGGTCAGATGCCGACCTCGCCCTCGTCGGCCTCGGATTCGTCCGGCTCGTCGCCGGCGCTCTCATCGGTGCCCGCACCACCCTCCTCGGGGGGCCCCAGCGGGTTGGCCTCGCCCTGCTCCACGACCCCGACCACGTTCTCGTCGCTCAAGGCACCTCTCCCCTACCGCCCCGCCGGAACAACGCGGGAGCGCTGCCAGTCAGTCTGGCAGCCCGGTCCCGCGCCTTGGTGATGGAGCTCGGGCCCTTTGGCGATGAGGCCGTTAACGAGCGCGCCGGGCCGCCCCGGCTCGGCCGCTGCGCCGGCGTTGGGCGCGTCGAGCCTCAGTCGTCCGGGTCGAAGGTCATCACCTGCGGCTGCAGATTCGGACCGGCGAGCCCCACCGGGGTGATCCGCCCAGTCGCCATCTCCAGCGAGCCCAGCCAGTTGGGGATGGTGCAGGTGGGGGCCGCGGAGTTGGCCCCGCAGGGGGTCACCGCCACGAAGGCGTCGCCCAGCGAGAAGTCACCGCGGACCGCGTCGACGGTGTCGTGGGCGGGGTCGGTGGCGTCGAGGGAGGATCGGTTGCGAGATGGTTGTGGAGCGGCTAACCCGGTCGCCCGGTCTCGCCCCGCCGTTCCCGGCCTGCGGGCGTTGACAGGGGCAGCGGCCCGGGTGCCCAATTGACCGGCTGAGTACCGCCGCGGCGCCCAGAGCCGGCCGCGCGGCAGAGGAGGGAGAGATGTCGAACCTCGACGATCGGGCCAGCGCCATCGAGCACATCACGCTGGCGATGACGGGTTTCGCCCCCGAGGCGCAGACCCTGGCACTCCAGGCGATCCAGGAGTCGGCGGAGCCGCTCAAGGCCGCCGCCTCGGTTCAGCGCGCTGCCAACAGCGTCAAGAACAGCGACCCGACCGTTCAGCTGGCGGCCATGAAGGCGACCGCGGGACGCGGGGTGCCCGCTCCCGACCCGGCCACCGCCAACAACCTCTGGTCGTGGATGGTGATCGGGCTCCTGCTCCTGCTGGGGATCGCCCTGGTGGGGCTGCTGGTGATGATCGGGCTCAACCGTCCCCCCGACGTCATCGTCACCGTCTTCACGGCGCTGCTGACCGGCACCATCGGGCTCTTCGTCCCCTCCCCGGCAGGGTCGACCTCCGGCAAGGCCCGCTGAGCCGGCGAACCGCGGCCGCCGGCTACGCCGAGGGAATCGCCGCCAGGGGAGGGAGGTCCACCGGCGCCGGACTGGCTCCGTCCGCCCCACCGGCCAGGCCCATGGAGGCCGAGGACGTCCCCCGGCGCAGCTCGTCGGCCATGGTCGCCTGGCCCCCCGCCGCCAGGGCGATCTCCTGGGCGGTGGTGGAGACCTGCCGGCTGGCCACGCTCACCTGCTCCATCGCGTCCACCACCCGCGAGGAGGCGATGCGCTGCTGACGGGTGGCCACCCGGACCTGGGAGCTCGCCTCGGCAACCTGCTCCATGAGCTGGAGGCCGCCCTGCAGCTCGGCCACCCCCTTGTCCATGGCCATCACCGTGGCGCTGGTCTCGGCCTTGGTGCCCTGGGTGATGTTGGCGATGTCGGCGGCCAGCCCCTTGGTGCGCTCAGCCAGGCGGCGGACCTCGTCGGCGACGACCGTGAAGCCGCGGCCGACGTCACCGGCGCGAGCCGCCTCGATGGCCGCGTTGAGGGCGAGCAGGCTGGACTGGTCGGCGATGTCGTTGATGAGGGTGAGGATCTTGGTGATCTCCTCCACCCGCTTGGCCAGGGCCAGGGTCCGATCGCTGGTGGCGCGGATGTCGTGCTGAGCCTGCTCGAGGCTCTGCCGGGTCTCCATGGCCCGGGCCGCCACCTGGTCGACGGTGTCGGCGATCTGGGTCGAGGCGCTGGCCAGCTCCTCCATGCTCGCCGAGGTCTCGGTCGCCGCCGAGCTCTGCTGGACGGTGGTGGCGGCCAGCTCGCTCGACGCGGCCGAGAGTCCGGCCGCGGAGTCCGCGAGCTCCAGGCTGGTGCGCTGCACCCGCGTGATCAGCCCGCCGAGGCGTTCCACCATCAGGTTGAAGCTCTCGGCGAGGGTCGCCACCTCCGCCGTCCCGGCCGTGCCCACCCGGGCCGTGAGGTCACCGGCGGCGATGCGGCGCGCGGTCTCCGCCATCCGCCCGATCGGGCGCGTGAGCCGCATCGAGACGGCCAGGAGGAGGACGACCAGCACCAGGGCGCCGCCGAGCAGCGCGAGGGTCGCGTTGGCCTGCTGGTTGGCCACCGAGGCGAGGGCGACGTCGGAGGGCTCGCTGGCGACGATCGCCCATCCGAGCGGGAGGTCCTCGGTGTAGCCGGAGATGGTCTCCGCCTTCCCCTGCCCGTAGCTGACCGTCCCGGTCTTGCCGGTGCCCTGGAGCGCCGAGTCCACCGCCGGGGTGTCGACGCGCTGGGTCAGGGCACCCTGCTGGATCATCTGGGCGTCGGACTGGGCGGTCATGGTGGAGCTGAAGATCAGCAGGTGGTCCGGCCCCACCGCCTGCAGCACGATCGACGATGAGGTGCTGTTGGTGACGCTGAGGAACACCGGCCCCAGCGACTGCGCGGTGTCGATCACCCCCACCAGGATCCCGGTGAAGGTGAGGCTCCCGGTGGTGACCGGCTGGGCCGCGTACCACTCCAGCTGCCCGGAGTGCTCCTGGATCGGCGTGATGATCGCCTCCTGCGCGGCCAGGCTGAGCCAGCTGCTCCCCGCGAACGACAGCCCCGAGCCGAGGCCGGCACTGGAGGCGACCACCTGGCCCTGGTTGTTGACCAGGGCGATCTCGCTGAAGGCGGAGCTGCGAGCGAAGAAGAGCCGCCCCATCTCGGCGCTGGTCCCGCTCAGCGGCGTCGAGCTCGCCTCCAGGGCGGCGGCGTAGCCGGAGAGCTCGGCCTGGACCAGCTGGTTCCAGGCGTCCAGGCGGGCGCTGGCCGCACGGGCCAGGTCCTCCACGTGTGCGCCGGTCGCGTTGGTGAGGGCGGTCGCGGAGCTCGAGGTGACCAGGTACACCACCGCGGCCATCACCGCGACGGTCAGGGCCAGGGTGGGGACGAGCAGGCGGATGAAGAAGCGGCGGCTGAGCGCGGTGAGACTTCGCACCGTCAGACGGGGGACCCCCAGCGGCATGTCGGTTGGCTCCGAGGCAGGTCATGCCCGCCGGCGAGCGAGTCAGGACCCGCGCCTCGGGACGAATTGAATAGCAGGCGGCTCCCAACAGTGATGACACGGCTGACACGGATGCGGTGAACGTGTCGCAATCGGGAATGTATGATCCGCTGACAGGACGATACCGGAGCGAAAGGTGCCGCGCGGCAACAGCCGCCGATGGTCGGGGCGGACCGGTCCCATCCCACACCGCCAGCGTCCGGCATTCCGGCCGGTCCTCTCCCCCACCGGGCCGCTCCCGGCGGGCCCGGTGCAACGGCCGCCCCGATCCCGGGGCGGCCGTGCGTCACGGAGCAGGGAGGAGTGCCACCAGCCCCGGCGCGGGGCGCCGCAAGTATCGCACGCGGCTCCCTCAAAAGGCCAGTCGGGGGGATTTGTGGTGTATAACTTCGTCCATTCATAGGCGCTAAATGGAGTTTGACCGTGGTCTCGGCTCCCTCCGCACGCCGGCAGCGTTCCCGGCAGCAGCTCCTGGAGATCATCCGGGGTCACCCCGGCGGGGTCACCCGCGGGTACTTGAGCGCGGTCACGGGCCTATCCCGGAGCGCGGTCGCGGAGGGCGTGCAGGACCTCCTTCCCGGCGGCCTGGTGATCGAGCAGCGCGACCACGGCGGCTCGAGCCGATCTCGGGGCCGGCCCTCCTCCCTGCTGGTCCCGGCCGCCCCGAGCGGCGCGGTCGTCGGCATCGACCTGGGCCACACCCACCTGGCGGTGGCGGTGGCGCGGACCGACGGGGAGCTTCTGGCCGAGCAGCGGGAGAGCTTCGACGTCGACGACCGTGCCGAGGCGGCGGTCGAGGTCGCGGCCCGGCTGGCCGGCAGCCTGGTCGCCTACAGCGGGCTGACCATGGGCGACGTGCTCGGGGTCGCGGCCGGGATCCCCTGCCCGCTCGACTCGGTCTCGGGGCGCACCCGCCCCCTCGGCGACCATCCCAGCTGGTCCGACTTCGACGTGAGGGAGGAGCTGTCGCGCCGGCTCGAGCGCCCGGTTCGGGTCGCCAACGACGCCGAGATGGGGGCCCACGGCGAGCGCCGCTTCGGGGCCGCCCGCGGCTGCCGCGACTTCCTCTATGTGAAGGCCTCGCACGGGCTCGGCGCCGGCCTGGTGCTCAACGGGGAGGTCTACCGCGGCGCGACCGGCGCCGCCGGGGAGATCGGCCACATCCAGCTGCCCGGCGCCCAGGGACTCTGCCGCTGCGGCAACCGGGGCTGCCTGGAGACGGTGGTGTCGATCACCGCGCTGCACCACCAGCTCGCCGAGCTGCGCCTCCCGGGGCTCACCGCCGGCTCCGACGGGCCGCTCACCTCACTCGGCTCACTCGGCGTCAACCCGGTCGCAGCCCGGATCGTCACCGAGGGCGGGCGCGTGCTGGGCCGCGTCCTCGCCGAGCTCTGCAACTGTCTCAACCCTGCCGCGATCGTGATCGGCGGTGAGCTGGGCACCGCCGGCCAGCCGCTGCTCGAGGGGGTTAGGGAGTCGATTCACCACTACGCCCTCTCGGCATCCGCTCACGCCGTCGACATCCGCACCGCTCAGCTGGGCCTGCGCTCGGAGCTGATGGGCGCGGTGTCACAGGCCATCGAGTACGCGCTGATCCAGCCCTGAGGCCTGGCGCGGCCCGGGAATCAGAGCCCCCGAACGGGTCTGATCCGGCTGTCGGGGAGCGCGGACTCGAACCGCGGACCCCTGGTCCCCCAGACCAGTACTCTAACCACCTGAGCTACTCCCCGACGGGTCCGGGCCCAGTGTAGCGGATGCCTCGGGGAGGTTTGCCGAGCCCGTCGAGCATCGCCAGAGCGGGTCCTCCGGCGTGACCCGCAGCCCCGACGAGATCTCCGGCGACGCCGCCACCGCGGCGCCGATCGAGGCGGCCTTCGACCAGATGGCGCTGGTGATCGCGGCCACCCGACCCGAGCAGCACGCCCTGGCGACACCCTGCACCGAATGGGACGTCCACGCCCTGCTCTCCCACGTCACCGGCGGGCCGCACCTCTTCGCGGCGATGGCGCGGGGCGAGCGGGTGGATCCGTCCGCGCCGCGGCCCGACCGGGGATCCCCGCAGCGCCGGCGAACACCGCCGCGATGACTCAACAGCCGGCGGCTTTCATGGCAAACTCGCAGCGATGAAGCGCGTCCTCGGTCTCGCGGCCTCCGCCGCCCTCGGTTACGCCATCGGTTCGCTGCCCTCGGGCGTGCTGGTCGGGCGGCTCTCGCGGGGCATCGACGTCCGCGATTACGGCAGCCATGCGATGGGGATGGCCAACGTCCTGCGCACCGCCGGGCGCGGTCCGGCCGCGGTCACGCTGGCCCTGGACATCGGCAAGGGCGCCGCCGCCGCCCGCGTCGGCAAGGCCATCTGCGGCCGGCCCGGCGGAGCGGCGGCCGGCGTCGGCGCGGTGGTCGGCCACTCCTGGCCGGTGTTCGCCGGCTTCCGCGGGGGCAAGGGCTCGGCCACCCTCTTCGGCGCCGTCGGCGTGCTCACCCCGCCGGTCGCCGGGGTGTCGCTGGTGGCCGGCGCCACCGCCCTGGCCATCACCCGGAAGACCTCCCTCCTCTCGCTCTCCGGCAGTGCCGCGGGCGGGCTCTCGGCGCTGGTGCTGGGGTTGCGCCGCCGCGACGCGGCCGGCCTGGCCCTGGCGCTCCCCGGCGTGGCGGTGGTGGTCTTCCGTCACCGGGAGAACATCGACCGCCTGATCCACGGCGTCGAGCCGGCGGTCGGCGACCCCGAGAAGGACCTCGAGCCTCCCGCCTGAGCCGGACGGCGCAGCGGAGACGGCCGATCTGACGGGCAGGGGATCCCGCGGCCCGAAGCGCCCAGGAGCGCGGCCCCGGGCGCGGGACCCCCACCGCCCTTCCCCGATCAGAAGACCCGGATCGAGACCTCGGCCGGCTCCAGCAGCAGGCCCTTGAGCTCCGGGTTGACCTTGAGCAGGGTGAGCGAGGCACCGGCCATCTCGAGCGAGGTGCAGTACTCGTTCACGTAGCTGCGGAAGACCTTGATGCCCTGGGCCTCCAGCTTCTTGTGAGCCGCCCCGTAGAGGACGTAGAGCTCACCGATCGGCGTCCCGCCCAGCCCGTTGACCATGAGGGCGACCTCGTCACCGCTCTTGAAGGGGAGGTCGGGGACCACCGCTGCGAGCATGATGTCGACGATCTCGTCGGCCGAGACCAGCTTGGTGCGCTGGCGGCCCGGCTCGCCGTGAATGCCGATGCCGACCTCCATCTCGTCGTCGGCGATGTCGAAGAGGAAGCTCCCCTTGACCGGCGGGGTGCAGGAGCTCAGCGCGATTCCCAGCGTCCGCACATTGGCAATCACGTCATTGCCGATGCGCACCAGCTCCTCCAGCGACGCGCCCTTCTCGGAGGCCGCGCCCACCGCCTTGATCACGAAGAAGTTGCCGGCCACTCCGCGCCGTCCCACCGTCCAGGTCGAGTCCTTGACGGCGACGTCGTCGTTGACCAGCAGCGTCTCCACCTTGATGCCGTCCATCTCGCACATCTCACGGCCCTGCTCGAAGGCGAGCCGGTCACCCGTGTAGTTGTTGACGATGTGGAGCACGCCCTTCGGCGAGTTGAGCAGCTTGGTGGTCTCGTACACGAACTCCACCGGCGGCCCGGCGAAGACATCACCGGGGCAGGCCGCGTCCAGCATCCCCTTGCCCACGATCATGGTGTGGGCGGGCTCGTGACCGGACCCCGATCCCTGGATGATCGAGACCTTGTTGGCCTGGGGCATGTCGGCCCGGTAGATGAGGTTGTACTTGGGCTCGTACTTGAGCCTGCCGTCGCTGGCCAGCTGGATCCCCTCCAGCATCTCAGGGACGAAGTGCCTCGGGTCGTTGACGAATTTCTTCATGTGCCAGTCTCCCTCTACGAGTTGCTTCCCAATCTGTGCTGCTCGCGCCAAGCCGCGCTGACGCTCTGCAAGATGACCCCCACCGCCGTGGCCCCGGCGTCGACCGATCCGATGCTCCGCTCGCCGGTGTAGGCGGCCCGGCCGCGCATCGCCAGCATCGGCTTGGTGGCCTCGGCCGCCCGGGTGGCCACGTCCGCCGCCTCCTGGAGGGCCGCGCTCCCGTGGTCCTGCGCCGCCTCGGGCCGGCCCAGCCCGGCCTCGAGGGCGTCGATGGCGGGCACCAGGGCGTCGAGGAGCGTCTTGTCGCCGAGCGACGCCCCGCCCCGGTGCATGATCCCGACGACCGCGGCCCGCAGGATGGCGATCACGTCGGCGGCGGTCAGCTCGGTCTTCTCCCCGGCCGCCTGGGCGGCGCGGAGGAATGCCGTGCCCCAGATCGGACCGCTGACCCCGCCCACCTTCCCGGAGAGCACGAAGCCCACCTTCTTGAGCACCGCGCCCACGTTGCTCCGGTCGAAGGTGTCGTAGTCGCTGACCACCACCTCGAAGCCGTTCCGGAGCGAGTAGCCGAAGTCGCCGTCACCGACCACGCCGTCCAGCTCGGCGAAGTAGACGGCATTGTCGACGATGGTCTTGGCCATCGTCCTCAGGACAAGATCGACGTCATCCATTGCGCTCGCCGCCATCCCTTTCGGTCCTCCTCTGCTTTCCCTGATGCTTCCAGCCCTATCCGCCCAGGCATGCCGCCAGGTCGCCGAGGGCGACGAAGTCGCCCGGGCGCGCGCCGCTCCGGTTGGCGATCACCACGCTCCGCTCCCCGCCGGGGTCGCCCAGCGACGAGACCACCAGCACCGCCTCCCCGAACTCCTCGTGGGCGGTGTAGCCGTTGACGGTGATGAGGCAGCGCAGGCCGGCCGCATGGGCGGCCTCCAGGCCGTTGCGCGAGTCCTCGACCACCAGGACGGCGGACGGATCCACCCCCAGCCTCTCGAGGGCCAGCAGGTAGATGTCGGGAGCGGGCTTCTTGTGGGGGACGCAGTCCCCGGCGAGCACGACGTCGAAGCGGGCCGCCCGCTCCGGGCCTGCCGCCTGGTCCAGGATCGCCCGCACCGACGGCTCCGCCGAGGTCGAGGCCACCGCCAGCTTCCAGCCCGCGTCCTGGGCCTCGGCGATGATCCGCCGGATCCCGGGGCGGGGTGGCAGCTTCCCGGCAGCCACCATCTCGGTGTAGATCTGGGTCTTGCGCTTGTGCCAGGAGGCGAGCAGCGCCGCCCGGCCGTCCGGGTCCTCGGGCAGGCCGTGGGCCCGGGTGAACTCGGGGGTGAGCTCGCTCGCCATCCGCTCCTTGCCGCCCGCGATCTGGAGCTTGCGGCCGTACTCCTCCTCCGACCACTCCAGGGGCATCCCCATCTCCCGGAAGGTCTGGTTGAAGGCGGGCAGGTGGCCGTACCGCTCGGTGTCGGCGAGCACCCCGTCGCAGTCGAAGATGACGGCGCTCACGCCCATGCCTTCCCCTCGCTGCCGAAGAGGCGGATGTGGTACCGGGCCACGTCCATCACCGCCGCCCGCTGGGCCTTGAAGATCGCCGGCGGGTCGTACTCGCCCGGGTGCGCGGTCATGTACTCGTAGCCGGACTTCATGAAGGCGATCTTCAGCGCGGTCGAGATGTTGACCTTGGCGCAGCCCCGGCCGATCAGATCGCTGAACTGCTCGGCGGTCATCCCGGTGCCGCCGTGGAGGGCGACCGGGATCCCGGTGGCCTCGACGATGTCGGTGACCCGCTGGCTGTCCAGGTGCGGCTTGGTGGCGTAGACCCCGTGGGCGTTGCCGATGGCGGGGGCGAAGACGTCGACCCCGGTGGCATGGACGAAGTCGACCACCGTCTTCAGCGACTGGACGTGCTCGGCCTCGTCGCCGGTCATCTCCTCGGTCCGCTTGAAGCCCTCGATCTCGCCCTCGACGTCGGCCCCGTGGCGGCGCGCCTCGGCCACCACCTCGATGCACTGGCGCATGTTCTCCTCGACGGTCAGCTTGCTGGCGTCGAAGAGCACCGAGTTCCAGCCGGCGTCCAGGCAGTCGGTGATCACCGCGCGGTCGGGGCAGTGGTCGAGGTGGAGCGCGACCGGGACGGTGATCGTCCTGGTCATCTCCTGCCACATCGCGTACATCACCTTGACCCCGGTCATCACCACGTGCTTGACCGAGGTCTGCACGATCAGCGGTGAGCGCAGCTCCTCCGCCGCCGCCAGCACCGCCTCCATGGTGAGGTCGTTGATGACGTTGATCGCCGCCACCCCGTACCTCTCCTCGAAGGCCCGCTGGAGGATGGCTTTCGTGGTTACGACAGGCATGTCTACACCTCCCGTTGGGATGCCGAGCTGACGCCACCGGCCCGGCCGGCCCCGACCGGCCCGCCGGCGGCCAGATCGAGGACCGCCCGCGCGTTGTCCTCGTCCACCACCAGCACAGAGATCACACCGGCCCGCAGCATCCCCAGGATCGCCCGCGGCTTCTCCGGCTCGCTGACCACCGCCACCACCGTCCCGACCCGGCGGAGGTGCTCGACGGTGAGCGCCACCAGCCGGCCCTGGTGCGGTGAGGCGACCGGTCGCCCCTCGATGTCGACGTAGTTGCCGAGCACGTCGCCGACCGCGCCCTGGCTGCGCAGCCAGGCGATCTCGTCGGTGGTCAGGCAGCCCGACCGCACCATGGTGCAGTCGTCGTCGGTGCCGCCGATGCCGACCAGCGCCACCGTCGCCTGGGCCGCCCGGTCGAGGATCTGGGAGATCGCCTCCTGGGCCAGCAGCTGGTCGCGGATCTCGCCGCTCTCCACGTAGGCGGGCGCGTAGAGGCTGACCGCCTCGCCGCCGCAGCCCGCCGCCAGGGCGCGGCAGATCTCGTTGGGGTTGGTCGGGGCGGCGACCCCCGGGGAGCCCCCCATGGCGCTGACGAAGGTGACGTCCAGGCGGCTCGGCGGCCGGAAGAAGCGGGGTACCGCGCCCACCGTGCGCCCATGGCTCACCGCCACCACGCAGCCGTCCCCGAGCCGGCGCTCCAGGTACCGCGCGGCGCGCTGGGCGACCGCCTCGCGCTCCGCCTGCGGGTCGGACCCGGCCGAGCAGACGATCGCGTCACTCAGACCGAAGGTCTCACGCAGCTGGCTCTCCAGCTCCAGCCGGAGCCAGGGCGGCGCCTGGATGTGGATGGCCACGACCCCGGCCCGCCGGGCGCGCTCGAGCAGCCGCTGGACCTTCGGCCGGGAGAGGGCGAACTCGGCCGCCAGCTCCTCCTGGGTGCGCTCGTCGACGTAGTACCGCTGGGCGAGCCGTGCCAGGAGCTCGTACTCGTCCTGGCGCAGCTCCTCTCGCACGGTCCAGCCACCCCGTCACCTGGTGAGCAAATGCTCACTCGCGCACAGATTATCGGCTGTGCGATGCGGGAATGCAAGGTGAGATGTTGCCGGCGCCAGGCTCGACGGCGGGCTCAGGACGCCCGAGATCAGGCGACCCCCGTGCCCCGCGCGAGCTCAGTCCTCGTCGTCCTCGTCGACCCACTCCAGGGTGCGGGCGACCGCCTTCTTCCACTTCCGGTAGCGCCGCTCGCGGCGCTCGGAGTCCAGCCGGGGGAGCCACTCCGCGGCCTTGTGCCAGTTGGCCCGCAGGCTCTCCTGGTCGGGCCAGAAGCCGACCGCCAGCCCGGCCGCGTAGGCGGCGCCCAGCGAGACGGTCTCGGCCACGATCGGCCGGACCACCGGGACCCCGATGAAGTCGGCGAGCAGCTGCATCAGCAGGTTGTCGGCGGTCATCCCGCCGTCGGCCTTGAGCACCCGCAGGTCGGTGCCGGAGTCGCTGTTCATCGCCTCCAGCACCTCGCGGGTCTGCCAGGCGGTCGCCTCCAGCACCGCGCGGGCGAGGTGCCCCTTGGTGGTGTAGCCGGTCAGCCCGGCGATCACCCCCCGGGCGTCGGAGCGCCAGTGGGGGGCGAAGAGTCCGGAGAAGGCGGGCACCACGTAGACGCCGCCGCTGTCGTCGACGGTCCGGGCCAGGGTCTCGATCTCGGCGGCGGTCGAGATCATGCCGAGCTTGTCGCGGAGCCACTGGACCAGCGAGCCGGTGACCGCGATCGACCCCTCCAGGGCGTAGGTCGCCGGCTGGCCGGCGATCCGGCAGCCGACCGTGGTCAGCAGCCCGTGGGTGGACTGGACCACCCGCTCCCCGGTGTTGAGCAGCATGAAGCTGCCGGTCCCGTAGGTGCACTTCCCCTCCCCCGCCGCGAAGCAGGTCTGGCCGAAGAGGGCGGCCTGCTGATCCCCGAGGGCCGCCGCCACCGGCAGCCCGGCCAGCGCCCCCGAGGCCTCGCCGTAGGGCTCGGAGGAGGCGTGGATCTCGGGCAGCATCGCCCGCGGGACCTTCATCGCCTCGAGCAGCTCGTCGTCCCACGCCAGGGTGACGAGGTCCATCAGCATGGTCCGGCTGGCGTTGGTGACGTCGGTGATGTGGCGCCCGGTCAGCTTCCAGATCAGCCAGGTGTCCATGGTGCCGAAGAGCACGTCGCCCTTCTCGGCGCCGTCCCGGGCCCCCTCCACGTGGTCGAGGATCCACTGGATCTTCGGCCCGGAGAAGTAGGTGGTGAGGGGCAGCCCGGTCTTGGCCCGGAACCGGTCCTTGCCGCCGTCTCTGGCCAGGGCGTCGACGATCTTGTCGGTCCGGGTGTCCTGCCAGCTGATCGCGTTGCAGATCGGCCGGCCGCTGTGGCGGTCCCAGACCATGGTGGTCTCGCGCTGGTTGGCGATGCCCAGGGCGGCGAGGTCGGTGAGCTTGAGGTCCGCCTTCTCCAGGGAGTCCGCCACCACCTCGAGGACGTTGGCGAGGATCTCCTCGGGGTCGTGCTCCACCCAGCCCGGCCGGGGGAAGAGCTGGCGGTGCTCCTTCTGGGCGACCGACACGATCCGCCCGCGCTCGTCGAAGAGCAGGCAGCGCGACGACGATGTCCCCTGGTCGATGGAGGCCACGTAGGCGCCCCTCACCATGCCATCCCTCCTCTGGCCTCGCTCCCCTGCGACGAGACCCATGGGGCTATGGCGGACGCTGTCACACCAGCCCGTTCAGCGTCACGGCAGGGTCGAGTTTCCCGGGCGGCCGCGCCGCTGTCAAGCCTCGAACGGATCCGGAGCCGGGCGGGGCGCCCCCCTACCACGGGATCGCCCCCAGATCGCGCGAGATCGCCCGCGCCGACTCGCGCACGTAGGAGACCAGGTCGGCGCGCGGTGCCTGGCCCTCGCAGAGCCGCTCGATCGGCCCCGAGATGGAGATCGCGCCGACGGTCTGCTCGCGCCGGTCGGTGATCGGGGCGGCCACCGACCCCTCGCCGTCGACCAGCTCGCCGATGTCCGCCGCCCAGCCGAGCTTCCTGACCTCGCCGGCCGCCCGGGTGAGCTGCTTGGCGTCGGTGATCGTGCCCGGGGTGAAGGGGGTCAGGTCCTCGGGGCCGAGCTGGGCGATCAGGTAGGGGTTGGCGGCCAGCAGCGTCTTCCCCATGGCGGTGGCGTGGAGGGGCAGCAGCGAGCCGACCTGGAGCACCTGGTAGCTGTCGTCGGGGCGGAAGACGTGGTGCACCACCAGCACCCGGGAGTCGTGGAGGGTTCCGATCCGCACCGCCTCGTTGGAGCGGGCGGCCAGCGAGTCGGCCCAGTTCAGGGCCCGGGTGCGCAGCTCGTTGCCGTCCAGGTAGCTGCTCCCCAGGTGGAGCAGCGCCGCCCCCAGCTGGTACTTGCCGGAGTCGGCGTCCTTCTCCACGAAGCCCACCTGCTGGAGGGTGCGGAGGATGCCGAACACCGTCCCCTTGGGGAGGCCCAGCTGGGCCGACAGCTCGACCAGGCTGAGGCGCCGGGTCCGCCCCGAGAGGAGGCGCATCACCTGGGCCGCCCGCTGGATCGATTGGATCGGTCGCGGCATGAGGCTACCGTAGCCGATCTGGAGGGCAATCTGAAGGGGCGGTTGACAATGCCCTACGGGGATGGATAATGGCGAACGCGTCTGGTGCCTTGGGAACCTCAAAGCGGCCTGAGGGAAGGGCCGCCGGTTCAGCGGGAGGAGGAGCTGGCGCATGAGGGCTGTGTCGTGCGACGGGCGCGGGGATGGCGCCCGCTTTCCTTTGGCGAGCCAAGTTATTGCTTGGATCAATTGGAGGGTTTGGCATGGCTGATGAGTATCAACCGATACACGGCGCAGGGCGTCAGACGTTCGGTCTGAAGGGCCTCTGGGGCGAGTTGTCGGCGGAATTCATAGGGACGATGACCCTGATCATGTTCGGAGACGGGGTCGTCGCCATGGCGGTCGCCGCCCTGCCCGGATCGGGCCGCGCCGCAACCGCGACCACCATCTTCAACGCCGCCGGTGACTGGCTGCTGATCACCTTCGGATGGGCGTTCGCCGTCATGGTGGGCGTCTACGTCGCCGGTGGCATCAGCGGAGCCCACATCAACCCGGCCGTGACCCTGGCCCTGGCGCTCCGGCGCCGCTTCCCCTGGGGTCACGTGGTCCCCTACTGGATCGCCCAGGTCGTCGGGGCCTTCCTCGGCGCGGCGATGGTCATGTGGGTCTACCACGACGCCATCTCCGCGTACAACACGGCGGCCCACCTGGTCCCGGCGAACGGGAACGCGCTGGCCACCTACTCGATCTTCGCGACCTTCCCAGCCCCGTACTTCCATGGAACGATAGGAGGACCGTTCCTCGACGAGTGTGTGGGCACCGCCCTCCTGGTCCTCGGCGTGTTCGCGGTCACTGACGCCCGCAACACCGCCCCGATCAGCAACATGGGTCCGCTCATCGTCGGCTTCGTGGTGTTCGCGGTCGGCACCTCGTTCGGTGCCAACACCGGATACGCGATCAACCCCGCCCGTGACTTCGGTCCGCGCGTCTTCGCGTACCTCGCCGGCTACGGCCAGGTGGCGCTGCCGGGGACCTTCAACAACGGCGCCGGCTTCTCGTTCAGCAACTACTTCTGGATCCCGATCATCGGGCCTCTCCTCGGTGGTTGTATCGGCGCCATCGTCTACGACTTCTTCATCGGCGACGTCCTCCACGCCCGCAAGGCCGGGACGGTCGAGGCGGTTCCGGAGCACCCGGGACGTGCCGAGGCCAACGTCCAGCCCGAGCGCCTGTAGCAGGTTGCAACCATGAAGAAGCTGATCAACCGCGTCGAGGACGTTGTCAAAGAGGAACTGGAAGGCATCGTCGCCGCTCACTCCGACCTCGTGAGGGTGCACTTCGCGCCCAACTACGTGGTACGGGCCGACGCACCGGTCAGCGGCAAGGCGTCGATCGTCTCCGGCGGAGGCTCGGGCCACGAGCCGATGCACGGGGGCTTCGTCGGGATGGGCATGCTGGATGCGGCGTGCCCCGGTGAGGTCTTCACCTCGCCGACCCCCGACCAGATCCTCGAGGCCACCAAGGCGGTAAGCGGCGGCGCCGGGGTGCTCCACATCGTCAAGAACTACACCGGCGATATCCTCAACTTCGAGATGGCCGCCGACCTCGCCAAGGCCGACGGGACCGAGGTGGAGGCGGTGGTCATCAACGACGACGTGGCGGTCCAGGACAGCCTGTACACCGCCGGGCGGCGAGGGGTCGGCACCACGGTGCTCGCAGAGAAGATCTGCGGGGCCGCGGCGGAGGCCCGCCGTCCGCTCAAGGACGTCGCCGAGCTGTGCCGCAAGGTCAACGCCAACGGGCGGAGCATGGGCATGGCCCTGACCTCCTGCACCGTGCCCGCGGCCGGCAAGCCCACCTTCGAGCTGGGCGAGCAGGAGATGGAGATCGGCATCGGCATCCACGGCGAGCCGGGTCGCGAGCGCCGCGCGCTGGCGAGCGCCGACGAGATCGTGGAAGCCCTGACCAAGCCGATCGTCGAGGACCTGCCGTTCAAGCGCGGCGACTCGGTGCTCGCGTTCGTCAACAGCATGGGCGGCACCCCGCTCATCGAGCTCTACATCGTCTACCGGGCGCTGGCCCGCTACCTCGACGGTGTGGGGGTGAAGATCGATCGCAGGCTGATCGGGCCCTACATCACCTCTCTGGAGATGGCGGGCTGTTCCATAACCCTGCTCCGTCTCGACGACGAGATGACCAAGCTGTGGGACGCACCCGTCAACACCCCAGGGCTGCGCTGGGGAGTCTGAGCAGCAGAAGAGATCGGTTAGAGGGCAGCGGCGATGGCCATCACGTATGAGCAGGGACTGACCTTCGTACAGGGCTTCGCCGCTGCCATAGCCGAGAACAAGGATTACCTGACCGAGTTGGATTCCGCGATCGGCGACGCCGACCACGGGACCAACATGAACCGTGGCATGCAGGCGGTGCTGCCCAAGGTGGAATCCCTGGAGGGAGCCGACCTCGGCCAGCTGTTCAAGACCACCGCCATGACCCTGATATCGACGGTGGGGGGCGCCAGCGGACCTCTCTACGGCACTCTCTTCCTGGCGCTGGGAACCAGCATCGCGGGACAGACCGAGCTCTCGGTCGAGGGCTGGAGCCAGGCCCTGGAGGCCGCCGTGCAGGCGGTGCGGGCCAGGGGCAAGGCCGAGCTCGGAGACAAGACCATGATCGACGCCCTGCAACCGGCCGCCGACGCGCTGCGCGCCGCGGCCCAGGACGGGACCTCACTCGACGCGGCGCTGGCCGCATGCGAGGCGGCGGCCGAGCAGGGCATGGTGGCCACCATCCCGCTGGTGGCCCGGAAGGGCCGGGCGAGCTACCTGGGAGAGCGCAGCGCCGGGCATCAGGACCCCGGGGCCACCTCGTCCTGGCTGCTGGTCCGGGCAGCTCGACAGGCATTCACCACTGATATGTGAGCTGGGAAGCAAGGAGAACGCATATGGCTGAATACGTCGGGGCGCTGGACCAAGGAACCACCAGCACTCGTTTCATGATCTTCAACCACTCGGGCGGGGTGGTCGGCATCGACCAGAAGGAGCACGAGCAGATCTACCCCAAGCCGGGCTGGGTCGAGCACGACGCGACCGAGATCTGGACCCGCTCCGTGGAGGTCATCCGCGGCGCGCTCCAGAAGACCGGCATCAAGGCCTCCGACCTGGCCGCGGTGGGCATCACCAACCAGCGCGAGACCGCGGTGGTCTGGGACCGCAGGAGCGGCAAGCCGGTGCACAACGCCATCGTCTGGCAGGACACCCGCACCGACGCCATCTGCAACGAGCTGGCCAAGGACGGCGGTCAGGACCGCTTCCGGGCCAAGGTCGGGCTGCCGCTGGCAACCTACTTCTCCGGCCCCAAGGTCAAGTGGCTGCTCGACAACGTCGAGGGGCTGCGGGCCAAGGCGGAGGCCGGTGACCTGGCCTTCGGCAACATCGACTCCTGGTGCATCTGGAACCTGACCGGCGGGGTCGACGGCGGTGTCCACGTCACCGACGTGAGCAACGCCAGCCGCACCATGCTGATGAACCTCGAGACCCTCGATTGGGACCCCGAGATCCTCGGCATCATGGGCATCCCGCGGTCGATGCTCCCCCAGATCCGCCCCTCCAGCGAGACCTACGGCAAGTGCGTCGGCGACCTCGCCGGCATCCCCGTCGCAGGCGACCTGGGCGACCAGCAGGCGGCCATCTTCGGCCAGACCTGCTACTCCGTCGGCGAGGCCAAGAACACCTACGGCACCGGCAACTTCATGCTCCTCAACACGGGCACGAAGCCGGTGCAGTCCAAGAACGGCCTGCTCACCACCCTGGGCTACAAGATCGGCTCGCAGCCCGCGGTGTACTGCCTCGAGGGCTCCATCGCCATCACCGGCGCCCTGGTGCAGTGGATGCGGGACAACCTGGGGATGATCACCACCTCGGCTGACATCGAGACCCTGGCCAAGACCGTCGAGGACAACGGTGGCGCCTACTTCGTGCCCGCCTTCTCGGGGCTCTTCGCGCCCTATTGGAAGAGCGACGCGCGCGGTGTCATCGCCGGACTCACCCGCTACGTCAACAAGGGTCACATCGCTCGCGCGGTGCTCGAAGCCACCGCCTGGCAGACCCGCGAGGTCCTGGACGCCATGAACGCCGACTCCGGCGTGGCCCTGACCGCGCTCAAGGTCGACGGCGGCATGGTCTTCAACGAGCTGCTCATGCAGTTCCAGGCGGACGTGCTGGGCGTTCCGGTCATCCGGCCGAAGGTCGCAGAGACCACGGCGCTCGGCGCCGCCTACGCGGCCGGGCTCGCGGTCGGCTTCTGGACCGAGGTCGAGGAGCTCCGCAAGAACTGGCAGGTCGACCGCACCTGGGAGCCGAAGATGGATCCCACCGAGCGGGAGAAGGAATACAAGCTCTGGAAGAAGGCCGTCACCCGCACCTTCGACTGGGTCGAGTGATCAGCGGCTAGACAGGAACCAAAGCAGGAGCCATGACTGAAGCTCTCGAGTGCCAGCTGCTGGTGATCGGGGGCGGTTCCACGGGGGCCGGGGTGGCCTGGGACGCCGCGCTGCGCGGTTTCCAGGTCATCCTGGCCGACCGGGGTGACCTCGCCACCGGTACCACGGGCCGTTTCCACGGCCTGCTTCACTCAGGCGGACGCTACGCGGTCCGCGACCCCGGCGGCGCCCGGGAGTGCGCTCGGGAGAACGTGATCCTCCGGCGGGTGGCGACCGAGGCCATCGAGGACACCGGGGGGCTCTTCGTCACCACACCGCTCGACGACCTCGAGTACGCGGACCGCTTCCTGGCCGCGTGCCCCGAGGCCGAGGTGATCGTCGAGGAGATCTCCATCGCCGAGGCGCTCCGCCGTGAGCCCCGGCTCAATCCCAGGATCCGCCGGGCCTTCGCGGTCGCCGACGGCAGCATCGACAGCTGGAAGCTGGTCTGGGGGTGCGCGCGCGGTGCCGAGGAGCACGGCGCGAAGATCCTCCCCTATCACCCGGTCACCGCCCTCGTGCGCGAGGGGGACCGGGTGGTGGGCGCGCGGTTGCACGACCTGCGCGGCGAGCGCGACGTCGAGGTGCGCGCCGAATGCGTGATCAACGCCGCCGGCGCCTGGAGCGGGCAGATCGCCCGCATGGCCGGCTGCGAGGTCGGGGTCCGCCCCGGGAAGGGGGTGATGGTCGCCGTCAACCACCGGCTGGCCGACTCCGTGGTCAACCGGTGCCACCTGACCGGCGACGGCGACATCGTGGTGCCGAGCCACAGCGTCAGCGTGATCGGTACCACCGACACCCCGGTCGAGGACCCCGACGACATCGAGGTCACCCCGGCCGAGGTGGCCCTGATGCTGGAGGCGGCGGACGCCCTGCTGCCCGGCTTCAGCCGGAGCCGGGCGCTCCGGGTCTGGTCGGGAGCCCGCCCGCTGCTGCCCAAGACCGCCGCCGCCGCCGGGGCGGCCGACGACCGCGCGGTTTCGCGCTCCCACAGCGTGCTGCGCCACCGCGAGCGCGACGGCGTCGCCGGCCTGGTCTCGATCGCCGGCGGCAAGCTGACCACCTTCCGGCTGATGGCCCAGGACACCGTCGACGCCGTCTGCGCCGAGCTGGGGACGGAGCGGCCCTGCCGGACCGCCGAGACCCCGCTTCCCGGCAGCACCGGCGCCAACTACTACCGGCTCCCCGACCACCAGAGGGAGTTCGAGCAGGGCCGTCCCGACAACCCGATCATCTGCGAGTGCGAGCTGGTCTCCGAGGCCGACCTGCTGGAGGCGGCGGAGCGCAACCCGCAGGTGCAGATCGACGACCTCCGCCGCGTGCTCCGGGTGGGGATGGGGCCCTGCCAGGGCGGCTTCTGCGCCTTCCGGACCGCGGCCATCCTGCACGGCCACGGCGAGTACGAGCGGGCCGAGGCCAACGCCGCGCTGCGCGCCTTCGTGCAGGAGCGGTGGAAGGGCCAGCGCCCCGTGCTCTGGGGTCAGCAGCTCCGCCAGGCGCGCCTCGATGCGTGGATCTTCCAGGGGGTGCTCGACCTCGAGCACGTGCCCTCATGAGCCGCCACCCGATGAGCCACCACCCGGAGGTGTCCCGGTGATCGCCGACGCCCTCGTCATCGGGGCCGGGACCGCCGGCCTGACCGCCGGGATCCGGCTCGCCCAGGGCGGGCTCCGGGTCACCGTGGTGGGGACCGGGGAGGGCTGCCTCCCCCTCGCCAGCGGGACCGTCGACGTGCTCGGCTACACGCCGGACCCCGTCCCGAGCCCGCTCGCCGCGCTGCCCGCCTTCCTCGCCGCCAACCCCGACCACCCGTACCGGCTGGCCGGGACCGGCGGGCTGGAGCAGAGCGTCGCCTGGTTCGTCAAGACCGCCGAGCCGCTCGGCTACCGCGGTGAGCTCGCCCGCAACCGATGGGTGCCCACGGTGCTGGGCGGTCTGCGGCCCACCGCGCTGGTCCCGGCCTCGATGGCCGCCGCCGACCTCCCGGCCGGGGGCGAGGTGGTCATCGCCGGCATCCGCGGCTTCCGCGATCTCCATCCCGCGCTCCTCGCCGCCAACCTCAGCCAGGCCACGAGCGGGGCGGCGGCCATCCAGGCCCGCGCGGTCGAGCTGGACTGGCCGGGCAGCGCGGGCGACCTGCCCGCCTTCCGGCTGGCCCGCCGCCTCGAGGACGAGGAGATCCGGCGGCGCCTGGCCGCACAGCTCCGGCCCCGCCTGGGTGGTGCAGCGGCGGTGGGCATGCCGGCGGTCCTGGGCCGGGAGCGGGCGGCCGAGGTCCACGCTGACCTCGAGCGCCGGCTGGGAATCCCGGTCTTCGAGATCCCCGGTCTGCCCCCGTCGCTCCCCGGGCTCCGCCTCTTCGACTGCCTCCGCAGGGCGCTGCGCGCCGCCGGCGGCCGGCTGGTGCTGGGCAGCACCGCCGTGGGCGCCACCCTCGGAAAGGGCGGCGTCGACTCGGTGACCATCACCCAGGCCTCCCGCCGGGTGGACGTGAGGGCCGGCTTCTTCGTGCTGGCGACCGGCGGCTTCCCGACCGGAGGGGTCGTCCGCGAGCCCGACGGCGAGCTCCGCGAGCCCGTCTTCGGCCTGCCGGTGCGCGGCCCGGCGGCCGGCGAGGAGCCCTTCGGCGACGAGTACCTCGCCGAGCACCCGCTGGACCGCGCCGGCATCGGCAGCGACGCCGAGGGCCGGCCCCTGGGCGCGGGTGGCGCCCCCCTCGCCTCCAACCTCTACGCCGCCGGCGCCGTGCTCGCCGGCGGCGTCCCCTGGCGGGAGAAGTCCGGTGAGGGCATCTGCCTCACCACCGGCTGGCACGCCGCCGAGGCCATCCTGGGCAGCCGCCGGGAGGACGCCGCGTGAGGTGGACGCGATGAGCATGCTGATGGAGACCGAGGGGCTGTCGGTGCGGCCGTCCCTCGACGGGTGCATCAAGTGCACCATCTGCGAGAGTGCCTGCCCCTATGCGGCGGTCACCGAGCGCTTCCCCGGGCCCAAGACCGTGGGGCCCCAGGAGGAGCGGTTCCGTCACGGTCCCCTCTCGGCCGACTGGTCGGTGGACTACTGCTCGGGCTGCGGGATCTGCAGCCGCGTCTGTCCACAGGACGTCAGGATCGCCGAGATCAACTCGCGTGCCCGGGCCCAGCTAAAAGAGCAGCGCGGCATCCCCCTGCGCGACCAGCTGCTGGCTCGTCCTGACTGGATGGGCCGGCTCGGCCGGCCGATACGCCCTCTCTTCAACTGGGCCATGGGCACCCCCCTGGTGCGCTTCCCGGTGGAGCGCATCCTCGGCATCCACCGCAAGGCCGCGGTGCCGCGGGTGGCGTCGCGCACCTTCCAGCAGTGGGCGAAGCGCCATCCCAGCCACCCGGCCCAGGACCGGGTGGTCTACTTCCACGGCTGCAGCACCAACTACTTCGAGCCCCGGCTGGGCCGGATGGTGGTGGCCGTGCTCGAGCATCAGGGGCTGGCGGTCGATATCCCCCCGCAGGGCTGCTGCGGGCTGCCGCTCCAGTCCAACGGCAACTTCCCGGCCGCCCGCACCTACGCCACCCGGCTGGCCCACCAGCTCCACCGCTCGCCGGGAGAGGTCCCGGTGATCGCCGCCTCCACCAGCTGCGGGCTGATGCTGAAGCGCGAGGCGCGCGAGATCCTCGGCGTGGAGGACCCGGCGCTCGTCGACATCGCGGAGCGCACCTACGACATCTTCGAGTTCCTGCGCGACCTGCACGAGCAGGGCCGCCTCAAGACCGACTTCGCACCGGTCGAGCTGACCGCCGCCTATCACGCGCCCTGCCAGCAGCAGAATCAATTGATCGGCAAGCCCGCCCTCGACGTGCTGGCGCTGATCCCGGGCCTGAAGCTGGTGGAGCTGGATCGGGACTGCTGCGGGGTGGGCGGCACCTACGGGATCAAGAAGGAGAAGTACGCGATCTCGATGGCGGTCGGCGCCGGGCTCTTCTCGGACATCAAGCAGACCGCCCCGGACCTGGTGCTCTGCGATAGCGAGACCTGCCGCTGGCACATCGCCAAGGCCACCGGGTTCACCGTCGTCCATCCCCTGGAGCTGCTGCACCGGGCCTATGGCGGCCACTGAGCCGTCCGATCCCGCCGGCGGCACCCCCACCGCCACACCACCCGCCGACGTCGCCCGGGGCGAGACCCCGGTCGGCCTGGTCCTGGTCTCCCACAGCGCCCAGCTCGCCGAGGGGGCCGCGGAGCTGGCCCGGGCGATGGCCGGGGAGGAGGTGCGGATCGTCGCGGCGGGTGGGATGGAGCCGCCCGAGACCGCGCTCGGCACCGACGCGGCGCGGGTTGCCGCCGCGGTCGAGGCCGCCTGGTCGGAGCGCGGGGTGCTGGTGCTCATGGACCTGGGCAGCGCCCTGCTCTCCGCCGAGATGGCCCTGGAGCTCATCCCCGCGGAGCGCCGGGGCCGGGTGCTGCTGAGCGCGGCCCCCCTGGTCGAGGGCGCGGTGTCGGCGGCGGTCGCCGCGCGGCTGGGTGAGACCCTGGAGGGGGTGGCGCTCGAGGCGTCCGGGTCGCTGGACGCCAAGCGGGCCCAGATCGGAGGTCCGGGCGCGGGCGGTCCTCCCGATTCCGATGCCCTCCCACCGGCCGTCACCACCCCGGTTGGGGCGGCGGCGGCCGGCTCCCCCGCGCCGGGAGGGCCCGCCACCCCGGGCGCCGTCCCCGCCCTCGACCTCGGCGGCCCCGCGGTCGAGGCCCGGATCGCCGTCGACATCCCGCTCGGGCTCCACGCCCGGCCGGCCGCGCGGCTGATCCGCGCCACCGGGGGGATGGACGCCGTGGTCCTCGCCGGCAACGCCACCACCGGTTCGGCGCTGGTGAGCGCGCGCAGCCTCAATGCGCTCGCCGGCCTCCAGGTCCGCGAGGGCCACGAGATGGTGGTGCGCGCGACCGGCCCCGACGCCCAGCGGGCGGTCGACGCCCTGCGCGCCCTGGCGGCCCGCCGCTACGACGAGCCCGCCGGGGGCCCGGCCACCGCATCGGTCCCCCCCGTGGGGGTGGCATCCTCTCCGGCGGGCGGCGCCGCACCCGCCGCCTCACCCGGCGGCGCCGCGCCGCCTCCTCCTCCCGCGACCCCCGGCCCGGCCGGCGAGCTGCGCGGCATCCCCGCCTCCTCGGGCATCGCCATCGGCACCCTCCAGGTGCTGGAGCAGGTGGAGCCACCGATCCCGGCCGGCGACGCCACCGACCCGGCCGCCGAGCTGGAGGCCCTGGGCCGGGCCCTGACCGCGACCCGCTCCGAGCTGGAGCAGCTGCGCGACCAGACCAGGGCCCGCTCGGGGGGGTACGAGGCGGAGATCATCGACGCCGACCTCCTCTTCCTCGAGGACCCCGAGCTGCTCGACCCCACCCGGGCGGCGATCACCCGGGATCGCCGCTCCGCCGCCCAGGCCTGGTCCGCAGTGTCGACCCGGCTGGGGAGGTCCTGGGAGCAGCTCGACGACCCCACCATGCGGCTCCGCGCCGCGGACCTGGACGGGGTGAGCCGCCGGGTCCTCCATCGACTGCTGGGCCACTCCGCGCCGGTCCTCCGTGAGGCCGGGATCCTGGTGGCGCGCGACCTCGCCCCCACCGACACCGCGGCGCTCGACCCCGCCCGGGTGATGGGGATCGCCACCGCCGGAGGCGGTCCGACCTCGCACAGCGCCATCCTGGCCCGGGCCCTGGGGATCCCGGCGGTGGTGGGCCTGGGCGACCGCCTGCTCGAGCTGCCACCGGGGCGGAGCGCCCTGCTCGACGGTGGGCGGGGGACGCTGACCGTCGACCCGCCCGCGGAGCTGGTCCGGCGGGCCCGGGCCGAGGCGGCCGAGGCGAAGCTGCGGGCCGACCATGCGGCGGCTGCGGCGCACCGACCCGCGGTGACCCGGGACGGGGTGATCGTGGAGGTCGCCGCCAACATCGGCGCGATCGAGGAGGCCACCCGGGCGGTCGAGGCGGGAGCCGACGGGGTCGGGCTGCTGCGCACCGAGTTCCTCTTCCTGGAGGCGGAGTCCATGCCCGGGGAGGAGGAGCAGGAGCGCGTCTACACCGGGATCGCCGAGCGGCTGGTCGGCCGCCCGCTGACCATCCGGACCCTCGACGTCGGCGCCGACAAGCCCCTCCCCTATCTCCGCTCCGTCCACGAGGAGAACCCGGCCCTGGGATTGCGCGGCATCCGCCTCGGCCTGGCCCAGCCGGAGGTGCTGACCGCCCAGCTTCGCGCCGTGGTCGCGACCGCCCGGAAGCACCCGGTGCGGGTGATGTTCCCGATGGTGTCGGGCGCCGGCGAGGTCGAGGCCGCGAGGGCCGTGCTCGCCGAGGTGGCCGGATCCGTTCCGCTGCAGCTCGAGGTCGGGGTCATGGTGGAGGTGCCCTCCGCGGCCCTCACCGCCGCTCGGCTCGCCGAGCGCGTCGACTTCTTCTCGCTGGGCACCAACGACCTCTCCCAGTACACCCTGGCGGCCGACCGCGGCAACGCCGAGGTGGCCACGCTCGCCGACGCCCTCCACCCCGCCACCCTGCGGCTGATCGGGGAGACCGTCCGCGCCGCCCGCGCCCGGGGCCGCTGGGTGGGGGTCTGCGGGGAGCTGGCCGGCCAGGTCGAGGCGGTGCCGCTGCTGATCGGTCTGGGCGTCACCGAGCTCTCGGTGGCGGTGCCGTCGGTGGCCAGGATCAAGGAGGCGGTGCGCGCCGCCGACTCCGCCGACTGCGTCCGGCTGGCCCGGCGTGCTCTCCGGCTGGCCGATGGAGCCGCCGTCCGGGTGCTCCTCTCGGCCACCGCCGGACGTGCGACCATTGCTCGGCATGGCTCGCCGGTCCCCGCCCGTCGCGCCCCAGCGCGGAGCGCCGATCCCCCTCGCCGCCGGTGAGACTGCGCCGGTCGGCCCGGTGAGCGTTCTCCCGGTCGTGGCGGTCCGCTCCCGGGCCCGCACCGCCTTCGTGGGCAGCACCACGGTCATGCGCCTGGTGCTCACCCCGGTGGTGGCGGCGCTCGCCCTCGCTGACCAGGGCCGCTGGGCTGCGGTGGTGTTCGCGATCGCGGCCAGCACCGACTACTTCGACGGCTACCTGGCCCGGCGCTGGGGCGTCACCACCCTGACCGGCAGCTTCCTGGACACCACCGCCGACAAGGTGATGGTAGCGGGCGTGCTGATCGCTCTCACCAGCATCGGCCAGGCCTCGCCGTGGGCGGTGATGATCATCGTCTGCCGGGAGGTGATGGTGATGGGCCTGCGCGGCTCGGTCGCCGTCTCCGGCAAGGTGATCCGGTCGTCCGAGCTCGGCCGGATCAAGGCCGCGGTGCAGTTCGTCGCCATCATCCTGCTGCTGCTCCGGGTCGACCAGCGGCTCGGGCCGACCGGGATCGGCGAGTGGGCGCTCTGGATCGCGGCGGGGCTCACCGTCCTCTCGGCCGCCGACTACGTCTCGCGCTGGGCGGCCTCCACCCTGCGCAGCTCCGCGCCGGCCCGCCCGGAGTGAGCGGACCGGTCCTCATCACCGGGGCCGGTGGCTTCGTCGGTGGTGCCGTCCTCGAGCGGCTGCTCGGCGCCGGATTCGAGGTGCGCGCCCTGGTGCGCGGTCCGGAGGCGGCGGCCCGGATCGGCAGCGCCGGCGCCCAGCCGGTGATCGGGGACATCCTGGACGGCGATGGGCTGGTGACCGCGATGCGCGGCTGCGAGCTCGTCTACCACGTCGCCGGGCTCAACAAGATGTGCCTGCCCGACCCGGCTCCCCTGATGCGCACCAACGTGGACGGCTCCGTCAGCGTGGTCCGGGCGGCCGCCCGCGCCGGGGTCCGCCGCATCGTCTACACCTCGTCGGCCGCGACCCTCGACAGCGCCCCCGAGCCCGGACGGCCGGTCCCCGGGCCGCGCCACTTCCTCTCCGAGTACGAGCGGTCGAAGTACGAGGCCGAGCGCCAGGTCCTGGAGCTCGCCCCCCGTCTCGGCGTGGAGCTGATCTGCCTCAACCCCTCCTCGGTGCAGGGGCCGGGCCGGACCTCGGGCACGGCGCGATGGCTGATCCGGTATGCCAACGGCAGGCTCCACTGGCTGGTCGACGCGCCGGTGAGCCTGGTCGACATCGACGACTGCGCCGAGGCGCACCTGCTCGCGGCCACCCGCGGCGAGCCGCTCCACCCCTACGTGATCAGCGGGCCCACCCAGCGCATCTCAGAGATGGTGCACACGCTGGGCACGATCGCCGGGCGGACCCACCCGCTCCACTTCCTCCCCGCCGGCCCGGCGGTCACCGCCGCCTCGGTCGCGGGTTTCGGTTTCCGGGTGGCGCACCGGCGGGCGCCGGTCTGCCGCGAGATGCTGCGGACGCTGGCCCACGGCCACGCCTACGACGGGGCTCCGGCGGCGCGCGCGCTGGGCTTCACCTACCGGACCCTGGAGGAGACCCTCCGGCGGGCGCTGGCCTGGTACATCGAGAACGGCCACGTGAGGGCGGACGCCGCGGCGGCCTGACTCGCGGCGCCGGCGGTATCGTGGCCGGGTGCAGATGCTGCCACTGGGCCGCGGCGGGCCCCCGGTCAGCCGGATCGGGCTGGGCATGGCCGCCCTGGGGCGGCCGGCGTACATCACCACCGGGCGCGCCGACGACTTCGGCGAGGACCGCTCCGAGGAGGCCTTCCGCCGGCGCAGCTGGGAGGTCCTCGACGCCGCCTACGCGGCCGGGGTCCGCTACTTCGACTGCGCCCGCTCGTACGGGTCGGCCGAGGCCTTCGTGGCCGGCTGGCTGGCCCGCGCCGATCGGCCCGACGCGGTGGTGGGCTCCAAGTGGGGCTACACCTACATCGGCGCCTGGGACCCGGCGGCCGCGGTCCATGAGGTCAAGGACCACTCGCTGGCGACCTTCGAGCGCCAGCACGCGGAGACGGTCGGCCTGCTCGGCTCCCATCTCCGTCTCTACCAGATCCACTCCGCGACCCTGGACTCCGGGGTGCTCGACGACGGTGCCCTCCATGCGGCCCTGGCCCGGGAGCGCGACCGCGGCCTGCGGCTCGGGATCTCGACCTCGGGCCCGGCTCAGGCGGCGACCATCCTCCGGGCGCTCGAGATCCGAGCCGGCGGCGAGCACCTCTTCGGCGCGGTGCAGGCGACCTGGAACCTGCTGGAGCCGTCGGTGGAGCCCGCCCTGATCGCGGCGGCCGACGCCGGCTGGGCGGTGATCGTCAAGGAGGCCGTGGCCAACGGCCGGCTCACCGCGCGGGGTGACGCGGGGGCGCCGTCCACGCCGGTCGGAGAGGAGGCCGCGGGGGCGGGCGTCGGCCCCGACGCGCTCGCCATCGCCGCCGCGCTGGTGCGCCCCTGGGCGACCGTGGTGCTCAGCGGAGCCGCGACCGTCGATCAGCTGCAGAGCAACCTGGCGGCCCAGCAGCTGACCGAGTTGGACCTCCTCGACCTCCCCGACCTCTCCGAGCCGCCCGCCGAGTACTGGGCCAGGAGATCGAGCCGCCCCTGGCAGTGAACGCGGCGCCGCCGGTACCCTCCGTGCAAGGCCCAGCGTACAGGGGCGCCGGCCTCGGGACAGAGTCGGCCACGTCACCGGAAGGGGGCGACGCAGGAGGGCGCGCAGATGACGGACACACCGGAGGGAGGCGTAGCTCGACCCAACGTCGAGGGCCCGGAGGAGGAGACGCCTCCGGGCGAGGCTCGACCCAATGTCGAAGGCGCGGAAGAGGAGACGCCTCCGGGTCGCGCTCGACCCAACGTCGAGGGCGCGGAGGAGGAGACGCCTCCGGGCGAGGCTCGACCCAATGTGTAGCCCGGCGTCAGCCTTCGATCACCGGCCAGGCGCCGGTCCCAACCTGACGCACCCCGGGGGTGAAGGTCGAAGTTCCTTGTTCTGAGCGGCTGAAACCCCGGGATGCGTCTCGTGCTGTGGCTTAGCTCCTCCGGCCTGAGAGACCGTGGGTTCGGGCCCCGTGAATTCGGGTGGGCCGAGATTCTCTGTGGGAGCGCGGCTAGGGAACCGTAGCGAGGCCGGCGGATGGGAGCCAGCCATACTGGGCGGTCATGTTCGGTCTCAGAGACGCAACGACTGATGATCTCCGACGTCTGCAAGAGGTCTTCCGCCGGTCCTCGCTCTCCAACGAAGGTGACCGCGCTGCCCTGGTCGATCACCCGGAGGCTCTGGTCTTCTCCGTGGTCTCGCTGTCGAGCGGCCGAGTACGCGTCGCCACCATCGAGTCGGACCTCATCGTGGGGTTCGCGACCACCGTGACCAAGGACGGCTTCGTCGAGCTCGTCGACCTCTTCACCGACCCCGACTGGATGCGACAGGGCGTGGCCACAGCGCTGATGGACGACGTCGTCGCGTTCGCCACGGCCATCGGTGTCCCCCGTGTCTCAGTGATCGGGAATCCGCACGCCACGCAGTTCTACCAGCAAGCCGGCTTCGTCACTGAGAGCCAGGTCGAGACCGACTTCGGCCCAGGCCTGCGAATGCACCTCGCGCTCCCGACCTAGTTGCGCTCGGAGCGGACCGACACCGGCCGGGTCCACGCAGTCCATCCAGACCGACAGCGGCTCGCGCCAGGGCGGCGGACGCTTGTGAATGCGGGCAGGCCCAGCTTCTCTGTAGGGGTGCTCGCCTCCGGCCGCGTGAGCTCTTCCCCCACCTCGACCCCGTTACGATTCACCCAGATGGCTAGCCATAAGGTGCTCAGGAGTGTGACCAGAAGTCTTGCGGACTCCTTCACCAGCCTCATGAACTATCGCGGAGACGACTACGTGATGGGGCACCTACTTACGGCGGCGCGAGCTAGCGGTGCATCCTCCCTGCACGTGGACCTCCTCCGCGGCGAGGGAACGCCTGCTGAATTGATGATCGGCCCGGTTGCCGGCTCGGTCATGGATTACTGCGCGTCATTTCCCAGTCTCGTTCAGCGGAGCGGCTCCGATATCGCCTTCGTCCAGGCTGCAGAGCTGAACCTCGACTATGACCTCGCCGTATCGCGGCCCTACCGACTCTTCCCGTCGGTCATCGAATCTCCGTACGTTTGTTTGGTGACCATCCAGGATGATCGCGGTCGATACTATGAGAGCCGCCTCACGGGGTGGTGGTTTCCCGAACCCCGGCGCCCCCCAGTACGCTGAACCCCTCCACCCTCGGGTGATCGGAGATCCGGGCAGGCCGAGATTCTCTCCAGGGGTGCTAGCCGGGACCCGGTTGACTCCGCGGGAGGGTCGAACCCGTCAGCCGCCTGGTGCGCCGGGCGACGACGCCCGTTGCTCCTGCCCCACCACAGCTACTCCCGCCGTGCGGAGTGCATCCCAGGCCCCACCGATCCCATCCTCCGGGCTGATCGCAAAGCGCACCCACCGGCCTTTGTCGTCCCGGCCCTGGATCGCGATGCAGTCCCTTCGGCCTAATGCGGTCCCCCCCCAGCCGACCTGGTCTCTATGCATGACCGCCTGAGCCGCAGGCATCAAGAAGTCTCGGGACTCGAGGAGCATCCCTTGCGGCGCCACCACCTCGAAGCCCCCTGGCCAGATCCAGAGCATCGGTCCACCTCCCAACCGGGGGTTCCACGCCGACAAGACCCCGTCGAACCACCGCTTCGAGCGCACGAAGGCTCGTCCCGAATATAAGACGGCGCCGGGATCCGTGGTCAGTCGCCCAGGCTGGACTGCCCGGCAGTGATAGCAGGCCCGGTACCCGTCCGCCCCGACGTACCAGTGGTGGTTGCCGCAGTCGTCGACTCCCTTGGGGATCCACCGGGCGACAAACCAGGGGAGGACTGCGCGGAGGCGCGTGCGCCAACGATATCCGCCGTTGGTCCAAGCCCGCGTCCGCACCGCCCGATGCTACTCCCGCTTGCGGGCTATCACCCAGGCACCGACGGCGAAGCCGGGCAGGCCGTTGATGACATCCACCCCCACCATCAGCTGTACGCGGGCCAACCCCGGCTGGCCTGGTTCCATGTGGGCCCCACCGTGCGGCCCGAGCGTGGTCGTCGCGGCATCCATCTCGCGCTGATCATCGGGCGCGCCCCCGGACCGGCTCGCGGGCTGCCGGCGGCTCAGGCCTCGGGTTCGTTGCGGCGCCGAACGACCATGTGGAGCCGGACCCCGGCGAAGCCGAAGACGGCGCGGATCTGGTTCTCCAGGTACCGCTCGTACGAGAAGTGGAGCAGGTCGGGGTCGTTGACGAAGAGGACCACCGTCGGGTTG
>Ga0181535_10001366_pt1 | contig 32095 bp, 36 predicted proteins | sample PEATcosm2014_Bin_44_FD_119774 | JGI IMG/M metagenome (GOLD analysis project Ga0181535, IMG submission 119774) | Peatland microbial communities from MTU Mesocosm Facility, Houghton, MI, USA - PEATcosm2014_Bin17_30_metaG | ecosystem: Environmental > Terrestrial > Soil > Wetlands > Peat | place... | reverse complement strand
TCGCCGCTTGCGCGGGCGTCGCTCTTTGCCGCAGGGGCAGAGGTCTGTGCCGCGGTTCCATTGGGTTGTTGTGCAGGGACGGCCACAACTCCGGCGCAAAGAATTACAACCGCAAGCGCGCGCGCGGCTCTCATCAATCGACTCCTGGTTAGGTCAACGCTGCGATCGCGTCTAATTTTCGGGCGATGGCGCAAAGTAGCCTTTGCGCACCTGGACCTTCATGCCGTCACCCTTGCAGTCGACCGAGACATGGCGGAAGGTACCGTCCTGCTTTGTATTGCTCGGCGTGTAGCTGGCCACATATTGCGTGCGCAGCTCTTCCTGGATCTGCTGGAAGGCGGCTTCAAGCTTGTTTCCGTTGCTGCCGACGTTGATGAGGCGTCCGCCGGTCTCGTCGGAGAGGCGCTTGCCTGCGGAGTAACCGCTGTAGCCGAAGTTGAAGCCGCCGTAGAAGCCCGTGTCGGCAATCAGAATGACGTAGATGATGATGTTGTTTTTCTGAGCGGCAGCGATGGCTTCGGTGATCTTATGTGAGCTGCCTTCGTCCTCGCCGTCGGTGAGGATGATCATCGCTTTGCGGCCGGCTTCCTGATTCATCTTCTGATTCGAAGCCATGTAAATGGCGTCGTAGAGCAGGGTCCCTTTCGGTGTTCCGTGGATGGGGACGGGACCGCCGCCGAGGCCAGGAACGCCTGAGCCATTGCCGCCTGCGGTGTTGATCTCCGCTTTGTCCATGGCGTGAGCCAGCATGCGTGCGCTGTTGGTGTAGTCCTGCAGCAGATCGATGTTCACATCGAAGGAAACGAGGAAGGCTTCGTCTTTCTGGCGCAGAACCTCCTGAAGAAAGCGGCTGCCTGCCTCCTGTTCGAGGGGCAGAACGCGCTGCTGGCTGCCGGAGGTATCGAGCAGAATGCCCAGGGTGAGGGCCTGATTGGTTTCTGCGACGAAGTGCTTCAGTGTCTGCGGAACTTTGTCTTCGGCGACGGAGCAGTCATTCTCGGAGAGATGGGGAACGAGGTTACCGCTCTTGTCCTTGACGGTGAAGAACAGGTCAACCAGATTGACCTGGATTTTGAAGGTTGCGACCGATTGATCTTCGGGTGGTGCGTCGGGAGCATTGCTGACCGGTGGCGCGTCGGGCGAAGGCGCAAGCTGTCCCCATCCTGACACGGCAAGAACCGGCAGGGTCAGAAAGAGCGTTGCAGCCAAAAAGGGAATCCGCATCTGTTGAGATAGACGGGAAACAGTCTACGAAGAGAGCATATCGCAGCGGTTTGATGCTGGTCGCGGCAACCAGTGGGGCGGTGGCGCGTCTGATACTCTGACGGTGCAGCGAGATTGTGTTTGGGATCGGCTGTCTTATAGCTAAAGAACTGTTGCGACAGTGATTGGAAGCTAAAGGTTCTTCGTCCGGCGGACGGGTTCGGCCCGAGACCTGCGGGGATGTGGTTTTTGGAGGAAGATATACCTGTGAATTCTGGTTTCAAGGTCAAAGCGCTGGGCGCGATTTTGGGCGCGGGGTTGATGTTTAGCGGAGCGGTTCGGGCCCAGCAGCAACAGCAATCGGTTCCGGATGCTCCGGCCCCGCAGTCCCCGACGCCTTTGTCCGACGTCTCAGGGCCCATTACGCCGGGTATTGGCGCTGGATCCGACGCGAACGCCGGGCCGAATTCTTCTTCGGACCAGCCGCCGCAGACCCCGGCAACGCAGGCACCTCCGACGCAACCCAGCCAGCCGATCCAGACCACGCCGCCGGACATTGCGAACGCTGAACAGATTGGCTATACACTTCGCGTGCAAACGACCTACGTAGAAGTTCCCGTCACGGTGAAGGACACCAAGGGCAACCTGGTCCCGGGTCTGACGTGGCGCGATTTCCGGGTTTTCGAGAATGGCGTCTATCAGCCACTGAAAGTCTTCTCAGTGGATCCGATGCCGCTCTCCATCGCATTCGTCATCGATCAGAGCCTCACAAAAGACGTGATGGAGCACGTGAACGATTCGCTGGGTGCGATCCAAGGCGCGCTGACGCCTTACGACGAGCTGGCGATCTTCTCTTACTCGAACGGGTCGCAAGAGCGGACCGGATTTACCGGCGCGCAGAGCGCGCGCGTTCCAGCAGTGCTGGCGTTGACCAAGGCTTCCGGTACGGAAGAGATCATTCCGATCAACAGCGGTCCGTTCGACAGCTGCGGTGTGCACGTGAATGGCAACTGTGCCGATCCCAATCTTCAGTCCGGGCGTTCTGCGGGCAACGGGTCATTCATGACCATTCCCAAGGAAATTCACACGCTGAACGATGCGATTCTGGCGGCCGCAAAAGAGCTTTCGACGCGGCCCAAGGGGCGCCGCCGCATTATTTACGTCATCTCGGATGGCAAAGAAGCGGGCAGCAAAGCGACATATCGCGACGTGTTGCGCTATCTGCAAACCAACAACATCGCGGTGTGGGGAACGCTGGTGGGCGACTCGGCGCGGTGGGGCGAAGGCTATCTGAGCCGCTTCCATCTGCCGTTCCAGATGTACGACAACCGGCTCGTCAACTATATCTACGCAACCGGGGGCCAGCCCGACTCGGAGAAGAACCTGACCGGCATCGAAAAGAGCTACGCCAAGATTGCCATCGAGGCGAGGAATCAGTACACCCTGGTCTATTCCACGCATGAATCGGTCTTGGACAGCAAGTTCCGCAACATCGACGTGCGCGTGGAGCGCCCGGGTCTGGATGTAATTGCGAAGAAGGGGTACTACCCGTCGGCAGACGATCTGCGCCAATAGAGCATTGTCGGGACAAACACGAAGGCCTGGGCTAGGACCCAGGCCTTCGTTGTCTAAGAGCGGCTGCGCTGTTCGGCACTGCCACGAGAATCTCGGGCGTCTCGCCCAGGCTACTTCTGGTCGGCCGGAGTGGAATTTGGCGGCGGAGGCGGGGTACTCTGCGCGGTCGTCGTCGAAGCGGACTCACTGACGCCCTTCAGGCCTTCCTTGAAGCCCTTCAGGCCTTCGCCCAGTCCCTTGCCCAATTCCGGCAACCGCTTGGCGCCAAACAAGAGAAAGGCTACAACGGCCAGCACGATCAGGTGCCATGGTTGCAATAGGTCACCCATAGTTGATTCCTCCATGCGCCACGATCTGCCCGGCGCGTTCTGTCAAAGGCTATTGTCGCACAAAGCGCGCCCGGCGAGCGGGTCCGAGCCAGCGCTGTCAGTACCGAAGTTGCAGGGTGTGAACAGGCCCTAGTTCACTCGGGCGGCGCTGCCAAGGCGCTCGGTGACCATGGCCACGAAGCTGCCGAGGTCTTCCTCCTCACCCATGGTGAGCCGGCGATAGACCTTAACTAGGGGAAACAGGTGCGAACCACGGACTTCGACGGAGGGGACGGCAATTGCCCCGCCAGGGTAGGGCGTCATCTGCCATGAGCCGTTGTAGCGGCGGCGCAGAACCTCGCCCAGGTAGCTACCCCAGAGGCGGACTTCGAAGTCGAGATCGAGATCGGGGCTCTCGCTGACGAGAACCAGGACCTCGTCGAGGTTGTCGATCGTGTCGGCGGTGAAGTCGAGCTCTTTCTGGAAGCCCTCGCCGCCCAGCTCGACTGCGGCCCGCGCATAGCCGTCCATCATGGTGCCCAGATCGGGATATGTTTGCGATTCGAGACGACTGCGCAGGGTGCCCATGTGCTTTAGGGTATCCCGGATGCCGCCTGCTGTCGCGCCCGGAAAGAGGGATGCCGAATACCACTTGTGGCACACTGAGAAAGGTGACGACTGGAGGGTTTCCCCGTCTATGAGACTTCTCAAAGCGGCGATCGTTGTTGCGGGAATTGTGTTGACGACGGCCGCAGGGAACCCGGCGAGCCGCGAGATCTATCCGGATCCTTCACAGGCGCGCGCAGACCTTGCTGTGGCGATCAAGATGGCAGCTCACACGCACAAGCGCGTGCTGATTGATTTCGGCGGAAATTGGTGCGGCGATTGCCAGGTTCTGGACATCTACTTTCATGACAACGCGAATCGTCCAATCCTGGAATCGAATTTCATATTGGTGCACGTGAACGTCGGCCATCTCGACGAGAACGTCGATCTCGCCGATCGGTACAAGATCCCGCTCAAGAGGGGCGTTCCCGAGCTGGCGGTTTTAGGCGAGAGCGGCAAGCTGCTCTACAGCACGCAGACCGCGGAGTTCGAGAAGATGCAGATGGTGGAGTCGTCGGCAGTCACGAGGTTCCTGGTCAAGTGGAAGCCGACCAAGCCCGGTTGCTCGGCGGTGATGTTGACCTGCTAGCCCGCCATCGAAGAGTGGGGGACGGTTTTGTTCGGAGTAGCTATTTGAAATTCGATATGGAAAAAGCCTCGCACGGCGAGGTCTATAAGCTGCTGATTGGCCTGATTGCGCCGCGGCCCATCGCTTTGATCACCAGCATGGATGAACACGGCGGGCTGAATGCCGCGCCCTTCAGTGCGTTCAACTACTTCTGTACCGATCCGCCGATTGTCGGCATCGGTGTAACGAATCGCACCGATCGCGCTTTTGTGCCTAAGGATACGGCGCGCAACATCCGGCGCACCGGCGAGTTCGTCGTGAACGTGGTCACTGAAGACATCGCCGAGAAGATGAATGTGTGCGCGGTGGACTTTCCGGAGGGTGTCAATGAGTCGGACATTGCCGGATTCTCGACAACGCCGTCGCAGGTTGTCCGCGTACCACGCATTGCCGAGGCCCATGCAGCGCTCGAATGCCGCGAGCACACCACGATGGAGATCGGCCGCTCGCGGATTATTCTCGGGCGGGTGGTGGCGATCTACGTCGAGGACAAGTACGTCGATCCGGCTGGCCCGTACATCAAAGCGGAAGAGCTGCACGCCATCGGTCGCATGAATGGCCTGGGCAACTACGTGCGCACGCGCGACGCGTTTGTGCAGATTCCTCGGATGAGCTATGAGGAGTGGAAGAAGCGGCAGTAGCGCTACGCCTACTGGCTCAGCGGCGCGAGGTGCTTGGTGCGCGAGTAGGTGTACTGGATGCGGTGAATCACCGTGATGGTCGAGAGTACGGCGAGCACCCACAGCACCGGCGCCATCACGCCCCAGTGATTGAACAGCGCGCCCAGAATGATCAGAACAATGCGTTCCGGCCGCTCCATGAAGCCCACCTTGCAACTGCCGATCAGGGCCTCGGCGCGGGCGCGCGTGTAGCTCACCATGAGCGAGGTGACCATCACGAAAGCCACCAGGACGACATACCGGAAGCGGTTGATGCGGCCGTAGTAGACCAGCAGCCCGAAGAAGAGCACCACGTCGGAATAGCGGTCGATGACGGAGTCGAAGAACGACCCGAAGACCGTGACCTGGTTGTTGCGGCGTGCCACACGGCCATCGACCATGTCGAAGATGCCGGCGCCGATGATCACCAGTCCTGCATACAGGAACATGCTGCCGGCGTTGGCAGCGTTGGCGTGGCCGAAGAAAAATGCGGCAACGATGTTGATGACGAGACCAATGAAGGTGAGAACGTTGGGGGAGATGCGGGTGAGAGCCAGACCGTACACGATGCGGTCTAAAAGCCAGCCGCAGGCGCGGCCGAAAGCACTGGTCCAGGTCATTTCCGAATCTTCCTAACTACTGCTGCTCTTCTTCTTCGTCCTCGTCCGCTTCGTCGTGGATCGTGGTCAGTTTCAGGATTTCGAGCTCGCGTTTGCCGTTGGGTGTAACGATGGTGGCGGTGTCGCCGACCTGCTTACCAACGATGCCGCGCCCGATCGGCGAGGTGGTCGAGATAAGGCCCTTGGAGACGTCCGACTCTTCGCTGGTCACGAGCCGGTAAACGATCTCCTCGTCCTTGGTGGAGTCGTAGACGACGACAGTCGAGCCGAAACCGGCCTTGTCGTGAGGAATATTGGCCAGGTTCACGAGCGATAGCTCAGCCATGCGCTTCTTCAACTGGCCAAGCCGCGCGTTCACGAAGGTCTGACGCTGCTTCGCCATATGGTACTCGGCGTTTTCTGACAAGTCGCCCAGCGCCGCTGCCTTTTTGATCTCCGCCGGCAGCTCGTGGGCGAGTTCGTGCTCCAGAGCGTGAATCTCCTTGAGCAACTGTTTCTTGATGTGATCCGGCATTCAGGTTCCGTATGGCGGGGAGCTGTCTGACTCAATCCGCGGGAGATACTCGAAACTTCATTATACGGGAAATACACCAAGGGAATTCAGCTTGGAACCGAAATGGGGCCGCAGGCTCAGGGCTGCGCTCGTCCTTATCGGTCCTCAAGGAAAGACTGCAGGATCAGTACTGCGGCCACTTGATCGACTACGCGGCGATGCTCCTGGCGCGTATGGCCAGCTTCGTAGAGGATCTGATGCGCTTCTTCGGTTGTGAGGCGCTCGTCCCACAGGTGGATCGGCAGACCGGTCAGTTCGCCGAGTTCGGCGGCGAACGCCTGCGTTTTTGCGGCCCGCGGGCTCTGTTCGCCCGAGAGGTGCAGAGGATTACCGACGACGATACCGGCAACGCCGTAACGCCGCGCGAGGCGCGCCAGGGAGCGCAGGTCATCCCGTGGATTGCGTTTACGCTCGAGGGTCAACACGGGCTGCGCGGTGAGGCCCAGCTCGTCGGAGACGGCCACGCCGATGCGTTTCGATCCGACGTCGAGGGCGAGATAGCGCAGTGGTCGATCGGAATTCGTCACAGTTCCCCGAAGTCCAGCTTAAAGCGCACGGGCCGAACGCGTTGGGAGTATTGCACCCAGATACAATAGGCCAAGGTAGAGAATCCACAGGCCCCTCTGGCGCGTCTTTACTCTTTAAGGGTCCCCCCGAGCAGCAGATGGCACGCCCAGCGCGAAAAAACACCAAAAAACGTGGCGGCGGCGGAGTGGGATTCCTGCTGTTTACGTTTCTTCTTCTATTAGGCCTGACGGGTGCGGGCTATTGGCTGTTTCTCATGCCGTTTGGGCCAGACTCCGAAACGCTGGTGGACGTGGCGCCGGGCAGCTCGGCTGTGCGCATCGGCAAGATTCTTGAATTCTCCGGGATCGTGCGCAGCCGGTATGCATTTGACGTGATCCGGAGCTGGAAGCGAGGCACCCTCCGGGCCGGGGAGTACAAGTTCGATCACCCAGCCACGGTGATTGAGGTGTATGAGCGGATCGAGCGGGGGGACGTTTACACCAAGGCGGTGACGGTACCCGAGGGAGCAAACATCTTCGACATCGCCGCGCGACTGGAACAGGCAGGCTTTGGCACACAGGAGGGGTTTCTGGCCGAAGCGAAGCAGCAGACGGCCTTAGTTGCGGATCTTGATCCTTCGGCAAAAACTCTTGAGGGCTATCTGTTCCCAGATACGTATCACTTTTCACCGAAGGCGACGCCGGCACAGATCGCGACGGCCATGGTGAAGCGCTTTCGCCAGGCAGCAGAGCAGGTGGGTTTGACAGGGAATGTGCACAAGCTAGTGACGATTGCTTCGCTCGTGGAGCGGGAAACCGCGGTGGACGCCGAACGCCCGCTGGTGGCAAGCGTGTTTGCCAACCGGCTGGCCAAGAACATGCCGCTGATGACCGATCCCTCGGTGATCTATGGGCTCGAATTGCAGCGTCTGTGGCGCGGCACCATCTATGCGAGCGATCTGAAACGCGACACGCCCTACAACACCTATCTGCACGCTGGGCTCCCACCGGGCCCGGTGGCGAATCCGGGATTGCCGTCGCTGCGTGCCGCGATGGAGCCGGCGCAGACGAACTATCTCTACTTCGTTGCAGCGAACGACAATCCTCAGGGCAGGTCGATCTTTGCCGCGACCCTCGACGAACACAATCGCAACGTTGCCGCCTATAGGAAAGCAGTGAAGAAAGCGGGTGGACGTTGAGGACGAGTGCTCGCTGCGCTCCCTGGGTAGCTACGCTCCCCGTGGTCCTTCTCGCGGGCTGCTCGTGGATTCTGCCCACGAACCGCAAGCTTCCCGTGCCCAAGACCCCGGCCGTCACGCAGACCGTCTCGCCCGACGAACTGGTCGCGCAGCTCAACGAGCGATGGGATGCAGTGAACTCCTTCACGGCGACGGTTGAGATTCAAGCGACGGAGTCCAAGAGCAAGGAGGGAGTGGCCAAGGATTTTCCGAGCTGCCGCGGCTACATCGTGATGCAGAAGCCGAAGATGCTGCGCGTTGCGGGCACTTACTTCGGCGCGAAGATTTTCGATATGGCCAGCGATGGAAAAACCTTCACCCTGGTCATCCCGCCCAAGGGCCTTGCCTTTGAGGGCTCCAATGCGGCCAAAGGGACTTCTCCGAATCCTATGTACAACTTGCGGCCCGACTTCTTTTTCGACGCCCTGATGGTCCACGAAGTAGAGCCGGAAGATTTCTATTCGCGGATTGCGGATACCGAGACCATTGAGGACGCAGCGAAGAAGCATCTTTATATCACTCCGGAGTACGTGTTGAGCATTCATCGCCATATACCCGGTAACCGTAACGACACACCGGTTCGGGTCATCACAATTCATCGCGATGACCTGTTGCCGTATCAGCAGGATCTTTATGACAGTCAGGGGAATCTCGAAACCGAGGTCTTCTACTCCCGCTATGCGGACTTCAATGGAAACAAGTATCCGTCTGTGGTGACTATCAAACGTCCGACCGAGGGAATTCAGCTTGTACTGACCGTCGAACGCGTCGTGGACAATCCGAAACTCAACGAGGAGCAGTTTCAGGTCAAGATCCCGGACGAAGCCAAGATAGAGCAGCTCAAGTAGCCGACGAGAGGCCGAAGTCGCTTGCCGAGGCGCCTATCGGATGGCACGGCCAATCCACCCTCAGAAATTCCCGCTGGTTGCCTTTGGCGTGTGCCCCGTCGCGCTCAGTTCGCGAAAGAAGCCGAGATCCTCACCGCGCAGCGTCTTGGTGATGTAGAGAATCTGGCCGTAGTGCAGACCGAAGTGCTCGACGACCTGATAGATGGCGTCGAGGCCTTTCACCGTGTAGCCCTGAATGTGATAGGTCGCTGCGAGCTCTTCGGGAGTGAGACGGGCGAGCACCTTTGCGACTTCATCCAGCGTGGTCCCCAATCGATCGAGCAGGACCTTCCCAGCGAGCTGCTCTCTTTCATTGAACTCGGCGGGTCGCTCGCGCTTGTCGTCGAGCCGGTTGAACGACGCGACGATCCACTGCGTGACGTTGCCATTCAAATGCAGAAGCAGATTGCCGGCGCTATTGCAGGCTGGATTCGGACGCCACCAGATCTGCTCGTCGGTCAGAGATTCAACGCACCGGCACAGTCGCGGCCAGTACTGCTCGAGCATCTTCTTGCGCGAGAATTCAAGGAACGTCTGCGCCAGTTGCGCGTCAGAGGTCGTCATGCGCCGGGTACCCTCTCGGCCAGTCTACGGTATTGCAGTGAAACTGACGCCGGGGCCGAACGTGAGCTGCCGGCCCGTTCGGGCGAGCGGGCAGTTGCAGCACCTTGCCGCTCTTCCCCGAGAGCGGAACTGCATCGTCGTCCGAGCGCTCTTGCGGGTTGGAAATGACATAGAGCTGGGGCAGGGCCAAATCCAGAGGCTGACCCGCGTCCAGGGGATCGATCGAAAGAGCGAAATGTCGAGTGACTCCGATCATGCGGTCTGAGTATGCAAGCCGCATGCCAGAGTCATCCGTCCTCCGTGAAGGAGAGATGCGCAAGATCGACCCGATGCCGTTATGTAAATACTTCGGGCCGATGGAAGAATCGACACGGGATTTGCGCACCGCCGCAAGATTTCAGTCTTTACTCTTTGGGCGATCCAAGGGGGCTGCGCTGAAGGGGGTACGCGCGGAGGGCCGGTTGGCTCCGTCCGCGCGCGGTTCGGGGATTGTCGCTTAGCCCGGAATCGGAACGAAGATGATCGCGTGCCCGCAGTTCGCCGAGCCAAGGGACCGGGGCATCATCTGTGGGTTAGGCACCGAGCTGCCGCTGGAAGGCAAAGGATGGTCGAGAGTGAGGTCGAGCCCGGCAAAGTTCGCCATGGCGTGAACGGCGGTTCGTTCATGTTGGATTGTGGGAATATAGGGGATTTCGCCCTCGATGATCAGCGTGCCGGCGCCCGTATAGGGCGTTGGAATCAGACTCTGCAGTTGGATCGGCGCGCCGCAGAGTGCAACCGAGGAGACGTTCTTGAAGGTGAGAGTTTGCACCGAAGACACTTTTGCGGTAGGTGCGTCCGCGCCGCCGAAACAAGGCACGGTCCCTCCTCCCGGAACGGGCGCTACCGGAGATTGCGTTCCGCTCGATGTCCATGCATCGGGAGCTGCAGGGATAGAGACCACCAAATCCCAACTACCTGCGATCGGACGGGACTTGTTGACGCAATGGTTCGCCGACTGGTCGATGCCCGACGCAGCCATGCCACTGCTGGGTGAGCTGCGCTGAATGAGCAGATTCAGACCATGGCTGTCGAGCATGTAGCAGGTAGAAGGTTGGGGCCAGTTTGTGGGTCCGAAGGGGCCCAGATTCGGGAGAAAGAGCCCCGCATGGGGGTGTCCGCAGGTTGGAGAATAGATGTCGACGCCGGCGATGTTTCCCGAAGCATCCACAGTGGGGATGAAGATCCACGTGCCGTCGAATACCACATTCAATTGCGACGGGTTGCTAGTTGTTGCTGCCATGAAAGACCTCGCGCAAATCGGTTGTTCCCACGCCGGAGGCGTAATACGCCGCCCAGAAGTAGGGATGCTTGTATCGAGCATCGCGGATGAGGGATTGCCGCGCTGCGGTGAGGGCCTGCGGCACGCTCAGTCCGTTGGAGAGTCCACGATAAAAGACGTCCATCATAGGCACTGCCGAGGCTGAGTCGATTTGCCATCGTGTAGCGACTACTTCTGGAACCCCCAGGGACGCGAGCGTGTCCACTATATCCCCCATACCGTGATCCCACCCTTCTTCCCTTTTGCCTGTGGAACATGCGGAAAAAACGGCGAGCAGAGCCGCTTTAGGTGGAATGCGACGGAACAGCGATTCGTCGAGGTAGGGCCTATCGCCAGGCACGCCGGAGGGAGCGAGCAGCAAACGCGTTTCGCCATTAAACTGGCCTGCGTGGCCGGCGAAATGAATAATTGGGGCCGACTGCAAGTGTGTGACAACGCGTTGCTCCGTTGCCGCTGCAGCCAGCAGCAAATCGGGCTCCAAGCTTCTACCGGCCACAAGGCGCGCCTCGCGCAGAGCCTCGGGCAAGGGTTGTCCCTCTCCGGCGGCGACGGAAGCACCGACCACAAGCGTGCTGCCGAATGATCTTCGCGGATGCGACGGCGTCGTGCGAGTTTCCCAATCGAGCAAAAGCGAGGGGAGTTCTTCTAAAGCAAAACTAAGGCCAATCGGGCCCTTGGCCGTTTCAACGCAAGCCCACGGCAGATTGCCCAGCAGCGGATCGGCCTCGATGAGGACTGCACGTGAAGGTTGCGGAAGGAGCCGGCCACCATCGAGCAGCAGATCTCCGATGCGTTTGGCTGCTTGATCGATGGAAGCCTGTGAGCTTGAGGACGTGCTGGCTACACGGCTGAGCAAATCGACGCCCGAGGTCAGATCGGACTCGCTGATCCGGCTCTGGCTCCATTCCACTCCAGTCCCGTTCGACGCGTATAAGAGAATGCGATCGCGCAGGACAATCTGTCCAATCAGCCGCCGATTCGAGAAATCCTGATCGAGTACTCGATCCACTTCGGACGTCAGGCAGTCGAGACGCGCGTTTGCGCAAGCTGGTACCGGTCTTCCGAGAATACGGAGCCTGTAGCGTTCCCATAAGGCCAGGATCTCGTCTCCGCGACGGTGTTCGGCCAGCCAGACTCCGGCCAGCGCAGCGTACAAGGCTCTGTTCTGGCGCGCCCACACAATCGAGGACGGTCCCGCGCCGTGCGCGCGCAGCTCTTCGGTGAGGATGGCGTTGCGCAGCGTGAGTTCAGCTTGATCCGGGCGCCCGAGCGCAAGCTCGAGATCTCCGCGCTCGGCGGCGTATTGCGCTTGCTGCAGCCAGTTGTCCTCACCATCTAGATGATTCCTTGCAGCGTCGAGCTGCTGTGCAGCAGGAGCCAGATCCTGGCGGTCCAAATAAACATTTGCAAACTCCAGCTCATTCTCCGCCAGGTACTCGTGGGGGAAGGCGCGACTCGGGAAGCTGGCAATTTCACGCTGGCCAATCGCCATTTGCTCTCTGGCTTCATGGGCGGCGCCGGAACGGAGTGCTGCACGAATCAGTTTGTTTCGCAGAGTCGCTATGATTGCCTCGTTCTGTCCGAGTTCGAAGAGGCTCAGAGCCTCGCGGTTCAACAGCAGCGAGAGGTGAATTCTCGGTGTGTCTTCCTCCGCGGTCGCAAGGCTGGCCATGAAGGTTCCAGCGCGAAAGGGCGGAAAATCGCCGGCATAGAAGCAGCGAATCGCCTCGAGCATCATGCGCCAGGCGTCTTCGTTGTCGCCGGCTTGAAAAGCCCAGCTGGCCAACTGGGTTCGGGCGCGCAATTCGAGCAGCAGATAGCGGTGATCCTGTGCCAACCGGAAGGCCTTTGTCGATAGAGGATCGTTCATCGATTCCGAGCCGGGACTGACGTCGCAAACAGCCGAGAGCGCAGTCGCCTGTGCCCGAATCCATGTGTATTGGTTGTGATCAGCGAGCATCGCCTCGGCGTCTTGCTTGCAGCGGGCGAGCGTAAACAGACGCTGCTCCGCATACGCTCTCTCGACCTCGGCACGAGATTCACCGGCCGGAAGCTTCAGAGCGTGAAACATCTGGCCGCTCTCCGTTGCCCATCGCTCAGCATCGCCGTAAGCCCCACGCGTATCGGCATCGACGGCTTGGCCCAGGGCGTGCGCAGCGGGGATGAATTGGCTGTCAACGCGAGACGGATCGGCGGGAAGAAGTTCCGTAAGCCACGAATCTTGATGATTGCGTTCGAGGGAGGAAGCCAGGGCGGTCAGGAGGGAACGGGCAGCGGCGCAGTTTTCAGCACAAGGCGAACCACGCGATCGGTCAATCGGAAGTGGAAATGCGGCATCCAGCAGGCGCGGCAGCAGCGAGGTCGACAATTCTTCGTCGATTCCAGATAGTGTGACGGGGTCCGAAGCCAAGGCACGCATGGACTGCGGGGTGGCCAGGTGCTGCTCCATACGACTCTGGTGGGATTTCAATCGGTTGAGCTTCTCTTCAAGAGACGAGAGCCGCTGCCGGCCTTCCTCCAGCCACTTTGGATCGCGCTCGAATTTCAGAAAGCGATTCCAGGTTTCGACGGCATTCATCACCTGGCCGCGGTCTTCCATAACGAGGGCCTCGTTGAACAGGATCACCGCATCGCTGGGCGCAAGTTCGTCGGCCCGGCGCAGGTCGTCAAGGGCAGTAGCTCGATCGTTCTCGCTTCCCGTCGCGGTTCCGCGCAGGTAGTACGCCATGCCGTCATCCAGCAAGAGGCTTGAAGACACCGGGCCTGCGGCGAGAAGCCGGTCGAGGGTGTCTATGGCTCCGTCAAAGTGCTCTTCCAGAATCTCGGCCCTTGCCTGGAGTTGAAGCCAGCGAGCATCGCTCGGGGAACGTTGCAGATTGCGCTCAATGGCAGCGCGGGCGGAGAGCAGTGGCACCGGCTCGTTATCGCTCGCCGCGCCGCGCAGATGTTGCCGGGGCGACACCGAAGCAAATGCCGCTCCTGGCATGCGCAGGTCGAAGGAGCGCGACTGCGTATAAGCCTCAGCGAGCAGCTTTTCCGGCGCGTGCTGGTTACGCCACAAGACGGCGCCGAAGATTGTGAGAATCAAGGCCGCGGCCAAACCGCCGCCGATCCATACAAATTGAATCAGCTTGCCAGACCCGCTCGACCTGCGCGGAGTCGCAGCGAGTTGCGCCGCGAGACGATGCTGCCATTGCTGGGATGTGGACGAATAGCGGCTCAATTGCTCCGCTTCTTCCGGTGTGGCCTTCTCGGAGATGACCGATTGGCTCTCTCGCAGGCGTGCGAGACAGCTTGTGCAGAGGGCCGCGTGGGCTAACAGGGCCTGGGTTCGGCCTGAAGGCAGTTCTCCTGAAACCAGCTGGAACCAATCTTCCGCACCCGGACAGGCTCCCGCACCCGGGGCACTGAAACCGCTTGCCTGGTTGTGTTGAGCCGGAGTGCGGAATGGAGCGTGCGCCACCAACACCTCAAGCGCCTTCGCAAGCCCAGCGTCTGAGCTTTCGGCGGGAACATCGTTCTTCGGATTCGGATTCGAGTCTTCGTTCATCCGTTCACTTCTTCTATCGGAAATCGCCGGTGAATTCCTTCTGGTTGTTTTATCCGGCTTCCCCCGCCGGTTCAATCGCGGAGTCGGGTTTGGTCGGCTCCAGTTCCTGCCGGAGCCAGGCCGTGATGCGCCGCAGAGCGCTTTCCACCCCCTTAGCCGACAGGTCCCAGCCCGGCAAAGCGGCAATTTCCTCTGCGGTCAGACCTTGCAAGTAATAGAGCCAGAATATGATACGGTCTCTCACCGCAGTTGCTCCAGGCGCGTTGCGAAGCCTCTGATCGATCTCGGCGAACAGCACCACACGCTGCACGTCGCTCTCTTTACTGGCCGCGGAACGAACGTCGGTCGTGGGCTCTTCTTCGAACGCGGTCGTGACAACCTTTCCGCCTCGCTTTTCTGAAAAATGACGGCGGAAGTAATCATTGGCAACTGAGGCAGTAATGACCCGCAACAGCGCGAAGAAGGAGTCCTCTCCGCGAGGCCGGAACTCGCGGAGAATTCGCCTATCGTGCTCGCAGAGCTTGATGAAGACTTCCTGAACGATGTCGTCGACAACTGTAGGGACAAGCGATCGACCCTGCCACATTCGGGCAACACGAGCCGCTACCAGTGCTGCAACCGGGGCGCACCGGCCCAGAAACTCGGCCCACTCCCCGGCGTCAGCCGATTGGGCACAAGCTCTGGCGAGCTCGTTCACGGGGGCCCTCAACATATCCATTGCGGGAGACCAGTGTACTCCAAGGTGACGCTAACTCGTCTGTTTCCAGATTGTCACAAATCTGCATTCGATGAGCACACCGCGGGAGGAATTTGCCTGTGCTAGTATCCCGGCAAGTGACAGACCGAACAGAATAAGGGGCAAACCGAAGAAGCCGCCATGGAGACCCACCTGCGCCCTCTCACCCTCGGCGAGATTCTCGATCGCACGGCACAGCTCTATCGGTCGCATTTTCTGCTTCTTGCTGGCATCTCGTCGCTGTACGCAGGGGTACTTCTGGTCTTCAGCCTGGTGCAGATTGCGGTGCAGGAGCTGCTCCGGGCCAACCACATGACAGGTCAACTCATCCTGGTCACCGTGGTCGGCGCGGTCGTAATGATCCCGGTCATGCTGATTGCAGGGGGAATCGCGGTGGCTGCCAACAACCGGGCCGTTTCCTGGGTGCACTTGGGGCAGCCGGCCACCATCCGTAGTGCTTATCGCAGCATTCTGCCTCGGTTGGGTCGCTACCTCTGGCTGATGACCATGACAGCCTTCATCGTGTGGATGCCGATTGGCGTGCTCTATGCCGGATATGTTGCCTTCGCCGCACTCTACGCGGGCCCTCGGGGGATCTTCGCGCAGACCGCAGTGCAGCGCGACCCCCAGGCTCTGATTGTGTTTGGTTTGGTGACCCTCGGGTTCGCGTTCCTGGCGCTTGGCGCTATGGTCTATGCCGTGCTGATGGGCCTTCGCTATTCTCTGGCGGTTCCGGCGTGCGTGATTGAAGACATCAATGCACGCGAGGCGCTTCGGCGCAGCGCGGAGCTCAGCCGGGGCTCGCGCGGGCGCATCTTCCTGCTGGGCCTTCTGGTTGTCGCCATCCAGACCGGACTTGTGCTGATCACGCAGATCTTCTTTCTGGTCGCCACCTTCCGGCATCACGGCGCACTGCCCGCAGGAATTCGCGTTCTGCAGCAGCTGGTGGCGTTCTGTACCAACGCGTTCGTCGGGCCAATCTATGCGACGGGATTCACGCTCTTCTACTACGATCAGCGCGTGCGCAAAGAGGGGTTCGATATTGAATGGATGATGCAGGCAGCGGGGCTCAATCCGGCAGCCCAAATCCTGTCGCCAGAGGCTGCACACGACGCTGTGCCTTCTGTCGCGGTCCCTCCTATCGCATCCGAGGACAGGCCGGCTTGAAGAGTCGATGCGCGCCACTGCGAGGGAACTGCTCGGCAACGCTGGCACTCTTGTGTTTCGCCGTCTTTTGGGGCACGCAAGCTGCTGCGCTGTCGCCGATTCAGAATCCATCCACGGTTCGCGCAAGCGGCCGATCGCGCGACGCGACCATGGACGACTATCGCAGTCACCTGGGCCAGCTCATCACGCTCGTACGGGCCTGTGCAAAGACTCGTGACTTGCAGGACTGCGATCCATTGCTCGTCGGGCCCGACGACCGCATCCCACTCACCAGTGGCGCTCAGACAGAGCGGCGGCTGGTGCGCTACGGATGGCTGCGCGTCTTATTCTCGAGGGCTGAAGAACCGGATGAAACGGCGGCTTCCACGGGAAAGAAGAGTGTGGGTCCAACCGTTGCGCAACCCGCGCCGCCATCCACCAGCAAGTTGCTGCTCGACGCGGAGCGGCGCTTGGCTTCCGATCTGGCCCAGGCGGGCACAAGCATCGGACCCGAACCGAGCTATCCGAGCGAGCGCGCGACGATGGCCCAGGTGCTTGCCGGCCGCGACTTTCGCGACCTGGAACAGCCCTCGCTGCGCGATACGATGCTGGAGAAGGTCAACAACTGGCTCAATCATCTGATCCAGAACGTGACCAAATGGCGCGCGCGGTCGGCGTGGGCGGGCCGGGTGTTGGTGGGGGGATTCATTCTCGCGGTTTGTGTCGGGCTGGTTTGGGCATTGCTGCAGCTGGAACGGCGCTGGCGCGTCCGACTTGCCCCGGAGAAGCGGCGTCCTCCGGCATCGACGGCTCCCTCCGCGCGCAACTGGCAACTGTGGATCGAGGACGCGCGTCGAGCGGCGTCTGCCGGCCTGTGGCGCGAAGCGGTTCATTTCGTTTATTGGGCTTGCATCGCTCGCCTTGAAGCGCGCCGGCTGTGGCCGGCCGATCGTGCCCGCACGCCGCGGGAGTATCTCGCGCTCGTTCCTGTTGCCGATCCGCGCCACGCGGGTCTCTCCGCGCTCACCCGTAGTTTCGAGCGGATCTGGTATGGTGGGCGCCCCGCCGTAGAGAACGACTATCGCCGCGCCGAAGAGATTGCGGCGTCGTTGATCGAGGGCGGTCAGGCATGAAGCTCTTCTCCGCGCTGGACGCCAAAGATCGCCGGCTGATGATGTGGTGCCTCGCTATCACAGCCGTGCTGGTAGTCGTGCTGGGATTCCTTGCACCCAACGGAAACGGGAACGACAATCGGCTGCCATCGAGCTATCTGGCCGGACAGCACGGAGCGCGCGCCGCCTTTGAAACGTTGCTGCGCGCAAACTATCCGATCGAGCGCTGGGACCGGCCACTCGCCGAGCTGGCGAACAGGGCAGGTCCCGACACAGTCGTGATCTTCGCCGAGCCCTTCACGCGCGAACGCGACAACCTGAACGCGGTGCGACAGATCGTGGAACGTGGAGGCCGCGTACTCTCTACCGGCTACTGGGGCGGATTCATCCTGCCCGGCGGCCAGCCCGATCCTCCCAGGGAATTCAACTTCGCGGCGTGCAAGCTTGAGCCCGAGGGTCTCGACGCGCTGGCAGGTTCGGGCGAGGTGTGGATGGTGCCGCAGGCGACCTGGCAGGTCGGCAATCCGGCCGTTCGCACGCAATACAGCTGCGCGGGCCAACCCGCGGTCGTCGAGTATGACTACGGCAAAGGGCACGTGGTGTGGTGGGCCAGCGCGACACCGCTCGAAAACGGCTCGCTCGGGCGCGCCAACGATCTCGACCTCTTGCTCAACTCGCTCGGGCCCCGCAACGGGCATCATTTCTACTGGGACGAGTCGCTGCACGGCGATGTGCGCTCCGAGTGGAGCTACGCATCTGGTCCGGCAAGAAACATGCTCTTCATCGGGTTGCCCTTGCTTGGATTGCTGATCGTCTTCAGCTTCAGTCGCCGCAGCGGCCCGGTACGGGATCTTCCCGCGCCCCCGCGAGCGGCGCCGACCGAGTTCCTCGACGCACTCGGGTCGCTCTATCGTAGCGCGGGTGCTGCCTCGACAGCAGTCTCGGTCGCACTGGAGCGATTTCGGCGGCACGCACTGAAGCTTTGCGGATTACGGCCCGGACCGATGGGCGCGAGCGAACTGGCTGCAGCGATCCGTCGGCGCTTTCCGCAAGCGGATGCCAACATTGAAGCGGACCTCGCGGCCTGCGAAGATGCTTCATGGAGCGAGTCGATCGATCCGCGCGCGGCCCTCAAGCTCATTCAGGCTCTGCACGCACATCAGCGCAGTCTCGACGCGATGACAAGGAACGGTGGTCTTCCAACCGACACCCAAGAAGAAACATCCTCACTGCAAGAAAGGGCTTCATGACCCAGCAAGGGAATCCGATCGCGGACAATAGCTCGATGGCCGATCCGCAAGTTGCTCTCAAAGCGACTTATCAATTGATTGCGCATGCGCGCAACGAACTCGGCAAAGTCATCTCGGGCCAGAACGACGCAATCGAGGGAGTGTTGATTGCCATCCTTTGCCAGGGGCACGCACTGCTCGAGGGCGTGCCGGGCATAGCCAAGACGCTCATGGTGAAGGCCCTGGGCAGGCTGCTCGGCCTCGGCTTTCAACGTGTGCAGGCCACGCCCGATCTGATGCCGGCCGATATTTTGGGTACGACCATCCTTCGATCCGATGCGTTCACCTTTCACCCAGGCCCGGTGTTCACCGATCTGCTGCTTGTCGACGAAATCAACCGCATGCCGCCGCGCACGCAGGCCGCACTGTTGGAATGCATGGAAGAGCGGCAGGTGACGACCGACGGCCAGCGTCGGCCTTTGCCAGCCTGGTTCACGGTCTTCGCGACCCAGAACCCGGTCGACTTCGAGGGAACCTATCCCTTGCCCGAAGCGCAGCTCGATCGGTTCCTGATGAAGGTTCGCATTGCCTACCCGAGCGAGCAAGAGGAGTTGCAGATTCTGGAGCGGCACCACGCCGGGTCGGGCGCCGGATTGCTCGAGGATGCGGCCATCGCGCCGATCCCCGCAGATCTGCTGGTAGCCGCGCGCGCCGAAGTGCGCACGATTCGGATTGAGCCTGAGCTTTATCGGTACATTCTTGCCATCGCCCGGCGCACCCGCGAATGGCCGACCTTGTCGCTCGGTGCAAGTCCTCGTGCCGCGTTGAGCGTGATGCTCGTCGCGCAGGCCGTGGCGGCATTCGATGGGCGCGATTTCCTCGTACCCGACGATGTGAAACGCGCGGTACCGCCGGTGTTGCGTCATCGCGTGATCCTGAAGCCGGAGGCCGAGCTCGAAGGCTTCGATGCTGACCGCGTGCTGGCCGATGTGGTTGCGGCGGTACCGGTGCCGCGTCAATGATCAAGCCCTCACTGCAGCCCGGACCGATGAAGGCGGACTGCGTGCCCCGTCGGCGCTGGGCTTTCGGCCTCACGGGCCGGTCGGTCGGGCTGCTGATCGCCGGATTCTTTCTGCTCATTCCGGGCTTCTGGGACAGTCAACTCAGCTATGCGATGCCCGCGTGGGATCTGCTGGTTTTGCTTGCTGCGTTTCTCGACGGATGGCGCCTGCCACGTGCTGCGGATCTTTCTGCGGCACGCTCGTGGACCAACGCCCCGGCCCTCGACAGCGAGACCGAGATCGAACTCATCGTCGAAAATCGCGGACGTGTAATCGTTGAATGCCAGCTCGACGACGATCTGCCCCCGGCACTAACGGCCCAACCGGCGACACAACGTTTGACCGTGTTTCCGAATGCGCCTGCAACGGTGCGCTACAAGATCGCGCCGCAGGAGCGCGGCGACTGGGACGCTCACCGCCTCTACATCGCCTATCGTTCGCCTCTGGGGCTTGCCGAACGATGGGCCTTTGCTCCTCTAGACCAGCCCGTCCGTGTGTATCCGGCCCTGCGCACGGGCGAAGAGCAGAAGCTGTTTTTGGCCCGCAGTCGTCAGATCGACTTGCAACTGCGCCAGGCGCGGCAGCGCGGTCTGGGCCGCGACTTCGAAAGCCTGCGCGAGTATCGCGAGGGCGATGATCTGCGCGACATCTGCTGGACCGCGACAGCGCGCCGCGGCACACCGATCACGCGTCAGTATCAGACTGAACGCAGCCAGCCGGTATGGATCGTGCTCGACTGCGGACGACTGATGCGGTCCAAGGTTCAAGCTTTGCCGTCCGGCAACTTAGCCCAAGTTTCTGCGGCGCTTGTTATGCCCACGCACTCCAAGCTCGACTTTGCCTGCACCACGGCTGTCTCGCTTGCGCAGCTCGCTCTCTACTCGGGCGATCGTGTCGGGCTGCTGGCGTACGGACAAGGCACGCAGCAGCGTCTGCTCCCAGGCCGCGGCGCGTCCCACCTGCGTCAAATGATCGAGTCGCTGGCCCAGGTGGGAGCAGAGGGAAGCGAGGCCGACCACCTGCGTGCCACAGCGGTGTTGAATCGCCTGCAGCCCCGCCGGTCGCTCATTCTCTGGATCACCGATCTGGCCGAGACCGCGATGCGGCCTGAGGTGATCGACGGAGCTGTGCAGCTGCTGCGGCGTCACGTGCTGCTCTTCGTCGCCATGGCCCAGCCCGAGGTGGAGAAGATCGCACAGGCTCGCCCGAAAAACGTCGAACAGATGTTTCGTGCAGCAGCAGCACAGGAGATGGCCGGCCGTCGCGAGGTCCTGTTGGCGCGGCTTCACGAGCAGGGCGCACTCACCCTCGATCTGAACCCCGAGGCGCTCACCTCAACCGTGCTGAATCGGTATCTGACGGTGAAAGAGCGCGCGATGGTGTGACTCCCAAAGTGGGGTGTGTTAAAGTGGGTAAAAGTAACACCTTTAGTACCGTCTATGGCGTCCCAGTCCACAACCAGTCTCAAGCTCGATCAGGAGCTGAAAGAACGTGTGCAGCGGCTTGCTGCAACGCGCAAGCGATCGGCCCATTGGATCATGCGCGAGGCAGTGGAGCAGTTTGTCGACCGCGAGGAGAAGCGCGAGCAGTTGAAGCAGGAAGCGCTGGCGGCATGGGCACATTATCAGGAGACCGGCTTGCACGTGACGGGCGAAGAAGCCGATGTGTGGCTGGCGAAGCTGGAATCGGGTGAGGACGCCGAGGCTCCTGAATGCCACGTCTGACGTGGTCGCCGTCAGCTCTTCGCGATGTGGATAGGCTTCACCAATTACTGGCTTCAAAGAGTCGAGATGCAGCAAAGCGCGCTGTGCAGACAATTCGCCACGACGTGCAGATCCTTGCCAGCCACCCTGCAATCGGTCGCCCTATCGACGATCTGCCGCCTGCGTTCCGTGAATGGATCATCGAGTTCGGCCAGAGCGCCTATGTGATCCTTTACCGCTTCGACGGGAAAGAGATCGTTCTTCTGGCCGTGCGGCATGGACGCGAAGCCGGATATTGATGGACTGTGCTTTGCTTATGAGTTGCGGATCCAGATCATCGAACGTGAAGCATGTCCCATAGCCTTCCCGGAGCGCTGCGACAGTGCGTAGCTACTTGCATTCCTCCGTGAAGCACAGATTCTTGCTGAAGAACGGCATCACGTGATTCTGAAAGCGGTCGGCAACGGCGCTGGTGTGCGTCCCGAGATACTGCTCAAAGCTGTTGGCGATCCCGTATTTGTCGAGGATGTCGTGCAGCTTGGCGGTGTCGACGCGGAGTCCGTCCTGATCGCCCACATCGATCGCGATGGCTCGATATTCGCGCAGGTTGTCGATGTACTGATCGATAAACGCCAGCGGCGCATTCGCCGTCCATCGTGCCAGCACATCGGGTTGGGGCACGCCGTCCTTCGTCGGCAGATCGAGATAGAGCGGAGGATTTTTGGGATCAGGCGACCAGGCCGCTGCGGTGGCCAGTTGGGCCCGGGCGAAGAACTGGAGCTTGGCGGAGTCCTCCGGTGTCTTCACCGCCTCAAGAGTCTTCTCGAGTTCCGGGTTCGGAGGTCCAGCCGGTCGAGGAGCCAGGCAGCAGGGGCTCATGATGTAGAGGCTCCCGAACACATCGGAGTGCTTCATTCCGATGCGCGTCGCGCCGTAGCCGCCCATCGAGTGGCCGACAAGGCCGCGGCTTCTCCGATCTGGAATCGTCCGGTAGTGCGCGTCGATGTACGAGACGACGTCGCGAGAGATGAACTTCTCGAAATCGCCGGTCGTTACGGAGCTCGAATACATGGAGCCGTTGTGCACCGTCTTCGAATCCGGCAGGACGACGATCATCTCCTGAGCGCCCTGTGCGAATGCGCCTTCTATCGTCTGTGGTACGTGAATCTCGTGCGTCCACTGCTCGGCGCCGATAGAGTAGCCGTGCAGCGCGTAGACAACGGGATAGCGGCGATGCTTCTGCTTCTGGTAGCTCGGCGGCAAAAACACAAACACGTCGCGATCGACAGCGTCTCCTTCCAGATTGCCTTCGAGCGCCGTGCCGTGAATCTTGATGTGCTCCACGGTGACCGGCTTTGCGCTGGGGATGACAGCCGGGACCTCGGTCTGTACCTGGGCCCAAACCTGTCCACTGAAGAAAGCGCTTACCAGGAGCGTAGAAACAGCCGCAGTATTTCGCATGATTTTCGGGCATCCTCTGCACGAACACCCACTATACAAAGAATACAGAAAAATCGGCAAGCCAATAAATCGCCTTATTTCAACAATAGAAATCGAGTAGGATGCTCCTGCCTGAAGAATTGCCTCGTAAGCCAAACAGTTTCGAGAAAATGCGTAAACGCTTACAAGGAAGGAGAGGAATCATGAAGCTGGTTGGGATCGCAGTGCTGCTGGCGGCGAGTGTGTGTTGGGCGCAGGAATCAGGCGACTTCAAGCCCGCCACGACCAATGTTCTGGATGCTCCTTATCCGCGGATCGACAGCGCCTTGAGGGCGCAGTTCCGCGTGAAAGCGCCGGATGCGACCACGGTAAAGCTCAACTTCTGGAGCGGACCCAAGCTCGATCTTGAGAAGCAGCCCGATGGGTACTGGACGGTGACAACTCCGCCTCTCGTTCCCGGAATGCACTATTACACATTGATCATCGATGGCGCCGAGGTCAGCGATCCCAGCAGTCACGCGTATTACGGCGGCAGCCGCGACGCCAGTATGATCGAGATCCCCGAGGCGGGCTCGACCTACTATTTGGCTCAGGATGTTCCTCACGGTCAGGTGCGCGAGGTCTGGTATCACTCAGCCGTCACAGGGACGTTCCGTCATGCCCTCGTCTAGACGCCGCCCGACTATGACACGCAGACCAAGGTGCGCTACCCCGTCCTCTACCTGCAGCACGGCGGCGGAGACGAGACGGGATGGATCAAACAGGGTCACGCCAATTTCATCCTCGACAACCTGGTCGCTAGTCGAAGTTCAAAGCCCATGATCGTCGTGATGGCGAACGGCTATGCCCGCCGCGCGGGCGTTCCTCCTCCGGACCTGACCGGAAAGCCCTTCGGTTCGCCGGAAATGATGCGCGCGATGCAGGAGATGGCGCAGGCATTCGAAGACGACATGACGCAGGCTCTCATTCCGTTCATCGATACAAACTTCAGAACCGTTGCCGATCGCGACCATCGCGCCATGGCCGGTTTGTCGATGGGCGGCATGCAGACCTTCCAGGTCACCTTCGATCGTCTCGATCTGTTCTCGTACATCGGCGGGTTCAGCGGCGCGGCCTGACCGCTTGTCCTGGGCAACGAGAAGCTGGACCCGAAGACCGCGTTCCACGGAGCGCTCGCCGATCCGGACGCGTTTGCGAAGCGAGTTCACCTGCTCTGGATTGGCGTGGGAACCGAAGAGCCAGCCATGATGCACGCCGGACTGGTCCGCCTGCATGATTCGCTGAGTGAAGCTCATATCCAGCACATCTCTTACGAGTCGCCCGGCACGTCGCACGAGTGGCAGACATGGCGCCGCGATCTGAAAGATTTCGCTCCGAGGTTGTTTCAATCGAAGTAAGAAAGTCGAACTCCGGCAAGCTCACGCAGGCCGCAGCCGCTTCGCCAGCGCCCACTTCAACTCCTCGATGCCCTCGCCCGTCACCGCGGAGATGGCGTGGAACTCGAGTTTCCTTCGTTTCGCGTGGGCAGAGAGCTTCTTCAACTTCTCTGGATTCGCCGCATCGATCTTGGTCGCGACGACCATCATCGGCTTATCGACTAGCCCATTGCCGAAGCTGGCCAGCTCGTTGTTGATCACCTTGAAGTCCTCGACCGGATCGGGCCGGCCGGAGCCGTCGGACACATCGACAAGATGAGTGAGCAGTTTGGTGCGCTCAATGTGGCGCAGAAACTGCGTCCCAAGTCCCTGACCCAGGTGCGCGCCTTCAATCAGGCCCGGCACATCGGCGACCACGAACGATTGCCGATCGGGCTCTTCACCCACACTGACCACGCCGAGGTTCGGCTCCAGTGTTGTGAATGGATAGTCCGCAATCTTGGGCTTGGCCGCCGAGACGCGCGCGATCAGTGTCGATTTGCCCGCGTTGGGATAGCCGACCAGCCCTACGTCGGCCAGCAGCTTCAATTCAAGCCGATACTGGCGCTCTTCGCCGGCTCGTCCCAGCTCGTGCTCGCGCGGAGCCTGGTGGGTGCTGGTGGCAAAGTGCTGGTTGCCGCGTCCGCCGCGTCCCCCTTTGGCGACGATGAGGCGCTCATCGGGAATCTGGAAGTCGTGGACCAGCTCGCCGGTCTGCTGGTCATAGAGCGCCGTGCCCACAGGCACCTGCAGCACGATCGATGAGCCGTCCTGCCCCGTGCAGTTCGAGCCCATGCCATGCTCGCCGCGCTGCGCCTTGTGCTCGGGGTTGTAGCGGAAGTGGATGAGTGTGTTGTGCCGCTGCGATGCCTCCATAATGACGTCGCCGCCGCGCCCGCCGTCGCCACCCGAGGGGCCGCCGCGGGGAACGAACTTCTCCCGTCGGAAGGCCATGCAGCCGTTGCCGCCGTCGCCGGCCTTTACCTTGATTTTGGCTTCGTCAATGAACATGGTGGGAAGAAACAAACCGGGCCCTTACGGGCGATTGCGCGCGAGCAGCACGTCTCTTCAGTGTATCAATCTGCTGGACGGTGTATTTCCCGTTTTGAAACGCATTCGTGGGAGGCGAACCCGGCACCGTTGTCAAGCCGGGGGCAATCGAGTTCGGGCCGGGCTTTCACAACGGAGAGGCACAGCAGGCCGTCGCCTCCGTCGAGGAAACCCCGCCCGGCCGCGTTCATGTGGAGGCTAGCGCCGTGACCAGCCTCGGGCGCAGGTTGCCTGTTACCGAGGACGCGAATATCGATCCGGCCACCAATCCAAAGACCATCACCTACGCGGTTGTCGATGGCAATACTACTGGCCCGATCAAGACACCGCAGATCACCGTGCCGTTCTTCGCCTCGTGGCCCTCTGCCAATTCGTCGACTGGTTTGGCGGGTCGCCTCAATCCGCACTACCAGCAAATGACGGAGATTTTGAGCCGCGCGAATTCAACCTACGAGGCGGCGATTCTGCGCGTGACGCGGAACAGCCGCGATGGCCTGACACTGCATGGCAGCCGGCCCATAGCAGCGGGAAGCGCAAGCAGCCTTGCGCTCCATGCGCGCTGCATCGTGGCGATGCGGCAATGCAGCGATGAAGTCGGAGCTGCTCCCAGGCGCTCCATGCGGGCTTTGTCGACGGAAGCGGTCGCGCCCTGCTCGGCCAGATAATCCTTCCGGCTCCACGCACCGGGGTCGCGATACTCCTTGGGCGGAAACAAGCGCACGACCGCACGAATGCGTTCGCCGCAATGGAAAGCATTGTTCGGAGGCTGCATCTGCTCGGGCCAGCGGACCGTCAATCGCAGGCGCCGCCGGCTGGCACTTGCCGATCTTCGATATCGTTGACGACTTCAATGTTCGCGACTTGGAGATCGATGCGCTGCGAAGGACTTTCGTTTCCCGCCTCGCCCAGGTTGTCCACCTGTTCCGTTCGTAGCGGAGCGGCATCCAACACCGTGCCATCGACTGTACGCAGCAGGCCATCGGAAAGCGTCAGGATATCTCTCGACGGTCCCGGTAGTGGCTCCATCTCTGCGCACCACACACCCAGCAGGCACCAGAGAGCCGCCAAAGAAAGCCACCTGATCGGCTGTGCACAGAACGCCGCGAGGATGCACAGCAAGGCCACCGGTGCAAGCGCAACCAGGACGATGCTTGGCCGCAACCACGTGGTGTGCGATAGAGCAATGCCCAGCGCGAAGAGCCATGCGGCGTGGAATAAGGGAATCACGGTCGGAGAGAGGCTCAGTCCGAGTGAAGCAGACCTGGAGAGAAGGGGCCCGGAGGTAGATTGTTGAACCCGCATGAAGCCAGGAGAATCGTGGCGCGTCGAGCCGGAACAAGGTCAGGCGGGTCGCAGCTTCACGACAGTCTCCAAGTGGAATGTTTGCGGAAACAGGTCGACGAGCGCAAGGGATTCGATCACATAGCTTGCTCCGGTGAGCACGCGGAGATCGCGAGCCAGTGTCGCCGGATCGCAGGAGACGTCGACGATCGCAGGTGCTCCGATGCGTGTCAGCTCCGCCGTCGTCTCGGCCCCGAGCCCTGTGCGCGGCGGGTCGAGGACGATCAAGTCGGGCCGCTCGCTCTTTTGCCTGCGCAGGAACGACAGCGTCTCCGCTTGGATCACCTCGCCGGGCCTGCCTTTCAGGTTCTCGCGCAGCGCCGCGATCGATGCTGGAGCCGACTCCACGGCAACGACCCGTCCGAAGCTCTCCGCGAGTTTGCGGGCAAAAAGGCCGACACCCGCAAACAGATCCCATGCGAGCTTGCCGCGGCGGTCAGCCGAAACTCGTTCCACCAGGGCATCCACCAGCCATCGATTCACCTGAAAGAAGCTGCCTTGGTCGACGCGATAGTCCAACCCTGCGGCGCGGTAGGCGAGGGAGTTTGCGCCCCAGCGAGCAAGAGTGCGAGCTGGCTTTCGATCCCGGTCCTCGACCTGAAGCTCCGCTCCAATGAGCTCCGGCACCCTCACATGCCACGCGTGCGCAAGATCGTCGAAGCGTACTTTGGCCGGACGAGCGATGAAGAGGCTCGCCAGCACGGCGCTTTCGTCCGCATTGCAGAACAGGCTCAGCTCAGTGGGCCGCATTGCCGGCATCGCCGTTGCATGAAGCGCTTCGCGGAACGCCAATGCCGCCTTAATCAGGATCGGCGCGGCGATGGGGCATTCTTCGATCGCAACAACCGCGTGCGATCGGCGTCCGCGATAGCCAGGATTGCCCGCGGCATCGAAGGCCAGGCGAATGCGATTGCGATAGTGCCAAGGCTCGCTCGATAGGACGTCAATCTCGACCGGCAAGGGAACGCCGGCCCGCTCCAGCGTCTCACGCAGAATAGTCAGCTTGAACTTGAGCTGGGCATCGTAATTCGCATGCTGGTAGCTGCATCCGCCGCAGGCTCCAAAATGTTTGCAAGCAGGCGTGATTCGTTCCGCAGCCGGCGACAAGATCTCTTCGGCTTCGGCAGTCGCATAACGGCGCTTCTCCTGCACGATGCGAATGCGTACCTGCTCGCCCGGCAAGGTGAGCGGCACAAAAACAGCCTTGCCCTCGATGCGCGCGAGAGACGCTCCGCCGTAGACCGGCTTCTCAATTTTTACAAGCTGTGTCTTCGGCTCGGTCACTGCTGGCTCATATAGAACAGGCTCAACCGCGGCAGACCGTAGTGCACCAGTAGTTGCTTGGTCACGAACTGGTGTTCCACCTGCCGCAGTTGAACCACGCCCATGCGGCTGCGATACGGCGCCAGTTCGCTTGCGGCGTGTTCCTTCAGACTAACTAACAGTTCTTCCGGTGCAGCGGCTGTGAGGGCGGCAAACAGCTTCTCTTCAAGCACGGTTAGCGTACGTTCCAGCGCCTCCAGGTCATGGCTTGCATCGTTCGAGTGGGATGCCCGAACCTCATTGGCCAATTCACGCAGGCGTGCAGCCGTTGCCAAGCAAGCCTCTCGCGCAAGGGTCGCGGCATCGAGCGCAGTTGCTGCAGCCTTCAGGTGTGCGGCTACGCGTTCATGTTCGAAGCCCGAATCGCGCGGCTCCGCAGCCGAGCCGGCAGGCGTCGCTCCAGCGGATGCTTCGCGCAGCTCTTCCGCTGCGACCATCACCGCCTGCGCGCACCATGCCAGCCCGTTGATGCGGCGCATGCGCCCCTGCTTCTGCCGCGATTCGTACTTGTCGAACGCGGAGTCGATCCCGCGGAGCACCGCTTCCAAAGGCACACCGGCTTCCTGCCAAGTCTCAATCAATGCCCAATCGAGCGTCGAAAGCAGCAGCAACGATCCACGCCGCTGCTGAAAGCGCTCCTCGATTTCCGTAAAGTAGTTGAAGTAGTTGTGCACGGCGCACCTCAATGGGTGCGGCTACGCGGGCGTGCGGTTCGGTTGCGCTCGAAGAGAATCCGCAGGCCATCGAGCGTGAGCATGTCGTCGATCTCCGCGATGTAACGCGAGTCCGCCGCAACCATGCGCGCCAGGCCGCCCGTGGCAATCACCCGCGGCTTGTGGCCCAGCTCCTCAAAGATGCGCTCGAGCACGCCGTCTACCAGCCCAATGTAGCCGTAATAGAGGCCGCTCTGCAGATGACCCACGGTATTCGTCGCGATCACCTTCGCAGGCTTCTTGATGTCAACACGGCTCAGGCGCGCCGCACGCGAGAACAACGCATCGGCGCTCAGACCAAGTCCCGGCGCAATCGCTCCTCCCATGTATTCGCCACGTTCGGAGATGACTTCAAACTTGGTGGCAGTGCCGAAGTCGACGACGATGCATGGGCCACCGTACTTCGCAAATGCTGCAACGCAATCAGCAATCCGGTCCGCGCCGAGTTCCGTAGGGTTGTCGATCAGCATCGGCATGCCGGTCTTTATCCCCGGCTCGACGAAGAGCGGTTCCAAATGAAAGTAGCTCTCGCACACCTGGCGAAGGGTCGATTCGACCGGCGGCACAACCGATGAGATGATGATGTGCGTAACCTGATTCGGCGACATGCCGTGCATTTCAAACAGGTTCACAAAAAACACGCCGTACTCGTCGACTGTCTGCGTGCGATGCGTAGTGACGCGCCAATGGGCGGCGAGTTTGGGAGGATCCACGTCAAGCTCGTAGAGCCCGAGCACCGTATTGGTATTGCCCACATCGAGAGCAAGCAGCATCGTCTTCAGTCTGTCTTCGCGGCGCGAATGCCGCCCGTCTGCACGGTTACAACCCCGCTCGCCGTCTTGACGCGCAGGAAACCATGTTCGTCCAGGCCAGCCGTTACACCCGCGCAAGCCTGGGGCCCATGCACCTCGACCTGCCGGTTCCACAGCCATGTCGAGTTCTGCGCCACCCGCGCAGGAATCACCCCACTCACCGCCGGGTTGTGCAGACAGCACGTCTCATTCTGCAGCGATTTTAGCAGGGCGATCAGCAACGACTGGCGGCTCACCGTACGGCTCGACTCCATGTCCAGCGAGGTCGCGGGTGTTGCCAGATCGGCTTCGAATCTCCGCTGGTGAACGTTGATCCCAATACCGACGACAGCGAAGCCGAGCATGTCATCCTCGGTCTTCGATTCCACAAGAATGCCGCCCGCTTTGCGTTCGCCGATGAGCAAGTCGTTGGGCCAACGCAGGTTGACCTTGAGGCGAGAGGAGAGGAAGACAGCATTCGCCGCGGCCAGTCCCGCCGCAAGCGGAAACAGGTGGAGAAATCGCGACGAAACGCCGGAAGGCCTGAGCAGGATGCTGACATACAATCCTTGTCCGGCAGCCGACTCCCATCGATGATCGCCGCGTCCACGACCTGCCAGCTGTTCGTCCGCGAAGTAGACCGAACCGTGCGGCGCTCCAGCGCGCGCTGCTGCCATCGCATCCGAGTTCGTCGATCCCGTGACCGGCGAAAAGTAGAGCTTGCCTGCGTAGATTGTGCCTTGGAGCGCAGCTTGCAGAGCCGCCATGTCATACACGATCAGCTCGGTTCCGCAACGATGGTCATGGAGATGTCGGCCGCCTTGGCCGAGTGCGTCAACGCACCCACGCTGATGAAGTCGACACCCGTCTCTGCGTAGGCGCGTATGTTTTCGAGCACGATGCCGCCGGAGGTCTCGATGGGAATCCAACGCTTTTCCTGGCGAATGCGTTCGACGCACTCTTTCACATGGCCGGGCGACATGTTGTCGAGCAGAATGGCCTCGGCGCCGCATTCGAGGGCGTCTGTCAGCTCCTGCACGGTGCGCACTTCGATCTGCACGCGCTGGCCCTTCTGGCGTCGCTCCAGGGCATGCCCAAGCGCGGTGCGTAGGCCGCCGCCCAGCGAGATGTGATTGTTCTTGATCAGAATGCCCGAAGCCAGATCGAGCCGATGATTGGTGCCGCCGCCGCACAGCACGGCGTACTTCTCAAGCGCGCGCATGCCTGGCACGGTCTTGCGCGTGTCGAGCACACGGGCCTTCGTGCCCTGAATCGCGTCGACATAGGTGCGCGTCAGCGTGGCGATTCCGCTGAGGTGCTGCATCAGGTTCAGGATGACGCGTTCGCAACTCAGCAGCACGCGGGCATTGTGGCGAATGACCGCCAGCACCTGACCGGAACGTGCACGCACTCCGTCAAAGATCTCCGGGTGGCTGACGACTTCGAAGCGTGTGTGGGTTTCGGGATGGTGATCGAGGCGCGCGAAGATCTCGAGCAGGCGGGGAATCGCTCCCAGGCCAGCGACCACCATCTCCTGCCGGGCGAGAATCGACGCCGAGGCGCGCAGGTTGGGATCGATCGTCACGTTGGTGGTGGCATCCTGGGCGGCCTTGTCTTCCAGCAGGGCCTGCTCCAGCAATGCGTCGATGCGGCTGCTCTTCCAGTCCATTTATGCCCGTTGTTGCGATTGAATTTGCCGAAGAAAGTTATAAATGACCTTCTTTACCCTGTCATCCGCTTCACCCTCAATAGCATGAAAGAGTGATCCGTCGTGGCGGTGGATGACCAGTGAGTACTTGGGTTGCAAGCCCAATTTCTCGACGGCACTTTGCCACAGGCGGTGTTTGCCGTGCGTCAGGCGGTCGATAAAGCCGATCTCACCCAGGTCCGAGAACCACAGAAAGGCGACGATGTTGAGAGCGTTGCGCAGGATGATCCGGTAGCTGGTCAAGAGTACGTATTGAGTTGGATTCCCGTCTTGGCGCAGACCATGCGAGAGGTCGATGAAGGCCAGAGGCCTTTCGCTCGGCTCCATGCGCACGGCCAGAATGACGCGATTGGCGGCGGCATTGAAGTGGGGCGCGCTGTAGCAGCCGGGCAGGTTGCCGAAGAAGAGCGACGGGGTTTGGTCTTTGGGCTCCGCCTCGCCGGACTCGGCACTTTCGCCATAGACACCCGCGACCGCGCTCGGAGGCAGGTCTTCCAGCGGGAGCTGCTCTGGATTCTCGCAGTGTGCCGAGAGCGATTGATAGGCAACCTGGATCAGTTTGAAGTGTTCTTCGGCTTCAACCCGCTGCGCCGGATCCTTCTCGAACCGATCGGGGTGCCAGCGCTTGGCCTCGGTCTTGTAGGCTTTGCGGATCGCCGCTTTCGACAAGCCACGCTGGGTGAGACCGAGGACCTCGGCCTGTTGAGCGCAGTTTGGGCAGACGCAGGGCATGTTTTTCTTTAGCCGCCCAGCCCGTCGAGATCGCGGCGCAGCTTGTCGAGCAATTTCCTTGCCTCGTTCAACTGCTCTTTGAGGCCTTCGACGATATGGGCCGGAGCCTTGGAAGTGAAGCCGGGATTGTTCAATTTGGCTTCGGAGTTCGCGACGATCTGCTGCTGCTTTGCGAAGTCTTTTAGCTTCTTCTCGCGGTCGGCAGGGGCATCAATTCGCTTCTTGTAGACAATTGCGACGTCTCCATCTGGCCTTGATCGCCTTGGCATATCCGCCGGGATTTTGTTTACATATTCGATCGCGCTCACCTTGGCGAGCCTCTGGATAATTAGGAGGTTTGCATTGAGAATTCCTTGCGCGCCTCCGACCATATCGAC
>Ga0181535_10001365_pt1 | contig 32099 bp, 26 predicted proteins | sample PEATcosm2014_Bin_44_FD_119774 | JGI IMG/M metagenome (GOLD analysis project Ga0181535, IMG submission 119774) | Peatland microbial communities from MTU Mesocosm Facility, Houghton, MI, USA - PEATcosm2014_Bin17_30_metaG | ecosystem: Environmental > Terrestrial > Soil > Wetlands > Peat | place... | reverse complement strand
GATTCCCGGAAGCGCCGCAGTCGTGACGGGGGCCTTGCAGGTCATGGGCGGCAAAGCCCTCATCGCTGCCAATGGCACGATCACCTCTGGGGCAACCACCACCGACGTCACCTTGCCCCAGCGTGGCACGCTGCACGTGTGCGCCTCGACCACCGTTAAACTTGCCGCCGATTCAAGTGTTCCGGCGGGCGACGCCCCCGGCATCATGATGGCCATGGATCACGGTGCAGTCGATGCCAGTTTCGCCACCGGACGCAATGCCGACATGGTTCTCACACCGGATTTCCGCATCCTCATCGGCGGTCCAGGCATGGACAACGTCAAGATTCGGCTTGGCCAAGGCGGCGACACTTGTGTCGACAATCCGGCGGGTAACGCTCCGTATGTGCTCGTCACCAGTGTCGTCGATGGAAGCGTCTATCGCGTGCAAGCGGGCCAGCGCGTCATGTTTCAACATGGAAACGTGCACGAAGTTGTCGATCAGGAGAAGGAGCCCTGCGGCTGTCCCCCTGCTCCAGCCCAGGTCCAAGGCAACGATTTTCCTCTCGCCCAAAGCGAGGGCCTTGCTCCAATCACTGGCAATCCATCTAACTCGCCGCGCGGCAGCAAGACGGTGCCGGCAACTGAGCCCCTGGTTTACAACCCTGGCGATGGCGCATCTTCATCGGGCACCCCATCATCCCAGCCTCCCACCACGGATGGAGCGACACCACCCAAGGCAGCGCATCACAAGAAGAACGGTCTCTTCGAGCGCATCGGCCATTTCTTCCGACGCATTTTCGGCGCCGAGTGAGAAATCTGTCTCTTCGCGTTGGAAACCTCAGCGTGCGCGCCCCCGGCTTTATGTAGGAATTCTGGAACCAACCTGCAGAATCTCGCGTACCACCGCCACCGGCACTGGGAACCGAAAGGTGCCTTTTGGGGGGCTGGACATGAGTCAGCTGAAAGCGGAGCCCGACGCAAGGGAGATTGGTGTCGCGAGGAATCCAACCGCCTGGTGGGCCCAACTCATCGTCGGTCTCGGCGCCCTTCTCACCGCTGCTGGCGCTGTGATTGCGCTGGTTCACCCCGCGATGCTGGCTTCCCCTGGGGTTGATATCAACGGAGCCGTCCATATCTTCGCGGGATATTTCGCGGCACGCAACCTGGGATTGGCATGCGCCTTGCTGGCCTTACTTACCATTGGCGCAAGGCGGGCGCTGGGCCAACTCCTCGCGGTCGTTGGATTCATTCAGCTCATCGATGCAGCGATTGATTGCTTCGAAGGGCGATGGCCGGTTGTGCCAGGCGCCTTTATTCTCGGCACCGTCTTTCTGATTGGAGCTGCCAAGCTCTGCGGTCACCCATTTTGGAAACGTCAGGCCTGGACCGATTGAGCGAACCTCGCCAGGAGCCGCTAAAGCTCTTGTGCCTGCTTGATCGCCCGAATCACCGCCTGCGCCTTGTTCAGCGATTCTTGGCGCTCCAACTCCGGCACCGAGTCGGCAACAATGCCGGCCCCCGCCTGCACGTAACCCTTGCCATCCTTAGCCAACAGCGAGCGAATCGCAATGCAAGAGTCCAGATTTCCTGAGAAATCGGCATACAGCACTGCCCCCCCATAGGTTCCGCGCCGCGCCGGTTCGAGTTCCTCAATAATCTCCATCGCCCGCACTTTCGGCGCGCCGCTCAACGTGCCGGCAGGGAAGCAGGCGCGTAGCGCGTCTACTGCAGTTAACCCCTCCTTGAGCCGTCCTTCAATTGCGCTCACAATATGCATCACGTGGCTGTAGCGCTCCACGAACATCAGCCGGTCCACCTTCACGCTGCCGAATTCGCTCACCCGCCCAACGTCATTGCGTCCCAGGTCCACCAGCATCACGTGCTCGGCACGCTCTTTCTCATCGCTCATCATCTCTTTTTCAAGCGCCAGATCCTCGGCTTCATTCGAACCCCGCCGCCGCGTCCCGGCAATCGGTCGATATTCCACTTTCCCATCGTGCACACGAACAAGAAGCTCGGGCGACGAGCCTGCCAACTCAAGCGCCTCTGTCGCAATCTTCTTCTTCGCTGATTTCTTCGCATCCTTTACCGGCGTGCCCAGCGCGCCATCCGGCGTGCAGCGCAAGAAATACATATAGGGGCTGGGGTTCACGGTACGCAGCGCTCGATATACCTGGAAGGTGTCCAGCCCCGGCTCCATGTCGAGTCGCTGCGACAGAACAGTTTGAAACACATCGCCCGCTGCGATGTACTCTTTGGTTCGCTCCACCGCGACTAGAAAATCCTTTTTGCGCGTGCGGTATTTGACCTTCAGTTTTCCGTCACCTTTGACGCTGCGCAGCTTGGGCAGCGGTCCCGAAAGTCGCTTCTCCAGTTTCCCCAGCCGCTGCATAGCATTTGCATAGGCCTTCTCTGGAGCGAGCAATGTCACATCCGCTGTAACCATCAACCAAATCTGCTTGCGCACATGGTCGAAGGCCAGCACTTCATCAAAAAAGAGCAAACACGCGTCAGGCACGCACAATTCGTCCTTCGCCAAATCGGGCAGCCGCTCAATTTGCCTCACGGCGTCATAGGCAAAAAAACCTACCGCGCCCGAGGTAAATGGCGGCATCCCCGCCAGCCGAGCCGGCTTGTGCCCGCCGAGCGCTTCGCGCAGCGCAGCAAAAACATCGCCCTCCAAGTGCACAGTCCGCTTGCCTTCGGTGATCGCAATACTGCGTCCCCGGGCGACGATACGCTTGTAAGGATTCAATCCGATGAAAGTGTAGCGGCCCACCTGCTCGCCGCCTTCCACCGACTCGAGCAAGAAGCATTCCCGCTCCTGCCAGGCAGCTCGCAAAAACGCTGAGACCGGTGTCTCCAAATCCGCCGTCAACGTGCGGTATACGGGAACGAGTGTGTGCGCTTTTGCGAGCGCCAGAAATTCTTTGCGGCTGGGTTGAATCTTTTGCGTAGTGGCCTTCACAGAGAACAGTTTACTTGGCCGATTCATCGTAGAGCTACGAAGTGTTTCCGCTAGATCCGGTGGGTCGGCCCGATTACGTGCCAATGCAGCGCGAACCAGCTAAGAAATAAACAAGCCAACCCCACCAGCGTGAACTTCACCTTCGTGATCCAGCGCATGCCTTCACGCCACCAAATGGTCACAGCCGACGCCATGGCAAACACGCTCAGAGCCATCGCAATCGCGGTAGCCCAATTCATCACTGCGAACCAGGGATACCATTCCGGTGTGGGAATCGTAATTGCGTCTCTCGTAGAGATCTGCCAGCTAAGAATCGTCACGCAGATAATCACCCAGGCGAACGCCGCCATCCGCGGTCCCCACGGGATCCACCGGGTTCCCGGTTGCGGATCGAGCCGTGGACGCCGATGGAGGAATATGCGACGACCGGTGCGCAGCAAAGTGGCGATAACCACAAGCCCAAGCGCGCCCAAACTCGACCAGAGCGCAGGCAGCACGAATCTGCTGTTTTCGTACCATGGAACGCGCTGAAGCTGCATTCCGGGGAAATCAATCGCCAGCCGAATGATCCCTTTGTTGCCATCGCGGATCGCGAAGATTCGCTGCTGATCGCCTTCGGCCTGCCACAAATCCTTCCCGATCGGCTTCCAATTGATTTCGTGCCCGCGCAGGTCCTTCACATTCTGGATCGTGAGAACGCCATCTTTATTCACGGTGGCGTTGCGTTGTTCGAAGAGGCCCGACAGCTTCAACTTCGTCGTCTCCGCGCGCCGCGAAGGTTCATACTGCCCGGCAATCTCACTCAACTGGTTTGCAGGAATCTTCAGGAATTCAACCTTCGGGGGCCCCGGAAAATACCGGTCCGAGAAGAAGCGAATGATCTCCGGACGTGGCTGCGCGCCGCCTCCTTCCGAGTTGTAGGAAACAAACAGAACAAGCTTTTGCTGCGGCTCAACAAAAAACAAACTATGAAACGCAATCAAATCCCCTTCGTGTCCAATCCACCGCAAGTCGTTGCGCCAGGCCTGATAGAAGCCCATGCACTGTGCGGGAAGCTGATCGCTCGCGCGATATTGTGGCGTCCACATCTCGGCCAATGTTTCCGGTTTCAGGATCGACTTGCCATCCAGGTTGCCGCCATTAAGCAGCGCCTGCCCAAACCGCCCCATGTCGGCCGCGGTGGAAGAAATCCCACCCGCGCCCACGGGATTGAAGAGCTCGAAACCGACGGCAGGCTTGGTTGTATTGGAGCGATACCCTTCAGAAGGCAGATTGGCAAGAGACTTCTCGACCGGTTGATGAAACGACGAATGCGTCATGCCGAGGGGCGCAAAGATGTGTTCCTGCACATACTGTTCAAAGGGCTCACCGCTCGCGCGTTGCACAATGTAGCTTGCCAGCCCCACGCCGTAATTCGAGTACGCCGGAACCTCACCCGGCGGAAAGATGCGTATCGGTTGATTTGCGATCAGGTAGTCGCGCAGCGAAACGGCCTTCTTCGGACCGGTAAGAATAATGTCGTCGACCGTCTCTTCAAACCCGCCGGTGTGCGTCATCAGATTCCGCAGCGTAATCGGCTTGTTGAACGCCGGCCGAATCTGAAAATCCAGATAGCGGTTCACATCGGTGTCCAGATCAAGCCTGCCTTGCTCCTTGAGCTGCATCACCGATACCCAGGTGAACAATTTCGAAATGGATGCGAGCCGGAAGATTGTCGAGTTTGGGTCGACAGCTCTTTTGGACTTCAGGTCCGCGTAGCCATAGCCCTTTTCGAGAAGAACATTGCCGTCTTTCATCACCAGCACCGTGGCTCCGGCGATATCGCTTCGTTCCAACTGCAGCGGAAAGATGCCATCGAAGAACGCTTCGAGGTCAGCGGGATCGAGCACGTGCCCTGTTCCAGCGTTGGTCGCTGGCGTAGTTGCGGCGGGGATTGCCGCGGCAGGCTGTGCCGGCGAAACGATCTCAGGCGGGGAAATGTCGAATGGTACTTGCGCCTGGATCGATGAAACAGCCAATCCAAGTCCGGCAATCAGCACCGCATTTTGAAGCTTCCCCATCTTCATCTCCAAAGAGCTCATCTTGGTTCGTAAGTCGCGAGCCATCTCTTCATCGACTCCGGCGGAAGCGGATAACTGAACCAATAGCCCTGCGCTCCATCGCAGCCTTTCGCGCGCAGCATCTGAAACTGCTCCTTCGTCATGACCCCTTCCGCAACCACGCCCATCTTCAGTTCGTGACCCATTTCGATGATCTTCTCCACCATCACACGATCGCTATCGATCAAATGCATCCTTTCGACGATGCTCTTGTCAATCTTCAGCTCAGTGGCCGGAACGTTTTGCAGTTGGCGCATCATCGCGTAGCCGGTGCCGAAGTCGTCAATCGAAAGCTGAAAGTTCTTCATCCGCAGCCGCGTCAAAACATCGAGCGTTCGCGAGATATTCTTCATTAACCCGGACTCGGTAAGCTCCACAGCAATCAGCTCCACCGGAATATCGTACTTTCGCGCAAGAGTCAGGAGCGCATCCGGAAACTCCAAATCTTGTAAGGAGCGCATCGACACATTGATCGAAATCCTCAACAATTCGCCACTCCGCCCCCTGAATTGCTTCGCCTCCGCCAGCGCGAGTTCCGCGGTGCTCCAGCACAAATCGTCCATCAGATCGAGAGCCTCAAGCCGCGCCAGAAAGTTTTCCGGCAGCGTCATACCCCGCTCCGGATGGCGCCATCGGGCCAACGCCTCCACGCCCATCACTTCGCCGGTTTTCAGGCTGATCTGCGGCTGATAGTAGTTCAGGAATTCGCCGTGCTTTACTGCATTGCGCATCTCCTCGTCGGAGACTGCGAAGGCGGGAATCACTTTGACCACCTCCGGCGCTTCCATCGCGGCGACGGCCTCCAGAACTCCTTTCAACTCTGGCAGCGGAAACGGCTTTTGCAGGTGTCCCACAACTGCCAGTCCCAGGCTAAGCGCCAGCTTCTCGGCCGTCTCCAGCACTCGCTTGTCCATCCCGCTCATCAGCAGGATGCGAGCGTTACATCGCCGCTCGGCCAGCAGCCTCAAGACCTCGATACCATCCATTCCGGGCATCATCAGGTCAAGAAGAATTAAGGATGTCTGGGGTGTGACGCGGTCAAGGAATGCGGCCGGGTCTTTTGTGGTTTCACAGTCGAGCCCCATCGTCCGTGCCAGCGCGGAGACCAGCTCGCAGACGGTGTTGTCGTCGTCTATGACGAGGACCCTATCGGCCTTTGCCATCGCTTCTCCAGGGTTCGCGGGCAAATCTTTGGTTGGCCTTTCTGTGCTCCAAGGCGAGAGATCGAAGAATAGGACACCATCTGCAACAGCTATGCTGAGTGTAGCTTAGCCCGCAACGGCCCCGTGCGCGTTTCATCACTCCCCTATCATTCCGCCTGTAACTAGTAACGTGTTTCGTCTGTCGGGATTTCCCCAAGAAGTCCCTCGTCCGGACCGTTGAGTCGACCTTTCTCGATGCATCGCCAAATTGCCTCTGCCCGCCTGAGTATAAAGGCTAAAAAGGCATCGGAGCTTCTGATCCGCAGACTTGAGAGTTGGATGACAGACTCTTGCATCAAGCCACCCCGAACACTGCCATCAACTCTAAAACGGGGGTCGAAAAGCAGGTTCCGAAAGGATGCAGACCGGCTCCCGCAACGCTTGACGCAGCTTTGCCAGGGGCCTAGACTCACAAAGGTTTGGGCTAATTGGCTATGTGGGCCTGCACTGAACGCGCAGGTCGAGAGCCTCTGGTGTGCTCATTGGAAGCGAACAGCCATGCTGTCCAAACGGAGTGCGAATGGGTCCCATGACTGATCCATCGCCGGTTGTTTGCAATTGAATTGGAGAAGTATATGGCAATCGCAACACAAGTCGTGACTCTGGACCAGGAGATCAATCCCTGGGAAGCGCAGAGCGCGCGGTTCGATTTCGCGGCACGCAAGTTGAATCTCGATGAAGGTCTGTGGAAGTTGCTCAGGACTCCGGCGCGCGAAATCATAGTGCACTTTCCAGTGGCAATGGATGATGGCCGTATCGAGATGTTCACCGGTTTCCGCGTGCAGCACAACATTGCGCGGGGCCCGGGCAAGGGCGGAATCCGTTATTCCCCCGAGGTCACTCTGGACGAAGTTCGCGCTCTGGCCAGTTGGATGACCTGGAAGTGCGCCGTAGTCAACATCCCCTTCGGCGGCGCCAAGGGCGGCGTCATCTGCGATCCCGCCAAGCTGAGCCAGGGCGAACTCGAACGCATAACCCGCCGCTACACCTCGGAGATTATCGATTTCATCGGGCCGGAAAAGGATGTCCTCGCGCCCGACATGAACACCAACGAGCAAACCATGGCCTGGATCATGGACACCTACTCCATGCACATGGGCCGTACTGTCACCAGCGTAGTTACAGGAAAGCCGGTGAACATCGGCGGTTCACGCGGCCGCATCGAGGCCACCGGACGCGGCGTCATGGTGGTCTGCGACGAAAGCCTGCGCTACCTCAACATTCCCATCGAAGGTTGCAGAGTTGTTATTCAAGGCTTCGGCAACGTCGGATCCAACGCCGCGCGCCTGATGATGGAGCATGGATACAAAATCGTCGGAGTCGCTGAGAAAGATGGCGGTCTCTACAATCCGAACGGCATCGACATTCACCAGCTTGCCGAATACAAATACCGCAATGGCACCACGCTCGGTTTTCGCGGTGCTGAAGCCACTCCCAGTGAAGAACTCATCGTCACCGATTGCGACCTCCTCATTCCGGCGGCCACTGAGAATGTCATTACGAGCCGCAACGCCGACAGAATCAAAGCGCGCATTATCGTGGAGGGAGCGAACGGTCCCACGACCGCCGTCGCCGACGAAATTCTCGCCGAGAAGCGCATCTTCATTGTGCCCGACATCCTTGCCAATTCCGGCGGCGTCACCGCCAGCTACTTCGAATGGGTGCAGGACCGCCAGGGCTACTTCTGGAAAGAAGCCATCGTCAACGAGCAGCTTGAAACGATCTTGCGCGACAGCTTCGATGACGTGGTGCGCTACGCCGAAGCCCACAACGTCAACAACCGCATCGCGGCCTACATGCTCGCCATTGATCGCGTCGCGTTCACCATCAAGCAGCGCGGCATCTACGCATAGGCACTCTCGCACTCCGGCTCAAGCGGCACCACTTCACTGCGGAAGAGGAAAACCTAGTTCTACCGCACACTCCTGTCGTACGTCGCTAATTCGAGGATCTGGAACCAAGGGGAGCACTCTGGTATACCCCCTCCCCGCGCTTCTTGCTAAATGTCTCTGCCCATTGGACTTATCTGAATCAATAACTTACGCTAACCTTAATCGACTCAATTGCTTATGGCGAAATATCTCTCAGCAAGGAACTTAACCTTTCTTTCCGGAGGGACAGTTCAGAAGGGGTGTCTCCATCCGGGCGGCGGCTCCGAGCCCCGCTTCCGGTCTTAGCAAAACGCGCGAATTATTCTGCAACAGGAGCGTCCTGCGGGGCCGCGCACGGACCAGGCCAATGCATGCCCGGTTAGTGTGCGCTGCCGCGGAAATTCCTGATCAGAATGGCATCTGTTGTTTCCGTGCCGCGAGAGAGCGCCAGCCGTCCATCGCGGGACCATTGGAAGTTGAAGAGCCTGCCGGAGGCAAAATGCGTGATAGGCGTTGCCGGTCCGCCCGCCACAGGCTGCTGCCATATGTTGCCCACTCCATTCACGTCGTTGATGAAAGAAACGGCCCGGCCATCCGGTGTCCAAGCCAGGGGCGGAGGAATGGCGGTCTCAGGCAATTGGAAAACTTTGGCCGGTGGCCCTCCCCCAATAGGAATGATTGCCAGGCTGGCGGGGTCGCTCGGATCTGAAACATAAGAACAGGCGATCCATTTGCCGTCCGGCGATACGGATGGATAGTCCGCATCGTAGTCCGTCAACCTGATTGCCGGACCGCCCTCGCTTGAAACCTTCATCAGTACAGATTTGTCGCCTTGCACGCTGGCGTAGACCACCCACTGGCCGTCGGGCGTGATCGAGGGAGGAAAGTCCTGGGTTCCATTCGTCAAACGCTTCTCGTTTGCGCCGTTCATGTCGATGCGCCATATGTTCGCCCGGTCGTGTTCGAACCAGCGGGTGACCGCGATGAAATCGCCGCGAGGCGACGGAGCGGGATTCGAAAAACGACCGGACGGGAAGTCAGTAAGGCTGAGACGCCGCGGATTTGAACCACTGCTGTCAATTTCCATGAGCTCAGAGCCAGATGCGAATACCGACGGATAGACGATCTTTCCATCCGGCGTCCACCCAAGGCCGTCAACGCCCTCGTAGTTCTGATTCTCAGTGCTCAATGGTCGCGCGTTCGATTCGTTGGATCCGCTTCCCGGGGCGAGGATTTGAATGTTGCTCAGGGTTACGTTCTGCACGGTAAGGAGGGCTTTGCCGTCTGCAGTGGCGCGAATGCTCATGTAGCTGGAAAGATCGTGCGAAATGGGATGAGCCTTGCCGTCGGATAGAGAGACCTCGACGATCTGACTAAGCGTCGACTCCGCGAGTTGACCGACCACAATCAAATCGTTGCTGTGCGGCAAATTCCAGACGTCGTCGATATTCGTCCATTGATCCCCCGAAAGCAGCCGAGCCGTTCCGCCATCCGCCGAGATGACCATCAAATCCGATTGCAGAGGATAAACAAGAAACCGTCCATCCGGAGTCCAGGCGACTCGATTGAAGTGAATGCCAGGTGCATCGTAGGTGGCCAGGGTCCTCTGGCCCGAGCCATCCATGGAGGCGGTCACAATACTGTCTTGGCCGTGCGTGGTCAGTGTGCTGCGAACAAAGGCAACCTTGCGTCCATCGAGAGAAATTGCCGGCGCGCCGGAAATGCCATCCAGTACCTTGGTTGGGTTGCCACCAAGAAACGGCACCCGGTAAAGCTCGCCCCCAGGTCCGAGGAGTTCCTTGCGGACGAAGTAGACATAGTTGCCATCGGGAGAAAACTCGAGGCCTGGGCATTTGAATGTTCCCAATGAAGCAAGCTGCAAAATTCGATCCGTGGCCAGCTGTTTTAACCACAGACTCTGCTCACCGCCTGCTTCTCGCACATAGGCCACATAGTTGCCATCGGGTGATATGTCGGCGGATTGAATGTCCCCGCTCCTGGTGACCCGAGTGAGTTTCAGCTCGGCTTGCGGATCAGCTCGATGATAAAGAAGGAACGGGATGCAAAGGGCAAGGGCGACCGCGACGGCTGACACAACGGCGATTGTTCTCGCGCCTTTAGCTGGGCTGGAATCCTGGTGGCCTCCCGCATTTGCATCGAGACTGGGCGCCTCCGGCCACGCCATCTCTTTCAGCGCGATTGAACCTTCATCGCCACCCAGCGTTTGGTGTTGCGGAATCGTCTCCGACATGGATTGGACAGGCGCCTCGATTTCGGAAACCTTGGCGATGAAGCGATAGCCGCTCCCGATGACGGTTTCGATAAATTTTGGTGCTGCCGGATCGTCGCCGAGCTGGCTGCGCAGTTGGTTCATCGCGGTGTTGATCCCGGTGATGACGTCAACTGTTTTTGCATCAGTCCACAAGCAAGCGGCGATCTCCTCGCGGGAAACGAGCTCGCCGCGCCGGTTTACAAGGAGTAACAACAGGCGGATGCGCGACGCAGGAAGCCTGAGCCGAATGCCGCGTCTGCGCAGTTGCTGCTGAGCAGGGTCCAACTCGAAGGGGCCGAACCCGAATGTTTTCGCTTTCATTGGCAACCGACCCGGACCGGGATCTGCGGGGAAGATACCGAGGAACTCCGAGACTTATAAGACTATCAAAATCAGTGATCTCGATCTTAATACCGATTTTATGTCGATTTTATATGGGAACCCTAGCCCTTGTGAGCCGGCTAACGATAAAGTCTGCGATGTAAATCTGCTTTATCGATTCGTCTACTTATCCCCGAGGCGTGCATTGCTTCCTCCCCGGCGCGCCTGGAATCAAGTTTCCATCAGCGATCAATAGTGCCCGGGTCAGCCAAATTGGGGATTGAGGACAACGCCCTAATAGCTCGCAGACTGTCCCTTCTTTCGGGCACCGGAGATTGAAACCATGGGTATTGTTGTCCTCGTAACATCGTGCTTTTAGGTATCCCAAGGAGAGAAAGTTTATGAAACTACGCGTCATTTCCCCGGCCCCCCTCTGTCTCTTGTTTGCAGGGCTCACCTTCAGCCCGGCTCCTGCGGCCCTGGCGCAACAGGAAGCCGGCCGGACTCACAGTCCCAGCAAATACCTCTACCTGAGCAATGTGGAGCTCAAGCCCGAACAGTCCGGCGCGTACGCAAAGCTTGAGGGCGATGAGGCCATAGCTCTGCGCGCGGCCAACGCTCCGAGTCACTACCTCGCCATGTCATCCATTACCGGCGGCACCCGGGTTATCTACATGCACGGTTTCGAGTCCTTTGCCGACCTCCAGAAAAACCACGACGCAACGGCGGCCCTGTCCAAACTTCAGGACACGCTCAAAGCAGACGATGCCCAGGAGGCCCCCCTGATTGCCGACCGAAAAAGCAGCATTTACTCCTATGAGAAGGACCTCAGCCTCGGCGATCCCATCGATCTCTCGAAGATGCGTTTCATGCGCATTCTTCTCTTCCATGTCCGCTCCGGGCATGACCAGGACTTCGGGCATGTGGTGAAGCTCTTCGTCAAGGCCTATCAATCGTCGATTCCCGAAGCGCGTTGGGCGATGTTCGAGAAGATGTACGGTGTCGGCAGCGACAACACGTATATCCTCGTCACGCCCATGGAATCTCTCTCCATGGTCGACGATATGCACGACGACAGCAAGAAGTTCCGTGACGCCGTAGGCGAAGACCAGCTTCACGCGCTGCGCAGCGGTTTGGATGCCGCCGTGGAATCCTCCGAGGCGGATCTCTTCGCATTCAGCGCTAAAATCAGCTACGTGCCTGATTCGTGGCTCAGCTCTTCGCCCGACTTCTGGGGCAAAAAATAAAAGTCTAACCCCGTCAATCCTCAGGCAGGAAGGCCCATTCGCGGAAGTTTGGGCCTTCTTTCAAAGGTAGCTTGATCGAACCCTCTCCGGCTGATTGATCACATAATGCCGACAAAGTCGCACACCAGCGCGGTCAGATCGTCTTCCTGCGACGTGGCCCAACGCTGCACATCCGCGATAATGCGCTCAACAGCGTCAGCAGGGGCAAGTGCAGCGGTACTTCGTAGCGCAGTCGCCAGCAATTCTTCCCCAAACAGTCGTCCCTCTCCGTCTTTTGCTTCCAAGAGCCCGTCGGTATAAAGCAGCAGCCTGTCGCCTTGCTCCAACTTCATCGACTTCTCCGTGTAGGTCGCGGTGTCGGCCGCCGCCAGCAGCAGCCCGTTTTCTGCGATCTCGATCACGCGTCCGTCGCGCAGCAGCAGCATGGCGGGATGCCCGGCTGCCGCATACCGTAGCTCCCGCGCCTGTGCATCCAGGTAGACAAAAGCCGCGGTAACATACTGCCCCTGCGTGTTTCCGCACAGCGCATCGTTCATCCCCGCCAGCAGCCTGGCCGGGTGTGCCGTCTGGTCCCGTTGAGAGGTAGCCGCCATCTTGACCATCGACGCAATCAGGGCCGCAGGAACCCCATGGCCCGAGACGTCGGCAATCAGCAGCCCTACGTGACGCGCGTCGGCAAAGAGAAAGTCGTATAGATCCCCGGCGACTGCCGTCATGGGAACATAGCGCGCCGCTACATTGAAGTCGGCGGAAGCAGGGAAGTCCCCAGGCAGAATCGAGAGCTGGATGGTGCGCGCGAGTTCGAGCTCTTTTTGAAGATCGCCGAGCGTCTGATCGCGCTCGAGCGTACGCCGCGCCGCCACGTACCCAAGGCAGCCGAGAAGAACCGCGAAACCGTAGGGCTCAATGTCGAATCCGAGCCACGGCGCGCCGCCAAGGTTATCCCAAAGCGCCAGCGCCACAAAAACGGAAAGCCCGCGTCGCAGCACCACGATATCGTGATTGTGCTTCCCCAGCTGAAAGGCCCGCACCAACACTACCGGCAATGCGCCGATAACAAGAATGTTGTTGATCGTATGCAGCGGCGGCAACCGGCCAGCCACAAACACAGCCACGGCTAAACTCAGAAACACGCCTGAAATGATCGCCGTGATCTGCTTGCCGCGCCGTGCCATCAAGCCCGCTGCCTGAAAGAAGAGGAAAGCCGGGATCGGCACTATGAAATCCACTGCCCATCGCAGCCGGGCAAAGAATTCGTTTCCGGCGAGAGTGACGTGCAAGAGACCGGTGTCGAACCACATGCGCTGGCCGTAGAGAAACGCAAAGACTCCAAGCCAGACCAGCAGCGCATCAAAGCGGCGGCGCAGCAGGCAGAATGCTCCGGTCACGATCCCGACCGTCGTAAATGCCGAACCTAGAAACAGGGCAGGTTCATCGTGATGAAAGATCCGCAGAACCTCGCTTGCGGAAAGTTGCGCGTCGATCAGCAGCATGGCAGTTCATCGTACATGATCGAACGAAAGGCACGGTGCCCTGACTCCAATCACGCGCAGGCTCGATGCTCCGGTGCAATAATGGACGCTAGCCGGTTGATTGGCCCGGTTTGGCGACACATGTGAACCTCCCCAACTCCATTACGATGAGCCGGATCGTGATGATCCCGCTGCTGTTGTGGATCTTGTCGCCGCACTTTCCGTGGCAGGGGCCCTACGGTCAGGCCGAAATTCTCGCCTCGGTCCTCTTCGTTCTCGCCTCCATTACCGACGGCCTCGACGGCTACCTTGCCCGCAAGCGCGGGCAAATCACCACCATGGGCATGCTGCTTGACCCACTGGCCGACAAGATCATGGTCACGGCCGCTCTCATCGCCCTCGTCGCCTACAACCCTGCCGTGGTCAAGGTCTGGATCGCAGTAGTCATCATCGGCCGCGAGTTCCTCATCTCCGGGCTGCGTTCCATCGCGTCATCGGAAGGCTTCACCATCCAGGCCAGCGAACTGGGCAAGCTCAAAACTGTCATTCAGATTGTCTCGGTCGTCTCCGCGATCCTGGCCCATCATTGGTACGACTGGCAGTTCGGTTTGCTCGTGATTCCGGTGCAGTGGATTGCAGTTGCCGCAATCTACTTCACCGTGCTCGTCTCCACGATCTCCGCGGTCGATTACTTCGTTGGTTTTTGGAAGAAGATTGATCACGCCTCCAACGATCGCCGCAGCTCCTTCGTTCTCACCCGTGGCAAGACCCCCCCAGCTTCCAGCACCACTCGATAAATTACTCCAAGCAAAAACCCCGGCAAAGGCCGGGGTTTTCAATTTTCAATTGGACAAAATTATCAGGCGATCGCGACCAGCTGGTCTTGCGTTCCTGTCTGAATCGCTGGTGCCGCTGCCGGCACCGGGAACGGCACTGCGGCAGCGGGTTGCTGTGCCGCGTGCGTGTTGCGCGTCAGGCGATGGACAAAGTGATAAGGCGGCCAGGGGCCGGAAACCTGCAAGTGGCAGTCCCGCATCATGGCACTGGTAGTGGCAAACTTGTTCTGGTAGCGCTCCACGTACTTGCGCTCGATCAGGTGGGCAATATCCAGCACCATCTTGCCGCTCTCTGTCAGCCGGCAGGTCACTTCTTCGTCCAGCGGCAGGAAAAGCTTGTGCATCTGGAAACTCACTGCACGCGCCCGCGTCTGACGTTCACGCTGCCGCGAGGCAGTCTCGCGCAGGTTGGAAAGATACTCGCGCCCGACTGTTTCTGTGGACTGAATGCGGCCGATCTCCTTGGAGCAACAATCGTCCACAAAGATCTTCAGGTGCATTTCTGTCTTGCCGCGCAGCTTGTCGATGTTGGTCTGGAACTGGCGCTGATTGGAGCGGATAGAACGCCGCAGGCTCTCGTCGTCGTTGAACACGGTCCCGAACCGGAAGGGCAGCACCGTGGAATGCTGGAAGCAATCCGCGATGACCCGGGCATGATCCACGCCCGATTTCTGGCTTAGCGCTTCGGAAGGGTTGTGCTCGCTTACGATGATGGCGAGATCGCTGGCGGGGTAGAGGAAAACCTGGTTGCCGCTGACTCCATGTACGGATTCCATCGGAACAGGTTTGCGATGACGGGCTAATTCTGGAAAGGCTTGCTTTTCACCGATGCAGTAGGCATACCACGCCATGACTTTGCACTCCGTATGCTGGCGCCGGTAAGCGCCGCTCGTTAGTGAAGCTCTGTGAACTCAGGAACAAACTGCATTGTGGACCGGGCAACAAAAATCCAAATCGGACTGTTCCAAATCGGACTGAAGGGAATACTAGCCCTCGGAATTCACGACTGGCAACGTCCGCGAGCACGAAGACCATAAAAGCGAGCAAAGAATTGCGACTTTGATTTCGTATAATCAAATAATATATTCATCCAGTAGAAGATTGACCGAAATTGTATAGAAATCTGTTCAAATCCGCCAGGTCCGCTCCCCAGACAAATCTTGCGGGTAGGGGGAAAAGTCTAGTGAAGTCCTTGCCCGAAACGAATAAAAAGCACCACATCCAAGGCAACAGTGATCACCAACAAACTCAGACCGACCAGTGAAAAGACCAGGACCCGCTTCTGAACCCTGCCCACCTGTTGCATCGTTTCTTGCTGCTCCAGGGCCACGCTTTCGAGCGCATCCTTCATGGTCTCCAACTGGTCCCCAATGCGGTTCAGTGAGGCATCGTGCTCCGCATTCTTAGCGTCAATTGCAGCGAGATCTTCGCGCAACCTCGCCAGTCCGGCCTCGATCGGATGCATATCCACCTGCGGCACTAGCAGCCGAGGCGCGAGCAGGTTGGCCACCACAGACGCGACATTGCCATCCAGCAGCGGCAACATCTTCTGCAACAGCGGAAGCATGGTGCGAATCGCCGAAGCTGTGCGCTGGAAACCTGTTTGCGGTGCCGACTTGGCGGCTGCTATCCGGGGCCTACCCAGCGCGTGGTCCGATACTGCGCTTCTCGCAGCCTGTCTGCCGACGGCAAGTCCCTCGTCATCGCCGTCCCGCACTTCCCGCGGCGCGCCCCCTACCACTGACCCCACCTTGGCCGCGTTCCGTTCCGGTTCTTTTTGCACATGACGATCGGCCTCGCTCATCGGCTGTCCTTTCCTTTCCTATACAAGATTACTCCGCGTGCTCCTTGTGCATCGGATGCAGGCAGCGCGGGCGTCCCGTTCTTCCGCATGAATCACAGAGCGGCCGTGGCTGCGCTCTGCCATGCGAGGGCTCGCGTATCCTCAGTTTCAGGAGAACCCTGTGCGATCTGTCCTTGGAGACCTGTTGCGCCATCTGCAGCGCAACATGCTGGCTGGCCTCATCACCATCGGGCCCCTTTTTGTCACGTGGCTTGTGTTTAGCTTCGTGGTGGGAAGCCTCGCCAATGCCGGCTTGCCTATCGTTCGCCTGCTTGGCAACGCCATTCCAGGCGACTGGATCGAGCAGCCGTGGCTGCAATCGATACTCGCCGTTTTACTTACCCTCGTTGTGCTCTACGCGGTGGGTCGCATCACATCACTTGTCGTTGGCCGTCAGGCATTCAATCTCTTCGAAACCGTCCTTGAGCGCCTGCCGGTCGTAGCCAAGGTCTATACCTCGGTGCGCCAGCTCCTTGACACCATGATGGCAAAGAAGGAATCCAGCCAGCGCGTCGTGCTCATCGATTTCCCCATCGAGGGTCAAAAAAGCGTCGGCTTCCTCACCCGCACCCTGACCGACTCTTCGACGGGAAGGGAATTGGCAGCGGTCCTCTTACCCAACGCCATCAACCCGACATCAGCTTTTTTGCAGGTTCTGCCGATCGAGCGTGTCACAGAGACCGATCTGACGATGGAGCAGGCAATGAGCATGTTGATGACTGGCGGGGCCGTTTCGCCTGACAGCATTCGCTTCACGCGGCCCCCCAAAATGAGCACGAATTGAATCGCGCACCACTTGAATCGCGCGCAGACCTACTCCGTGGCCTCGGCCGCTTCCAGATCTTCCTTGACGTGCTCGCTCTCCACCGTCACCTTGCGCAGGCTCACATGCTCAAGCTGCGCCCAGATCAACCCAATGGGAACGATGCCGAGAAAAGTGACCAGCAGCAGCATCGCAGCGCAGGCGGTTGAAGCTTCGGGTGCCACGTCAAAGAACTTCGAAATCGCTGTGGCCACAAGCCCGATCTGCGTGAACCATCCCAGAACTGGCAACTGCACGATGCTCGACATGCCGCTCACCACCATCAGCAGCACACACTTGGCCGCGGTCATCGACGCCAACTCCGGGGTAGCCACGAATGCCCTTGTCGTCTCAAGGTAAGACGCGGCGATCAGCAGCCACATCCCGATCGAAAGCCCGGCCACTACAGCAAAATCGGCGAACGAGCGCATCGTGTCGAGCCCGGTACGAAATTCACGCACCTTATGCCCAACCGCGTGGCCGATCTTCTTCGATAGCACGCCCAGCGTGCCCTCAAAAAAAGAAGCAACGGCGTTGCCGGCGAAACGCACCGCTGCCAGAAACGAAGCTCCTGCAAGCGTCCCGGCCATTCCCCAGTATCCGGACTTTCTTACGAGTTCCGCATGCGGCATGGCGCCAGGCGCTCCGAACCACGTTGCAAACAGAATCGCGGACGAAAAGATTAGCGCCATCGTTCCCGCATCGAAGAGCCGTTCGACAATGTACACCGCAATCTGATTGCTGAGCGGGAGGCCCGTTTTCTTCGCGACAAGGTAAGGCCGCACCGGGTCCGCCACACGACCGATCAACGCAACGGCCGTAAATCCGATCACCTGCGTTCCCAATAACGAGAGCGGATGAACTTTCTTGTTGTGTCGAAGAAGGTAAGTCCAGCGCAGCGACCGAAAAACGTACGCTGTATAAATGCAAACGAGTCCGATGGCGATACGCCACCAGTCGACCATCGACAATTGCACGCGGAATTCGCGGAAATCAAAATGAATTCGGTCGTGACCCCAAATGACCAGCGCAACAATCACCGCCAGCACAACCAAGCCCAAGACCAACTGATTCTTCTTCAAGCAAACTCCGTTCCGCAAATATATATAGATTCTATGTTGCCGCCCGGCTCGGAATGAGCTGCTTATTGGGAGGCCGATGCCCTTGAGGTAACCTGCAAGCCTGCAGCTCGCCTATCCTGAGCCTCGCGGGACCTCACACGCTGGTTGAATTCATGAATCACGCGTGCCACATACACGTGCGTCTCGCGATATGGTGGTATCCCGTGATATTTGTCGACTGCCGCCGGGCCTGCATTATAGGCAGCCAGGGCCAGGGCGAGGTTCTCGTGATAGCGGGTGAGCAGCGCGTCCAGATAAGTCGACCCGCCGCGCACATTCTCGCCCGGCTTAAAGCTGTCCTGCACACCCAGATCGCCGGCCGTTGCCGGCATAAGTTGCATCAGGCCGCGCGCTCCGGTTCGGCTCACGGCGCGGGCATTGCCACCGCTCTCGGCCTTCACAACGCTGGCCAACAAATCGACATCGAGGTTGTGTTCCTGACCAGCCTCCGACAGCATCTCATTCAAATCCGCCGGACTCAGCTTCGTCTGTGACTGGCTGCTTTCCCTCGAAACCGCCAGCGGAGCCGGATCGGGAACCTGCTCGATTCCTGTCACTTCTTCAGGCCGCATTTCGATGTAACTGCTCGCGCCTGAGCTCAGATAAAGCCGCACCCTGCCCTCAATCTGTGCATGGTGATTGCAGTCCATCGCAAAGCCATTGCTCAGCGTTACCCGCTCGGCTCCATAGGCAGGTGCAGCCAGCGCGGCCACTGCAGCCCAAGCAATTTCGAGATAAAGATGTCTTTGCAAATTCAACTCCGCGCCGTCGAAGCCCAATGCTTCGGACGGTCGTTCACGTTGCTTCGCTGTGTCACCGCGGCCTCAAGCACCACTGCCACGCCGTCCTCATCGTTTGGCTGGGTCAGTTTCCATCCCCGCGTCTTTGCCATCGCGCGCAGATCCGCCGTCGCATTTCCCATCATCACGCTGTGTCCGGCCCACTCCAGCATATCTACGTCGTTCCAGTTGTCGCCAATCGCCATAGTCTCCTTGCGATCCACGCCCAGTCGCCGCGCCAGCCGTTCCAGGGCCCATCCCTTCGAGACACCCGGCGGCAGCAAGTCCAAAATCGAAAGATCCCGCCCCGGATATTCGGTCCGCACGCACTCGCACGATACTCCCCACACACTCGCCTTCAGCGCCTTTTCGGCTTTCTTCATCTGGCTCAGACTGCCAGCTACCATTCCCTGAATAGGATCTTCGCCGTCCACCAGCGCCTTTTCCAGCGGCTTCACTACTTCAATCGCCCCGCGATTTGCCTCCACCCAAAGCGCGATCCGTTCATGTGCCTGCTCCAGGTCCTCCACCACCAATTCTCCGCGGCCAATCTTGTCGAAGGTAAAAACCATCGCACCGAACTTCCGCAGCAACCCGCATACCCCGCGCGCCACTCGCGCTTCCAGCTGGCTCCGGTCCACCCGGTCGCCGCCCAAGGTCCTCGTCACTGCCCCATTCGACGTAATCAGCGGCGTATCCGCTCGCAGGCCCAACCCATCGAGCAATGGCGCCGTGTAAGCCGTGCGCCGGCCGGTCGCGATCGCTACAACGATTCCAGCCTCCTGGGCAGCTTTCAAAGCCTTTGCGTTGCGCGTGCTGATGGCCTGGGAAAACGTCGGCAGAAGGGTGCCGTCAATGTCGATTGCCACCAGTCGCACAGGGGGGTGCATACCTTCAAGTTTACTTTGAGTAGGGCTCGCGATGAATGGACGCCCGATGAACGAATCGCCATTGGTACCAAACGAACCGGATTCGATAGTCTAGCGGTATGGAACGCATCTGCAGTCAATGCCACGCCGTGCTTGCCGCGGAGACCAAGGCGGACTGGTGCCCCGCATGCGGTGGCGCGCTCATAGAACGGACCACGCTGGCACAGAACTCCTTCGAAGATCTGCCGCATGCAGTTCTTGACCACCGTGGCATCGTGCTTCCGCGCCGTCACGCTGTCGGCGGCATCATAACCCCGCAATAACCTTCCCATGATCGCGCTTGAACAAATCGGTCCTGCCAATGCGCCCCTCTTCAAAGCCATCCGCCTGCGCGCGTTGCAGAACGATCCCATCGCGTTCGGAAGCACCTATGCGAAGGAATCGCAGCTTTCCGAAGACGAATGGCTGAATCGCTCGCATCGCTGGAATAGCGACGGTTTCATCGGCTACCTCGCGTTTGACGGCGAAAATGCTTGCGGCCTGGTCGGTTGCTACACCGATGAACACGATCCCCAACGAGCGCATGTCATCTCTATGTGGGTCGACCCCGCCTGGCGTCGTTCAGGTGTCGGAACCATCTTGATCGATGGCCTCAAGGCATGGGCCTCAACTCGCCATCTTCGCGAGTTGAGGCTGATGGTGACCCACGTCAATACCGGCGCAATCGGCTTCTACGAGAGCCTGGGATTTCGGAAGACGGGAAAAACTGAGCCATACCCTAACGACCCCGCGATCGCAGAGCATGAAATGCTGCTGCCCTTGAGTTCTTAGGTTCAACCACCAGACTCACTCGTACCGCAGAGCCTCGGCAGGCAGTACATGCGACGCGGTGAATGATGGATACACCGTCGCCAACAGAGAGATCCCGATCGACACGGCAGACACAATGACGCCGTCGATCGCGCGCGGTGCAAACGGAAGCGTGTCGATCGAGTAGACGTCCGGCGAGAGAGGGATATGGTAGTACCCGCCCGCCCAAGCAGCCGTGTAGCCAAGCACCAGTCCCAGCGCAGTCCCCACGATGCTGATCAGAAATCCCTGCATCAGAAAAATGTTGCGCACCTGCGCAGGCTCCACGCCAAAACTCATCAGCACCGCAATATCGCGCGTCTTCTCCATCACCATCATGGTCAGCGCGATGAGAATATTCAACGCGGCCACAATCACGATCAGCGCGATCACAATGAAGGTCACATACTGTTCGAGCCGCAGTGCGCGAAACAACTCGCGGTTCTGCTCCATCCAGTTGGTGGTCATGAACCCCGGGCCCGCAGTTTCCTCAAGGTCGCGGCCGATCTCCGGCGCGCGGTTCATGTTGTCCACCTTGAAGCTGATCACCGACAACAGGTCCGGCTCATCGAACAACCGTTGCGCATCGAACAGCCGCATGAAACCCATCTGTGCGTCGTATTGATAAAAGCCGGAATGGTACGTCCCCACAAGTCGAAAGTGCCGGAAGAGTGGAATCACACCCATCGGTGTCAGGTCACCCTGCGGGCTGATTAGAGTCACCGAATCGCCCACCGTCGCGCCGATTGAGTCCGCAAGATCCTTGCCAAGCACAATCGGCGGATCGGTGATTCCTCCAGAAGCCGGTTCGGCTCGCGGCTCCAGCGCAGTTACGCCTCCCGGCGTCGCAGTGGACAGAAGGCTGCTGACTGTCTTCTCCTGGTCGGGTAAAATCCCCTCGATCAGCGCAAATCCGTCGCGTGCCTTGTACGCCACCATCACCTGCTCGTAGATGCCCGGCGAGGCCGCAGTCACATGCGGCAGTCTGCGCAGCCGATCCAGCAAAGGCCGCCAGTCCTTAATTCCATCGCCCTTCACGCGCATCAGCTGCACATGCGCGCTTGAGTCGACCAGCCTGTCCTGCAAATCGCGACGCATGCCGTTTGTGATGGCCAGCGCGATGATGAGTGCGGCAACGCCCGCGGCCACACCGGCAATTGAAATCGTGGTGACCACGCCGACCACGGCCTGCCGCCGCTTGGCTCTCAGGTACCGCGCCGCAACAAAGAATTCAAATCGCATTGTGCGAGCACGCCTTACTTTCCGGTAGTACCGAATGTAGTCTTCGCCACGCCGACATTCTCATATCTGTCATAGACGCGCACGGTCAGCAGATGCTCGTCTTCCTTGCCCTCGAAGGCCGTCGACGGAACGCGAAATTTATAGTGCTCCTGCTTTGAATCCGAAAGCTCGCCCACCGGCGCGATGTACTTCCACGGACCCGCATCCAGCGAATACTCGGCATGCGCAATCGGAGAGAATGCATCCTCGGCTTCGAACGTCACGCTCACGGCCTTCGTGCATTTCGCCTGCGCGCACTGCGCGGTTTCTTCTACCGCAGCCAGTGCGCGAACCATCGGCGCCGTGGTGTCCACTTCAAATCGGTCGCTCACCTTCTCGCCTGTCAATGCTTCGCTGGGCGTATGCGACGGTGCATCGCTTGCCACAACTTTTACCTCATAGCCACCATCGGGAATCAGGGTCGCATCGAAGCTGTAAGCCTTATCGGTGAGATCGTCTTTGAGCAGCCGCCACAAGTGTTCGCCGTCTCCGCGAAGATAGAGGGCGTAGCTCAAGTCGTCGCCATTGTCATCGTGCGCCGCCCAGCGCACCGTGATTGCGGCGCGGTCCTTCATTGCTTGAATCGGCCCACTCGCGCCCGCGTCGAAGGAAACCGTTGCTCCCTGGCTTGCGGATGGCAGCGCAATGCTCACTGTCTGCTGATTTGTCGCCTGGTTCTGCACATTCAGCCGAGCGCCGGGCACAACCACCACATCGTCCACCACTGGCGCCGCGTTTACCGGGAGATAATTCACGCCCACGCTGCCCAGGATCCCATCGCGGCTTAGGACCGCCTTCCACTGCAAAAACCTTCCCGCTGGCGAAGCAGCGACTCCGTCCTTCAGCGGCTCCCAATCGCTCCATCCGCGCACCGGTTGTTCCACGTTTCCCGATCGGGTCCACAACGCAAAGCCGCCTGATCCAGGCTCGACCTCAATCCGCCCATAGCGCGCCATCGCCCCGGCGTCCAGCACGTCGCTTGCGTATTCATGCTTCTCGGCTGCGCCCAGCGTAAACAGCTTCCCCGTATTGCCCGTTCCAATCAGCAACTCCGAGCCCGTCCCGCGCGCGAGACTCAATCCCTGCTGGGCTTCCAGATGCGCCACATCGGCATAATCCCCGTTCTGCTGAATACGGAAGATGTGTCCTCGATTGCCGCTTAGCGCCAGCAGACCATCCGGCCCAGCCGCAAGCGCATAAACAATATCGTCTTTGCTCGACCACAGCTTGCGCGCTGCCTGCCCTTCGCCTAATGCATAAATGTCAGTCCCCTCAGGCACCGATGCACTCGCATTCGCGGCCTGTAGCGAACCGGGCTGGACGATCGTGATCGTGATCGATCCAATCCCTTGCACAGGCAGCGGTGGTAGAGGATTGTGACCCTTGTCGCCCACGCTTGCAGCGTAGATAGTCCCATCCGTGCCGACCGCGACGGATGTAATCTCGCGCCGCGGTGCATCGAACAGCACGTATCCCTTGCCTTCGGAATTGATGCGGTACACAAGTCCGCTGCCATCCGAACCTGCAATGAGATTTCCCTTCGCGTCCCATGCCAGCGAGCGGATATGTTGCTCATCGCTCTTGAAGAATTCTCCCGGCTTCTCCGTAAGCTTCGCCGGGTCCACGCGGTACACCGCCGCGGGACCACCAGTGGCCACGTAAAGCCGTCCCGCCGAGTCGAACGTCATATCCCAGATGTAGTGGGATTTTGATTCCGTCTTCTCACCGCTCGCGGTCTCGTCCGTTTTTCCATCGGAAACCGCGCCGTCCGTTTTTGCGCCATCCAGCCCCGTCGTTGCACTATCAACTTTCGACGCGTCGAAGACTACCGTTGCTTTCTGCTCGTCGATCTTGGTTGCGCTGCCGGCGTCGAGTCTGTAAACCTTCCCACTCGGCAGCGTTGCAGCGTAGAGGGCCCCATCCGGTCCCAGACGCACCACCTGCACGCTCAGATCTTTGCTCTCAAAAAGCGTGGACGGTTTGCCGTCCCTGCCCACGCGGAGCACGGTTGCCGGCGATCCCGTGCCGAGATACGCCGTGCCATTCTTGTCTGCGACCACAGACCAGACAAAGGTCGAGGGCGTCGTCAGCATCTCTCGCAGCGTGGGACCTTCGTGCAAATGGCCGTCGCTCCCGATCGCGACTCCATCGGGCGTGCCTTTTTCAAATTCTTCAAAGCGCGATTGCGTCCACAAGTGCGTGCCCTGCGCGGTTGCAAGCGGAGCGCCGCCCAGCGGAATTAGTGCGCCACAGACAGCTAGAATGGAGGCACAGGAAGGTAGGGAAAGAGAGCGGAATGAAACAACCATGCTGCCGTTGAGTCTACTAGACTGCGCACCGGGCGTGCGGGTTCGAAAATGATCGGATGGGCTACGTGCGCTGAGTCTATGTTCCGCTGCGAAACTGGATGATTCGGCGCCGGTCGCGTTTGCTCGGCCGCCGTTCAGGCACCGGCGCATACTGCTGCATCGCTTTTCGCTCTGCGGCCAACGTCATCCGCGCCTCTTTGCTGACCTCAGTCTCGCGATACAGCGTCTGCGCCACCGCCGCAGGCCCTCGCATTTCGCCCAGTTGCAGGACCTCGATCTCAAACTCGCCGCCTTCATTCCTGACATGAAGCATGTCTTTCAAGCGCACCTCACGCGCCGGTTTTGCTTCCACACCGTTCGAGCGAACGCGGCCCAAGTCACACGCCCGCGATGCCAGCGCCCGCGTCTTGAAAAAACGCGCAGCCCACAGCCATTTATCGATGCGTATGCCGTTCATAAATGTTGAGTTTGTACCCCGTCTCGTGGGTCAGGAGTTTGTCTCGGTCCTCCAGACATACAAATGCTCAGCATCGCTCGACGTCGAAACATCGAGACCCCGCTGGCGTGCCGCGCGATTGAGTGCCGACCGGATGTTTTCCTTGGAATCGGGAAGTGCGGAAAGTGGAATCTTGAGCGCTCTACCAACCTCCAACTGGTCTATGTCGCTCAAAAGCTGCGTCACGATCTGCTTGTGCTTTCCGTCGCGGCCTTTGGGAACATCCAGCTGTTCGATCGATTTGAAATTCATCGGGAGTGCACCCGATTTCACCTTGGTCGTCGTCTCTCCGCTTGCCATTTCCCCTCCTCTTGGAGTCGTATGTTCAGCAAACCTGCACTTAACGTATGCCTAACCTGACGTAAACCTATCCTTGAATTATTAGCATACTTGAGAGAGCAAGAACCAGCAACTCCTAAATTCCCTATCTCGCTATGCCAAAGCTCCCAAGATCATAAATCCACGCAACTCCCTCTGTTTTGAAAGATTTAACACGTACCGCCGAAACCCTGCTAGGGTGTCCTACAGAGGTGAATTCTCGTGAATAAAGGGAGCAGATTCCAAACCATTCCACTCCGTGACGTTCCTTTCCCAAGCCCCAAATCCAACGGCGACACCTACCGCCCCGTCGTCATGGTGGTCGACGATGAAAGCAGCATCGCCGACACGCTTTCTGAGATCCTCTCGCGCAGCGGATACGCGGCCGTCACGGCTTACGACGGCGATACCGCCCTCGAAACCGCGCTGCTGATGCCTCCGGAAATGCTGATCACAGACGTGGTCCTGCCGGGAATGAGCGGCATCGACCTGGCGATCACGATCAAGCGGATCTTCCCCGATTGCAAAATCATTCTCTTCTCCGGACAAGCCTCGACTGCCGACCTGCTCGCCGCAGCCAATCGCGATGGACATCAGTTTGTGCTGCTGAATAAACCGGTTCACCCGGCAGATCTTCTCGCTCGGATCGCAGACGGTTTGAAACATCGCAGACCGCAAGCAATCGCGACCAATTAGGGAGGCATCCGGGAAGTCAGTGTTTTGAAGGAGCGCGGCTTCGGCCGCGCCGTCGCGCCAAAAAACTGAAACGATTCAGATAGTCGCGTGCGTTCGGGAAGCCTCGCTCCCAAACCGCAATCAGTTGATCAGCACGGCGCGATAGCGCACCTTGTTCTTCTTCACTTTTTCAATCGCTTCGTTTGCCTGCCCCATCGCGAAGAGCTCGGTCTTCGCCTGCACACCGTGGCGCGCAGCAACATCCAGCATCTCGCGCAAGCGCGAGGGGCTTCCAATGGGATTTCCCGTGACCGAGCGAATGCCAGAAATCAGCGGCAGCGCCTGTATCGCCATTGGTGACGGCGGTATGCCCACCATGCACAGCGTCCCAGTTGGGCGAAGCGCCTGGATGTAAGTGTTCCATTCCTCATTGGCATTCACGGTACTTAAAATCAGGTCAAGTGTTCCGGCCATCTCGCGCATGGCTTTCGTTTCCCGCGAATTCACAAAGTGGTGCGCGCCCAGTTGGCGCGCCTCGTCTTCTTTTGCAGTTGATGAGGAAAACGCCGTCACATGGGCGCCGAACACCCGCGCAAATTGAATCGCCAGGTGTCCTAACCCGCCAATGCCCACCACGCCGACCCGGGACGACGGATTGATGCAATGCGTTCGCATCGGACTGTAGACGGTGATGCCGCCGCATAGGAGCGGCGCGGCCTGTTCACTCGGAAGCGCGTCTGGAATCGGCGCCACAAATCGCGCATTTGCGCGCACCCGGTTGGCATATCCGCCATGCCGATGGACGCACGTCGCCTCGGAGGCCGCGCAGAGATTTTCTAGGCCTTGCATGCACCACTCGCACTGCCCGCAGGAATTCGACTGCCACCCCAGGCCAACACGCTGACCCACCTCGAGCGAGCGCACATCCGAACCAACGGCAATGACTTTGCCGATCACTTCGTGTCCGGGTATGAAGGGATACTGGCTGATCCCCCAGTCGTTGGCGATCAGATGAAGATCGCTATGACAGATACCACAGTGGGAGATACCGATTTCGACTTCTTGCGGACCCAATTCTCCTGGGTCGTAGCGAAAAGTCAAAAGTTGCGCTCCCGCCGCGTGCGCTGCAAGTCCTTGAATGAGACTCATGGTCGTTCCGCAGTCCTTGGTTGGGACTTCTAGAGCGGTTCCACAATTTATGTGCCCTTGCCCGTTCTGTGCAAGGTGGCATTTTCTTAAGGAAAAATGCCACTCGGCAGGCGCGGCTTCGGAGTATAGCAATTGTGGAACCGCTGTAATGCAGGCTAGCCCAAAACTTCGAAGCCCAACCCGAAGTCAGGAGATGCTTTCCTGTATGCAGGCCCTAGTTTAACCCGCCGCCGCCCTCAATGTGCAGGTTCAGAATCTGGAAACCGGTGAGAACTCCGCCCGCCGATGTCTGGCCCGCCAACACCGCAGACTCTCCATTCATTGTCACATCCTGCCCCGCATGCAAAGTCTCAAGAGCATTCGCCATTGAGAGCGGCAATCCTGAAAGCGTTTGTCCTTCCATGTTGGCTTGCGTCTCCGGCGCCAGCAGGCTCACATAGACGCGATCGGCCGGGTGCATCCTTCGTGCCTGCGCCAGCGCCGTCTCCAAATCGGGCTGACGCGCCGAAAGCCGAGGCTGGTCCATTGTCCGGTCCAGCGTTCCGGCATCCGAAACCAGCAGGCGCAGATTGCCCGAGCCCAATCGTGCCGGCACCCTGATCGGAATTCTCACGTTGCGTGCTGCTCGCTGCCACGGATGCAATGTCGCTTCCACAACAATCGAATCGCCTGCATGCACAATGTCGCCCGAAACAACGCGGGCCGTATCCAGCGTCACCTGCATATTGCGCGGAATCTCTTCCACGCTCAGGTTGATCGAGTGCACCGTTCCCTGGCGCGTGCCATTCGAGTAAAGCTTCGCAAAGCTCTCGCCGGTCAACAGTGCCGCCGCCAGCGGCGCAGGCAAGCCGTTCCCGCCGGGAGCCCAAAGGTCGAGTGGCGAAGGCGGATATCCATCGAGATCGATGCTTCCTCGCACGTGGTAGCTTGTATCGGCGGTGCTCTCGTTCGTCTCCAGCAGCGCGTCATACAGCGACACCATTACCGCCTGGGGCGTCAGCGCAGGCAGATCCAGCACTTCGAAATTCAGTTTCCTTTCGCGCTCCCCACCATGCACGGTCACGTGCACTGGAATCATGTGCGCTTTCAGTCCCAGAACGCCGCGGATGGCCGCGTCGCGATCCTGAGTAAAGGCGCCGATTGTCTCGCCGGTGTTCACAATTTTGAATGCGTTCAAGGGCGAAGCCAGCGTCGCCACCACATCTGTCGTTGTCATCGGCATCGACACCGGTCCCGACTGCAGAATCGGGTGACCGCACGCCAGCAGCTGCTTAGGATCGATATACGTGACAGTGCATGTGGCCGCGATCTCAAGGTCGCCGCGAATCAGTTGCGCGCTTACCGCGGAACCCGGCACCACGCTCGCCAGCGCGGCTTCGGAAATCTCGTCATTCACTGCGCCGTCGGGCCCGGGCAGGGAACTGCCGCTTCCTCCGCCAGCAGCGACCATCTCCAAACCCGTTCCTGCCATTTTTTGTTGCCACAAGCGAATTGCCTCGGGACGAAACCCGCTCATCACCAGCGGCGTTTCCATCGCCTGAAACGTCATCCCGTCCGCCGTCACCGCGTCGCCGGAGTTCGCTGCGGTCAGGGTGGTTCGCGCCGCATCCACAGGCAAGTCGCGAACCTCCAGCATCTGCTCGATCGGAGTAATTCCCGCAATGGGGTCCTTGCTGAACTGGCCGATTCTGTAGGAAAGCGAACCGAGCAGTTTGTCTCCGATGTAAACCGGGCTCCCGCTCATCCCCGCCACCACACCCGTATACTCCGGTTTCGCACCATGCAGTTGCGCCAGAATCATGTCATGCCCGGGACCGCGCGCCCCGCGCAAAACACCCAGGATCTCTACCTGCATCGGCTCCGGCTTATCCCCCGTGAAGACCGTCCAGGCTGTGCCCAGCAGGCCGCGATGTACCTGGCTCAAGGGGAAAAAGCCTCCACTGGAGCGCGGCGGGCCCGAAACAGTGGTCGTATCTTGAGCCTTCAGGGCATTCGGCGACACTGCGGTTCCAACCGCCAGTCCCAGCGTTAGGAGACACCACGGGATTTCCTTCAGGCGTAGTCTCACGTCTATAAGAGTACAGGCGGCGGCATTGGTTTTCGATAAAGCCATATGGCCAGCCCCAGGAGATCCGTTCCAGCGGATTTGCTGTTTTGACGTATCGAGTGAATCGTTTGTCTCTGCCAGATCGTTTGTCATGGCGCGGATCGATGCACCCTTCGCCAGTAATCTCGTATGCTGTCTTGAGGACAGAGGTTGTCATGTCAACTATGCGCGTACCCGTTTCGCCGACTCCCCCGTCGAAGTTCGCCTTGCTGCTCATTGTCTTGGCCGCGCTGGCCATCTCGCCGTTGGCGCGAGCTCAATCGTCGCAACCCCAGTCCCAACCTCAATCGCCGTCGTCTTCCCAGCCAACCGACCAGGCTGCGCCCGATGCAGGCGGCCCTGGCGGGGACAACGGCACCATCGCATTGCCGAAAAAGAAAGAGGCGCCCGAAGATGTTCCCCCGCCCGCCCCAGCCGCGCCCAAGCTCAAAAACCCACAGGGATTGGAGAACTATTCGATTCGCGTCGATGTCCCGGAAGTCGACGTCGACGTGGGTGTTCTGCTGGAGAAGACCGGGCAGTTTGTGCCCAATCTCAAGCCCACAAACTTCAAGGTCTATGAGAACGGCGTCGAGCAGAAGGTTGTCGGATTCAAGCGAGTGGAAGCGCCCATTACCGCCCTCTTGGTCTGCGAGTTTGCCGCGACCAACTACCGCTTCATCTATGACATGCGCAATGCGGCCTGGTCTTTCGCCCAGCAGCTCCGGCCACAGGACTACGTGGCCATGATGACCTTCGATCTGCGCACGCAGATTGTCTCCGATTTTACGCAGGACAAGCGCCAGCTCTACAATGCCATTGGCTCATTGATGATGCCGGGCTTCTCCGATCGAAATCTGTTCGACGCGCTCTACGAAGCCGAGGACAGGCTCACACGCGTCGAGGGCCACAAATACATCATCCTTATCGCCTCGGGCCGCGATACCTTCTCCAAAATCACCCTCGACAAGATTTTGCAGAAGGTGAAGAACACGCCCGACGTCACAATCTTTGCCGTTTCCACCGGTGGCGCAGTACGCGCCATGACCGAAGGCGGTCCCGGCTTCCGCCAGCAGATCAACGATCTCGACTACCTGCAGGCCGATAACCAGATGAAGACCTTCGCGAAGATGACTGGCGGCATGTGGTTCGAGCCACGCTTCGTCGCCGAAATGCCCGACATCTTCTCGAGCATCAACTCGGCCATCCGCTCAAAATATCAGTTGATCTACCACCCCACAGATCCCAAGCAGGACGGCACCTATCGCAAGCTTCGCGTTGAACTCGTGGACGACGAAGGGCAGCCCTTGCGCATGCAGGATGAGAAGCACAAGCCACTGAAGTACGACGTCATTGCGCGCGACGGATACCGCGCCCGTCAGGAAGTGGAGTGACGGGGCCCATGCTCTTCGAATGAACCGTGCGGCAGCTCTTCAGCTGCAGCACGACTCATTGGCACAGGGAGAGGGCAATTTACTTGAACTGGTTGAAAATGTCGACGACGTAGTATGCGAGCACGCCCACCGTCGCAATTCCGACCAGCCACAACGCAACTCGAAGAAGAGGCTGTACCTTGTTGACCCTGGCGAGAATGGCTGCCTGTTCGCTCTTCATGTGGTTGAAGGAATCGTCAAGAAAAATCTGATCTTCCTCGTTTTTGGTGAGGCTCGAACGGTAAATGAAGAGTGCGGCTGTTAAAAGTACCAGCGCACTCCAAACTGTCCACAGAATGGGAGCAATTGCCATACAACACCTCCGCAGAACTTGCGAGGGTCCCAGATACCGGCGGGCCGTGCACACTTGAAACCGCGGTCTCGTGAGTAGAGGGGCCGTACGGGAGGAATAATAGCCCCGTTTTGATACAGCCAACGTGATAAAAATCACAACAGTTTGGCCTCATGAAAGAAGTGCCGAACGGGCCCTGCCAATCGCAAACGAGGCCCAAACTTCGCCTTTTGTGACAGAAAGCTCATCAGAGAGGCCGGGACCTCGGATCGATGCAACGGACGGCTTTCAGGTACATCAAACTCTTGTGAGTCTCGGGAGGCTTTGAGTTGAGCCTTGAATCTCCACTCGCCAGGCGGTAGAGTTAAGCTAAGTCGAGCTCAGAAATTAGTCCAAGGATTGGAGAGTCTATGTCTACAGCAACCGCAACCGTCGCACCGCAGGAAACGGTAAAGAAAGCCCCCTTGATCATGACCCCTCAGGCAATCGCTAAGGTGCGCGAAATCATGGCTACACAGGATCCTATTCCGGCTGGCCTGCGGATTGGCGTTGTCGGCGGCGGCTGCTCCGGCTTCCAGTACTCCATGGCCTTCGAGAATCAGAGCGGCATGATGGACAAAGTCTTCGGGTTCGACGACCTAAAGGTGTTCGTGGACGCCACGTCCCTTATGTACCTGAATGGCTGCACGGTGGATTATGTCGAAACCCTTGAAGCGGCAGGCTTTAAGTTCGAGAACCCCCAGGTAAAGTCGACCTGCGGCTGCGGTTCTTCCTTCAGCGTCTAAGCCAAACGCCAACTGCCGCGCCATTGCCTCCAGCGAAAAGCCCATCCCGGCCACAGGATGGGCTTTTTCAGTCGGATTCCGCTTCAGGCTCAGCCTGGCGTTCTACTGCTGCGGCGTCGTAGGCGAGGTTGGCGTTATTGGCGTTCCCCCCGCTGGGCTGTTCGGGAATCCTCCGTTATTCGTGGTCCCGCTGCTATTCGTTCCCCCCACGGGCTGCCCAATCGTCCCTGCATTACCGCCCTGCATCATCTGGTCAGCAAGTGGGCTATAAAGAAACTCCCACTCGTTGTAGTGATCTTTCTTTTTGTAGACCAGGATCGACTGCTTCGGGCTGCCGGGCGAGAATCCAATGATCCCCCCGCCGCCAAATGTCTGGTTTGAACTGAGGCTTCCGCCGCCGCTCTGATCCGTCCCGCTTGTTCCCGTTGTCCCTGTTGCGCCGATCACTCCCGTGGCCCCCGACGAACCCGGTCCAGAGATCGAACTGGTGCCAGAGAACAAACTAGGGCCCGACCCGCTGGTCGAAGAACTGCTGTCTCCACCCCCAATCGGCGACGCCCCGGCAATCCCGCCCGGTCCAGTTCCGGCCAACGTCGAACCTGCCAGAGGCTGTCCGAAGAATCCCATAGCCACCGGCGTCTTGTTTTGCCCGAACATGATCGGCTTCCAATCGTCCTTCCCAGTGATTGGATCGGTGTACCGCTTGCGCAGAAAGCGAATCTCGTTGGTCTTCACCAGCGCG
>Ga0181535_10001361_pt1 | contig 32118 bp, 32 predicted proteins | sample PEATcosm2014_Bin_44_FD_119774 | JGI IMG/M metagenome (GOLD analysis project Ga0181535, IMG submission 119774) | Peatland microbial communities from MTU Mesocosm Facility, Houghton, MI, USA - PEATcosm2014_Bin17_30_metaG | ecosystem: Environmental > Terrestrial > Soil > Wetlands > Peat | place... | reverse complement strand
TTGACCACGTTGAGCTCGGTCCGGAGCCTCTCGTTCGCGGCGATCTTCTCCTGGAGGCGCCTGGCCGCCTGCGGATTCTTGCGGAGGAACTCGTCTACGCCGCTCTTCACCTCCTGGAGTATCCAGGGCTTGATGTCGGTGTTGCCCAGCTTGTTCTTGGTCTGGCTCTCGAAGACGGGATTCTTGAGCTTCACGGCGATCGCCGCGGCGATGCCCTCGCGTATGTCCTCGCCCTTGTACTGCGCCTTGAAGAACTCGTTTACCGCCTTGAGGAAGCCCTCGCGGAAGGCCGAGAGGTGGGAGCCGCCGTCGGATGTCCACTGGCCGTTGACGAAGGAGAAGTACTCCTCGCCGTAGTCGTTCGTATGGGTGAAGGCGAACTCGATCTTGTCGCCCCGCCAGTAGCCGATGTCGTACAACGTGGAATCCCCGACTTCGGCGTAGAGGAGATCGTGCAGGCCGTTCTTGGAGGCGTAGTCGGCGCCGTTGAAACTGAGCGTCAGCCCCGAGTTCAGGTAGGCGTAGTTCCACATGCGCTTCTCGACGAACTCCGGGGTGTAGGCGTAATCGCCGAAGATCTCGCGGTCGGGAGTGAATTCGACGAGAGTGCCGTTAGGCTCCTTCCTCGCCTCCGTCTCGCGCTTGTACTTCAGCACGCCCTTCTCGAAGCGCGCCTCGAATTGCCGGCCTTCGCGGTAGGCGACGACGCGGAAGGAGGAAGAGAGGGCGTTCACGGCCTTGGTGCCGACCCCGTTCAGGCCGACCGAGAACTGGAAGACGTCGTCGTTGTACTTGGCGCCCGTGTTTATGACCGATACGGCCTCGACGACCTTGCCGAGGGGGATGCCCCGGCCGAAATCGCGCACGGAGACGAGGGCGCCTCCCGAGGCGCCACCTCCCGATGCGACAGCGCCAGCCGCCTTCTCGGCTTCCACGCGGACGAGGATCCTGTCTCCCGAGCCCATGATGAATTCGTCGACCGAGTTGTCGATCACCTCCTTCAGGAGGACGTAGATGCCGTCGTCGGGATTGCTGCCGTCGCCGAGGCGGCCGATGTACATGCCCGTGCGCAGGCGTATGTGCTCGAGCGAGCTTAAGGTCTTTATCTTGGATTCGTCGTATCCTTGAGAGCCTTTTGATGCCATATAATCGAAAATGTAGCACGCGGCGGCGTTCTCGGGAAAGTGGGCCCTATCCGCGCCCGAGCTTCGCGTACTCGACGGCGATCCGCGCGGCCAAGACCGCGTTGCTCAGCACGAGGGCGATGTTCGCCTCCAGGCTCTCGCCTCCCGTGAGCTCCTTTACCTTGGCGAGGAGGAAGGGAGTGACGTCCTTCCCCTTGACGTCCGCCTTAGAAGCGGCGTCCAACGCGCGCTCGATGGCGGCCCGAATTACGGTGCCGTCCATCGAGTACTCTTCGGGCACCGGATTCGCCACGACCGCCCCTCCGCCGAGGCCCAAGTCCCATTTCACCTTGAGCAGGCCGGCGATTCCGGCGGGGCTGTCGGTCCTCTCGACGAGGCGGAGCCCGGAGCGGCTGGTATAGAAGGCGGGGAACTCGTCCGTTCCGAAGCCGATGACGGGCACTCCCTTGGTCTCGAGATACTCGAGGGTCTTCGGCAAATCGAGGATGGACTTCGCGCCGGCGCAGACGACCGCGACTTCCGTCCGGGCCAGCTCCTCGAGGTCGGCGGAGACGTCCCAGCTCCGCTCGGCGCCCCGATGCACCCCCCCTATGCCTCCCGTGGCGAAGATCCTGATGCCGGCCATCGCGGCCACTATCATCGTGGCGGCCACCGTCGTGGCGCCGTCGCCTCCCGAGGCCACGACGCGAGGCAGGTCCCGGCGGCTCACCTTCGCGACGGCGGCCCCGTCCCCGCCGGAACGGCCGAGAGACTCGATCTGGGCCGGCGCGAGGCCCGCCTTGAGGCGGCCGCCCAGGACGGCGACGGTCGCGGGGGCGGCGCCAGCCTCGCGAACCAGCGCCTCGACTCGGAGGGCGGTCTCCACGTTGCGCGGATAGGGCATGCCGTGGGAGATGATGGTGGATTCGAGGGCGACGACGGGCCCCCCGCGACCGAGGGCCTCGGCGACTTCGGGGGACAGGTCAAGATAGCCGTTCACGTTCGATTCCTTTCGCGGTCTCAAGGAGGAGGTCCGCGCTCATGCCGTGATTGACCGGAGAATCCGCCGCCGCTGCGAGCCTCGCGGCGGCGAGGGCGAGGGCGCAGCGCTCCCCGAGGCCCATTCCCTCGAGTAGGCCCCAGGCTATGGCCGCGCAGGCGGCGTCTCCGGCGCCCGAGGCGTTGACCGTGGCGAGGCTCGGCTCCGCCCGCGGGGAGAGCCGGACGACCCAGCGCTCTTCGTCCGCGCCTTCGGCGCAGAATCCTCCGATGCCCGAAGAGACGAAGGCCTCCCCGAGCCCCTTGGCGCGCAGGGCGGTCGCGAGCGTAGTCGCGGTCGCGAGCGTCATCGCGCCTTCCCCTGCCGAGAGGCCGACTAGAATGGCCGCCTCCGCCCGGTTGGGCTTGGCGAAGGAGAAGGCCCCGAGCGACGAGGCGCCCTTCGCGGCCTTGGCGACGGATACCGGATCGAAACCGAGGAGGGGCCGCCCCGAGCCCTTCGGATAGCGACGGGCGAGCCAGGCAATGGATTCTTCGGATATATTCGCGTCGAGGATGATAAGGTCGGCGGAGTCGAGGATGGGGGCCCTCTCCTCGAGCAGCCGCGGGCTCAGGCGATCGATGGAGTCCATGGCGGCAACCGCCCCGGCCAGGCTGCCGTCGCTGTCCAGGATGCATAGGTATTGGGAGGCCGGGATGCCCTGCAGCTTGAGGACGCCGGCGAGGCCTATGCCGATCGAAGCGCAGGACTCCTCGAGCCGAGCGGAATCAGCGTCATCGCCCAGGACCGACACGAGCTCCACGCGCGTGCCGAGGCGGACGAGGTTTTCCGCGATATTGCGCCCGACCCCTCCGGGCGCCGCGCTGATGGAGCCCGGGTTCGAGTCGCCCGATCTGAAGGGGAGATGGCACTTCGCCTGGATGTCGATGTTCATTCCGCCGACCACGGCGACGTAAGGCTTGTCGCTCAATGAGGCTCCTCAGTTGATTCTCGACCCTGCTTCATATAGATTACTAGCCCGAGGATAATCGTGGACCAGATTTTCGATCGATTCGAGCGAATGTTCAAGTCCTGGGTCTCCAGCGCGACCGACGACGCCGAAGAGCTTTTCGGCGGCGCCCGGGTCAGGGGCTCCAGCGGCGATCCGGACCTCGATGCGGCCATGGACGAGCTGGACGATTACCTCGACAGGGGCAGGACCGAATCGGAGGCCCGCGAGCGCGACCGGGCGAGACGGGAGCGCGAGGAGGCCGCGCGCCGCGCCTCGGGCACCTCAACCGCGTCCTCCCGGCCCTCGAGCCCTCCCGCCGCCCTGCTCCAGGCCTACCGCAGCCTGGGGCTGGCTTACGGGACGCCGTTCCCGGCGGTCAAGGCCGCCTACAAGCGCCTCCTCATGCAGAACCACCCCGACCGGAACTCCGCCACGCCGGAGCAGCTGAAGCGCTCGACAGAGATATCGGCCCAGTTGAACGCCGCATATCGATGCATAGAAACCTGGAATTCGACGGGCAAGTTGGACGATAGTTGAGTCAGTCGGCACTAGGGGGCTCCTTTTCCGTCAAGGGGGGGGCCGCGCCTTCCGAGAATCGAACAAGACCGCACTGGAGGAAAGACCGGAATGAACGCTAACCCGCTTGCCGCTTACCGAGAGACTCGCATAAAGACAGCGAGTCCGGGACAACTCGTCGTCATGCTCTACGATGAGGCGATCAAGCAATCCGACACGGCGATCGCCCTCCTCGGGCCGGAATCCAAGCCCAGGCCCGAGGACATCGAGCGCATCAACGTGGCCCTCGGCAAGACGCAGGACGTCATCACCGAGCTGATGGCCTCCCTGGATTTCGACGCGGGAGGCGAGCTGGCCCGCGACCTCTTCGCCCTCTACGTCTGGTTCGGCAGGGAGATGCTCGAAGCCAACATCCGAAAGGAAGTCGGCCGGGTCTCGGCGGTCCGGACGATGCTCGCCGAGCTTCGCGAGGCGTGGGCGGACGCCGCCTCCAAGGCTCAAGGCGGCTCCTCCGCTCCGGTCGGCGTCAATATAGCCGGCTAAAGGGAGGTAGCGATATGGCCGAACGGACAGACGACGAGATGGGACAGAGGGTCGCCGCGCTGAGGCGCTTCCGCGAGCTCCTCGTCCAACAGAGAGCCAAGTTCGAGAACTACCTGAAGGTGCTCGACCACGAGCGGGCGGACATCGAGTCGGGCGACGTGGACAGGCTCGCCGCGCACGTCGAGATCGAGGAGGCAATAGTCTCCGAGATATTCACCTTCCAGAAGGTCATCGACCCCCTCGAGCAGATATATCGCGCGGCCTACCCGGCCGCGGCACAGGACCCGGAGCTGCCCGAGCTCCGAGGGACCCTCGACCAGCTCAGGGACGAAGTGCTCCGCCGGAACGCCCAGAACCGGACCCTGCTCAAGCGCAAGATGGAGATGGTGCGCGCCGAGATAGCCGGCTTCCGCAATCCCCTGGCCTCCCGCGCCTCCGTCTACGCCCGCCAGGGCGAAGGCAGCCTGGTCGACATACGAGGCTAGGCCCCGGACCGGGGACCAGGGTCTCCGCGTCTGGGCGGAAGCTGTAATCGGCCTGGATGCAGCCCTGACATTGGAAAGTGCCGTTGAAGGGTGGGTGTCAACAAGAAAATGGGCCCGATTCCTGAGGGCCCATTTTTATTGCTGACAGGACCCACCAATGGCAGACCACGATAGCCGCGCTGTTGCCTTCAAGCCCCCTTCGGCATATCCTCATCCCATGAGCAAACGCCCCCTGTACCTCCTCGACTCCTACGCGTTCATATATCGCTCCTATTTCGCCTTCATGAACCGGCCGCTTCGGAACGCGTCGGGCGCCAACGTCTCCGCGGCCTTCGGCTTCTTCCGATTCCTCTTCGCGCTCTTCGACCAGCGCAATCCCGGCGCTTTCGCCGCCGTCTTCGATCCCAAGGGAAAGACATTCCGCCACGAAATGTACCCCGACTACAAAGCGACGCGCCAAAAGACGCCGGAGGAGCTCCACGCCCAGGTGCCCCTCGTGGAGGAGATACTCCGCGCCCTCGGCGTGCCCGTGCTGAGGACCGAGGGATTCGAGGCCGACGACCTCATCGCCGCCCTGGCGACGCGCTCCCGCGCGGAGGGAAGGGAATGCTGGATAGTCTCGGGCGACAAAGACCTTCTCCAGCTCGTCGGCGGAAGCGTAAAGGCCCTTCGGCCCGACTCCTCCTTCGCGTACAATCCTTACGGGCCCGAGGAAGTCAAGGCCGAGTGGGGCGTCGAGCCCGCGCAGATACTGGATTATCTGTCGCTCATCGGCGACGCCTCGGACAACGTTCCTGGCGTGCCGGGCGTAGGCGACAAAACCGCGCTCAAGCTGCTGACGGAATTCCGCAGCCTCGCCGAGCTATACGACCGCCTGGGCGAGGTGAAGCCCGAGTCCCTCAGGAAGAAGCTCGAGGCCGGGAAGGAGAGCGCCTTCCTCTCGCACAAGCTCATCACGCTCGATACCGATGCGCCGACGGGCGTCGCCGAGCTCGACGAGCTCGACGTCGAGAGTCTCGACAGGGCCGGGGCCAATGCCTTGTTCCTGCGCGAGGGCATGAAGAGCCTCGTAGCCTCGGCGGCCGAAGCGAACCTCTTCGCGACCCAGGCGCGCGAAGGCCATAAACCGGCCGCGGCCGCCTCGCGGGCGGCGGATGGAGAGGCCGTCGCGCCGCCGACGGCGCTGGGGCCGCCGGAGCTCCTGGGCCCAGGCGCGTACGAGACGGTCGCGGATGAAGCCGGCCTCGCCTCATGGGTCGACCGCTGCATAGCCGCCGGGACCTTCGCCTTCGATTGCGAGACCGACAATATCGACGAGCTCGCCGCCAGACCCGTCGGATTCTCCCTCTCTCATGAGCCGAAGAAGGCATGCTACGTCCCCCTTTCCTGCCCCGAGGAGCGACGCATAACGGAGGACGCCGCGCGGAGACAGCTGACGCGGCTCTTCTCCGCGCGGGGCGCCGTCCTGGTCGGACACAACGTCAAGTACGATTGGCAGGTCATGCGACGCTTCGGCGCCCCGATGCTGTGCGCCCTCCGCGACACGATGATCGCGGCTTGGCTCCTCGACGCGGAGGCGCCGTCGCTCGCGCTGGGCGCCCTATCGGGGCGCCGCCTGGGGAGCTCCGGCATCGCCTACGAGGACGTGGTTCCCAAGGGCGCGAGCTTCGCCATGGTGCCCTCGGACAAGGCGACCGCCTACGCGGCCGAGGACGCGGACTTCACGCTGCGCCTCCACCTCCTCATGGAGGGCGAGCTGGAGGCGGCCGGCCTTACGAAGCTGTACCGCGATCTCGAGATGCCCACCCTGCCCGTCCTCGCGGCCATGGAGGCCGAGGGCATCCTCGTGGACTCGAAGGAATTGCGGGCCTACGGCCTCGAGCTCGACGCGGAGCTCGACTCGATACAGAGGAGCATCTGGAGCGACGTAGGCCACGAATTCAACATCGCCTCGACGAAGCAGCTCCAGGAAGTGCTCTTCATCGAGCGCAAGCTCGCGCCCGGCAAGAAGACAAAGACCGGCTATTCGACGGACAGCTCGGTCCTCGAGGAGCTCGCCGCCCTCGACACCGTGCCCAGGCAGATACTCAGGCACAGGACCCTCGCGAAGCTCAAGAGCACCTATATCGATTCGCTCGCCGCCCTCGCGGAGTCCGATGCCGCCTCGGCCGATACGAAGGCGGCGGCCGGGAGCGGGACGGGCAGGATCCACACGCACTACTCGCAGACCGGAGCGGCGACGGGCCGCCTCGCGAGCAGGGACCCCAACCTCCAGAACATCCCGGTCCGCGACGAGGAGGGCAGGCGCATCAGGATGGCCTTCACCGCCAGCCCCGGCAATCTCCTCGTCTCGGCCGACTACTCGCAGATCGAGCTCGTCGTACTCGCCCACCTCTCGCAGGACCCCGGCCTCCTCAAGGCGTTCCGAGAAGGCGTCGACGTCCATCGCCGGACGGCCAGCCTCCTTTTCGGACTGCCCGAGGCGGAGGTGACGCCCGACAGGCGGCGAATAGCCAAGACCATCAACTTCGGCGTCATCTACGGAATGTCCGCCTTCCGCCTCTCGAACGAACTGGGCATCCCCCGCGGCGATGCGCAAAAATTCATCGATGCCTATTTCGCCACCTATTCGGGAGTCAGGGACTATATCGACAAGGTCGTGGCCGAGGCAGAGAGCACGGGCTATTCCACGACCATACTCGGGCGGCGCCGGCCGATAATGGCTATTAACTCGCGCAACAAGACCGAGAAGCAGGCCGCCGAGCGCGTCGCCGTAAACACGCCCATCCAGGGATCGGCCGCCGACATAGTCAAGCTCGCGATGCTCCGCGTCGACGCCGCCTTTCGCGCGCGGTCGAAGGGCGGCGAGAGCGGAGTCCCCCGCGCCCGGCTCCTCCTCCAGGTCCACGACGAGCTGATAGCCGAGGCCCCGGAGGCCGAGGCCCCCGAAGTCGCGGCCCTCATGAAGCGCGAGATGGAGGCCGCCATGGAGCTCTCCCTGCCCCTGCGCGCCGAGGTCGAGACGGCGCGCCGGTGGGGCGACATGCACTAAACGCCACCAAAAATGATTTTAGGACTTACCGGCGGGTATTGCGCGGGGAAGAACGCGGTCGCGGCCATCCTCGAGAAGCGGGGCTGGACCTGCATCGACGTGGATAGGCTAGGACACGAGGCGATCGATCTCTCGCGGGACGCGATCGTCGGCCGCTTCGGGCCGACGGTCCTCAGTCCCGACGGCAGAATCGACAGGAAGGCCGTGGCCCGCATAGTCTTCAGCGATCCCGCCGCCCTCGCCGATCAGGAGGCGATCGTCCATCCCATCGCGATCCGACTTACGGACGAGCGCATCGCCGCCGCCGAGGCCCGGGCGACGGGGGCGGGTCGCGTCAGCCTGATCTGCGTCAACGCGGCCCTGCTCTATCGCGCGCCGCAAGCCGCTCGCTGCGACGCGATACTAGAGGTGCGCGCTCCCCTCCTCTCCCGCGTCCGTCGCGCGATGTCCCGCGACGGCATAGGCGCGCGGCGCGCCCTCGAGCGCGTTATGCGGCAGCGCTCGTTCTGGCGACTTCGCTCGGCCTCCGGGCGTCCGATCGTTGCCCTGCGAAACTCGGGCAGCATCGAGGATCTGGAAATCTCGACGTCGCGCGCCTTATCCGCGGCGCTCGCCGGATCCGGGGACCAAGGCTAGCCGGCAAGCCACGCCCGCGTAGTTTTCGTTATTTCCTTTCTCGACGAACGGCTTGTAGCCCCCCGAAGGCGAAGGTATACTTCCGCTCATCCGGGAACCGGAATGTGCCGGGAGAGACCGTCGAGCGTCCGCGTCCATCGCGGCCGGGGCGGTCTACGGCGAAGGAGAAGGACCATGCGGAAAATCAACAAGCTCGCGCTGGCGCTGCTGCTCGTCACGGTAGTCGCGACGGCCGGATTCGCCCAGAGCGCGCCCCCCGCGGCGGGCTCGAGCCTCACCATCGGGATACTGCTCTTGGGCCCGCCGAACGACCATGGCTGGAGCGAGGCCAACTATAATGGCGCGCAGTACGTCGTCGACAAGGTGCCCGGCACCAAGCTCGTGTACATCGACAAGGTCAACCCCGCGGATCGTCCGGGAACGACAGCCTCCCAGCTCGCCGAGAGCCTCCTCGCCCAGGGTGCCAAGCTCGTCATCTTTACGTCCGACGACATGACGGACGAGGCGATAAAATTCGCCCAGGCGCACAACGACATATTCGTCATCCTCACTTCCGGCGACCAGGAATGGAAGGAAGGCAAAGCCTACAAGCCTCTCCCCAATATGATCAACATCATGGGCAAGTGCGAGTACATGAAGTTCGTCGCCGGGGCGGCCGCCGCCCTCACCACCAAAACCGGCAAGATCGGCTTCCTCGGGCCCCTCGCCAACGACGAGACCCGCCGCCTCGCCTCCTCCGCCTACCTCGGCGCCAAGTACGCGTGGGTCAACTACCTCAAGAAGGATCCCGCCCAGCTCAGTTTCAACGTCTACTGGATTGGCTTCTGGTTCAACATCCCCGGCGTCACCGCCGATCCGACCCAGGTCGCGGACAACTTCTTCAATTCCGACTATGACGTCGTAATCTCGGGCATCGACACGACCGAGGCCGTCACCGAGGCCGCCAAGTTCGCCGGCCAGGGCAAGACCGTCTGGGCCGTCCCCTACGACTACGCGAAGGCCCTCGACGAGAACAAGGCCGTCTGCCTGGGCGTCCCCTACTACAATTGGGGGCCGGCCTACGCCGCCGCCGCCAAGGCCGCGATGAAGGGAACCTGGAAGTCCCACTTCGAGTGGAACGGACCGAATTGGAAGAACATCAACGACCCCGACACCTCGGCGGTCGGCTTCAACAAGGGCACCCTCAGCCCGGACGCCAACGCCGGCGTCGACAAGCTCATCGGCCAGCTCGCGAAGGGCCTCAACCTCTGGAAGGGCCCGATCAACCTCCAGGACGGCAGCGTCTACCTGAAGGCGGGCCAGGCCGCCACGGACACGCAGATCTGGTACCTGCCTCAGGTCCTCCAAGGCATGGAAAGCCAGAGCTTCTCCAAGTAAGCGGCCGCTTCTACGCGAAGAAAACCGCCGCGGCGCAGGGCTACGGGCCTCGCACCGCGGCGGTCCTCGCTCGTTTCCTTTTGACAGCCTCCTCTTTCTGCCGCATCCTATCGAGGCTGGAGAGACAAGACCATGCTGATCGAGCTGCGCGACATCTGCAAGACTTTCGGTCCCGTCCGCGCCAACGCGGGAATATCGATCGAGGTGGCTTCCGCGTCGATACTCGGAATATTGGGCGAGAACGGGGCCGGCAAGAGCACTCTCATGAAGATCCTGTCCGGTTTCCAACTACCCGATTCGGGATCCATCATCCTCGACGGAGAGGCCGCGACTATCCGCTCGCCGGCCGACGCGCTGGCCCGGGGCATCGGCATGCTCCACCAGGACCCGCTCGATTTCCCGCCGCTGAGGCTCGTCGACGACATCATCCTGGGCAGTAAAGGCCGGCTGCGTCCCGATCGAAGGAGGACCGCGAAGGAATTCCGCGAGCTGGCCTCTCGCTTCGAGTTCGACCTCGATCCCGAGGCCTATGTCGATGCCCTCACGGTCGGCGAGCGCCAACAGCTCGAGATCCTCAGGCTCCTGTGGCTCGGGGCCCGCGCCCTCATCCTCGACGAGCCGACCACCGGTATAAGCCTGCCCCAGAAGGAAAAGCTCTTCGCCACCATACGGCGCCTGGCCTCCGAGGGCATGACTGTCCTTTTCGTCTCGCACAAGCTCGAGGACGTGGAATCTCTCTGCGATCGCGCCGTCGTCCTCCGGCAGGGGCTCCTCGCGGGATCCGAGGTCCCGCCCTTCGACACGAGGCGCCTCATCGAGCTGATGTTCGGCAAGGAAGTGCCGCAGTCGCCCCATCTTCGGATCGCCCGCGGGGGCGAGGTCCTGTCGGCGCGAGGACTGTGCCTCGATTCCCTCAGGCTCCAGATAAAGGACCTCGACTTGAGCGTGAGGGCCGGCGAGGTCATCGGCCTCGCGGGGATGGAGGGCTCGGGCCAGGCGATATTCCTCGCGTCCTGCGCCGGCCTCGCGCGCCCGGTCGCCGGCTCGGTCCGCATCGAGGAGCGCGAGATGACGAGAGCCTCCCACCACGACTTCAAGCGCGAGGGAGTGGCCTACCTTCCCGCCGCCCGCCTTGAGGAAGGCCTCGTGCCGGGCCTGACCCTCGAGGAGCATTTCATCCTCGCGGAGGGCAGGCGCGGCCTCTTCATCGACCGAAGGTCGGCCGAGATCAAGGCTGCGTCGCGCATCGCGTCCTACAATATCAAGGGCCGCCCGGACAGCCCGGTGGAGGAACTGTCCGGCGGCAACCAGCAGCGCGCCCTGCTCGCCTTGCTGCGCGACGATCTCTCCCTCATCCTCGTCGAGCACCCGACGCGGGGCCTCGACATCGAGTCGACGATCTACATCTGGTCCAAGCTCAAGGAGCGCTGCGCGCAGGGGACGGCCATCGTGTTCATCTCCTCGGACCTGGACGAGATACTCCAGTACAGCGACCGGGTCATCGTATTCTTCGCCGGGAAAGTGTCGCCTCCCCTCGCAGCGGAGAGCCTCGGCGTGGAGGAACTCGGCCGGCTCATCGGCGGCAAGGGCTGGGAGAAGTTCGAGGAGGCGGTCCGTGCGTGATTCCCCCGGGCTGAAGCCGCTCTTTCGGACCGCGGCCGTAGTCCTCGCCCTGACCCTGACCACCCTGGTCCTCCTGGCGACGAAGTCTCCTCCCCTCGCGGCCTACGCGAGCATAGCGCGCGGAGCCGTCGGCTCATGGAGCGTCGGCTCGGATGTCCTCGTCGCCTGGGTCCCGCTCCTCCTGGTCACCTCGGGCCTCCTCGTGACTTTCACCGTCGGGCTCTGGAACATCGGGATCGAGGGACAGATCACCTCCGGGGCCGTCTTCACGACCTGGGCCCTGCGCTCCTTCCAGGGCGGCTCGCTCGATCCGGGCCTGGCGATCGCCTTCGCCGTCCTCGCGGGGATGGCGGGAGGCATGCTCTGGGCCATGCTGGTCGGGGCGCTCAAGACCTTCGGCGGAGTGAACGAGATATTCGGGGGCCTGGGCCTCAATTACGTCGCGACCGCGGTAAACCTCTGGCTCATCTTCGGCCCCTGGAAGCGGCCGGGAGTGGCGTCCATGTCGGGCACCGTGCCTTTCGGCAGGAGCTACTGGCTGCCGACGGTGACCGAGCAATCGCGCTTCGCGCCCATAGCCGTCGTCATCGCCGTCGTCGCGATCGCCGTCGTCTTCGTACTGATACAGGGAACCTATTTCGGGCTCAGGCTGAAGGCGGTCGGCAGGAACTCCAGGGCCGCCTACCTTCTCGGGATACCGACCTGGCAGTATACGATGGTGTCCTTCGCGATCTGCGGTCTCTTCGCGGGTCTCGCGGGAGCGATCCAGGTGACCGCCGTGTACCACAGGCTCATTCCCTCGATTTCCTCGGGTTACGGCTACCTGGGCCTCATGGTCTCCATGCTCGTCAATTACAGCGCGGCCCTCGCGGCCCCCGTGGCCCTCTTCTTCGCAGCCCTCAACGTGGGCTCCATCCAGCTGCCCATCATCCTCAAGATGGATTCGTCGCTGGCCGGCGTGCTCCAGGGGACCCTGGTCCTGTTCGTGCTGCTCGCGGAGGGCGTCCGCTCGCGCGTCATGAAGAAAGGCGGGTCCCGGCCATGAGCGGCGACATCCTCTTCCTGGGCCTCGCGGGAGTCCTCGCTTCGGCGGGCCCCGTCGTCTTCGCGTCCATAGGAGAGGCGATCTCGGAGCGCGCGGGGGTCATCAACCTGTCCATGAACGGGCTGATACTGCTTGCGGCGATGGGCGGCTTCGCCATGGCTCTCGCGACGAAGAGCGTCGTCCTCGGCTTCGTCGCCGGAGCCGCGATCGGGGGAGCCGTGGCGGGGATAGTCGCCTTCTCGAGCATCACGCTCAAGCAGTCGCAGGTGGCGGTCGGCTTCGTCCTCACCCTGCTCTGCCGCGACCTTTCCTACTTCCTCGGCAATCCCATCATGGGCCTGCCGGGGCCCCGCATATCGCTGGCGCCCATTCCCTTCCTCGACGGCATCCCGGTGCTGGGACCCCTTTTCTTCAGGCAGGACGTCATGACCTACCTGAGCTTCGTCCTCATCGCCGCCGCATGGCTCTTCGTCAACAGGACGAGGCCCGGACTCGTGCTCCGCGGCATCGGCGAGAAGCCCGCCGCGGCCTACGCGCGCGGCGCGAACGTCGGCCGGCTGCGCTATCTCTACACGATACTCGGCGGCGCGATCGCCGGCCTCGCCGGCCCGATCTACTCTCTCTCGATCAAGGCGGGCTGGAAGGGCACCATATCGGGCCTCGACGGGATCGGCTGGATAGCCCTGGCCATAACCATCTTCGGCGGATGGAGCCCCGTCAAGGTGGCGATGGGCGCCTATCTCTTCGCCCTCCTGCAATGGCTCGGCCTCGTCCTGCAGGCGGCCCTCCCCGGCGTGCCCTCGCAGGTCCTCCAGGTGGCGCCCTTCCCCCTCATGATACTGACGCTGCTCTTCGTCAATCTCGGCAATGCGGAGTGGGTCGCGACGGCGCTGGCGCGCCTGCCCGAGAGACCGCGGAGGGCCCTCGCGAGGCTGCTGCGCGCAACCAACGTCAAGCCGCCGGCGGCGCTGGGGACTCCCTTCGAGAAGGACTAGGCAAGGCCGCGCCCGCGGGCGCTATCCCTTCACCGCGCCCGCCGTAAGGCCGCTGATGAACTGCTTCGCCATCGTGAGGTAGAGGATGATGACCGGAACGCAGCTCAGGGAGAGGACGGCGAGTATCTTCGACCAATCGGTCTGATACTCGCCGAAGAGCCTTGTGACGCCGAGGATGAGGGTCCGCTGCGAATCGTTCCTGATGAAGATCAGGGGAAACCAGAGGTCGTTCCAGATCGGCACGAGATTGAAGATGGCCACCGTCGCGAGGGCGGGGCGCACCATCGGCACGATAATCGACCGATAGATCCTGAGCGGCCCGGCCCCGTCGATCAGGGACGCCTCGGTAAGCTCGGCCGGGATGCCCTTGATGAACTCGTAGAGCGTGAAGACCGCGATCGGCAGCCCCATCGCGACGTAGACCGGGATGACGCTGATCGTCCTATCGAGCAGGCCGAGCTTGATCATTATCTGGAGGAGGTTCACCGAGCCGATCTTGATGGGGACGGTGAGGCCGGCGACGAAGAACAGGTAGATCCACCTCGAGTAGCGGGACCTCCAGCGGACGCAGCCGTAGGCGGCCAGGGAGCCGAGGAAGAGGATAAGGGCGAGCGAGAAGACCGTCACCTCCAGGCTGTTGAGAAAATAGCGGGGAAAGGGCGAGTTCTGGAACACGGTCTTGTAGCCCAGGAGGTTGAGCGCCTTGGGTAGCCCGAAGGGGTCGAGGTAGATGTCGTTCTTGAACTTGAAGGAATTGACCACCATGGTCCAGAGCGGAAAGCAGACGAGGACGCTCCACGCGCAGAGGAACAGGTACTTGAAGGGAGCCGCGCCGTCGCGGACCTTGGATTTCGCGCTCATGCCCGGCCTCGCTCGGCCTCGACGGCCTGGGGCCTCTCGACGTCCCCGCTGTTCATGAGCCGATTGGCGAGGAGGACCCCCGCGAAAAGCACGGCGAAAGTCACGGTCGCCACCGCCGCGCCCAGGCCCATGTCGGGTATGCCGACCGGATGCTGTCCGGCTATGCCCGTCCTGTAGAAGAAGGTCCCCATGAGGTCGGTCGAGTACGCCGGCGGGCCGTTGGCCCCCTCCATCGCGTATACGACGTCGAAGGCGTTGAAGTTGCCGACATAGGTCAGGACGGACACGATGCCGACGACGGGCAGGAGGAGGGGCAGCTTGACCCTGGCGAAGGTCAGCCAAGCCCCGGCGCCGTCGATCTGCGCAGCCTCGAAGAGCTCGTCGGGGATCCGCTCGAGGCCGGCGAGGAACATCATCGTAGGCAGGCCCACCCATTGCCACGCCGAGACGAGGGTGATGGCCGGGAGGGCGAAGTGCGGGTCGCCGAGCCAGGGCAGGGCCCACGACCCGAGGCCGACCTTGGTAAGGAGGATGTTGAGGGCGCCCCACTGTGGGTTGAGGATCAGCTTCCAGATATATCCCGTCACGAGGACCGACAGCGTCACCGGAATGAAGATGACGGTCCTGAACAGCCCTTTCCCCTTGAGGCCCCTGCCGGAAAGGATGAGGGCGAAGAGGAGGCCGATCGTATTCTGGACGAGCATGGTGATCCCGAAGAACTCCCAGTTGTTCCTGAAGGCGTTGAAGAAGCGCGCCGAGGTCTCCGGCTCGGAGAAGAGCTTGACGTAGTTGTCGAAGCCCACGAAATTATCGAGGGCATAGCCCGAGCCGGAAAAGAAGCTCAGCCGCATCGAGTTGATCACCGGAACGGCCATGAAGGCGGCGTAGACGATCAGGGCGGGAAGCGCGAAGAGCAGCCACAACGCGCCGCTTTCCTTTCGAACCTTGACGCTGGGGCTCATGCCGACGGCTCCTCGCGGAAGTAATGGCGCGGGCGGCGCGGCCTTCGGCTCGCCGCCCGCGCCTGACGGACTAGATCGGCCGGCGGCCGGCTATTTCGCCGCCGCCGGGGCATACCACTGGGCGAGACCGTTCTGGAGATCGTCGGCGGCGTCCTGGGGGCTCTTCTTCCCGGTCATGACGGCGATGGTCCCGTCCTGGAGAAGATTGTAGCCGGAGGGCTTGCCGCTCATGAGCCTGGGCCAGACGAAGCGGACGTCGGTAGGCCGCGCCTTGGTCATCTGGAGGAAGGCGTCGGCGTGGGCGTCGGTGATCTTGGCGGCGTTGGACGCTATCGGGAAGAAGCCGGTCGGGATCGAGTTGGAGACGATCGAGGCGGCCTGGTCCGAGTAGAGCCACTGGAGGAAGGCTTTGCATTCGGCGGGATACTTGGTCGCCGGATTCATCGCGATGCCGGAGTCCGGATGGAAGGTGACATAGCCCTTATGGCCCTTGGGAGGGGGGGGCGGGAAGACGGACCAGTTGAACTTCATGTCGGTGAAGGAGGCCATCGTCCACGAGCCGTCGAAATACATCGCCGCCTTCTGGTTGACGAAGAGGGCGTTGGAGTCGTTGTAGGTCAGGGCCTCGAAGCCCTTGGGGCAGAAGGCCGCGAGCTCCTTCATGCCCTGGAAGGCGGCGACCATCTTGGCGTCGTTGAACTTGACTTTGCCGGTCTCGTAGGCGAGCCGACCCTCGGCGCCGCCGATGAAGTTGGGCAGGATGTTCATCATGACGACTTCGTTGATGTCCCACTGGTCCGCGAGGCCGTTGGCGACCGGCGTTATGCCCGCGTCCTGGATCTTCTTGCAGACCGCGAGGAAATCTTCCCAGGTCTTCGGCACGGAAATCCCGAGCTTCTTGAACATATCGACGTTGTAGTACACGCCATGGGAGACGGCGCAGAAGGGAACCGCGAAGGACTTTCCGCTCTCGTCCGCCCAGGGAGCGCGAGCGAGGTCGGAGTAGACCTTCTTGAGGCCCGGCAGGTCGGATACGTCCGCGAAGAAGCCGTCCTTGAAAAGCTGTACGCCGGTGTCATAGCTGCGCGCGTACATGAGGTCGGGGCCGATGCCGCTCTGAAGCTGGAGGCGGAGGGCCGCGTTGTAATCGGGCGGATTCGTCGGGTCGAACTTGATGGCGATGTTCGGATGCGTTTGGGTGAAGGCATCGAGAAGCTTCGTCATCTGGGCGACATCGTCGGCGCGCCACGAGCCCATGGTGAGCTGCACCTTGGCCTGGGCGGCGGCGGCAAACGCGAACAAAGCTGACAGCGCAAAGGCAAGAGCCGCGATCTTTGTGGACTTTCCCTTATTCATGCCATATCCCTCCTTGCTTGGGTGCGGCCATTCTGGACCCTATATCGGGATAGCGCAACGTACGGAAGGCAGTACAAAAGTCACGATCTTGTACTGCCCGAGAAGTCCTTGGCCATGCGGACCGCCTGGGAGCGGTCCGAGACGCCCATGCGGTCGTAGATCGAGCTGATGTGGTTCCGGACGGTCTGCTCGGCGATCGAGAGCAAGGAGGCAATCTCCTTGTTGGAGTAGCCCTCGACCATATAGCCGAGGATTTCCCGCTCGCGGCGGGGCATCCCGTCGAGCCAATCGGGATCGCCCCTGGGCAGCTCGGGCTTGAAATAGGCGCGCTTGATCAGGCTCTTCGCGACGCTCGGCGCGATCAGGAAGGCCCCGCCCGCCACCGCCCTGATGGCCGCGATGAGCTCGGGCGGCGGGATGTCCTTGAGGAGATAGCCTACGGCCCCGTGCTCCAGGGCCTCCTTGACGTACTCGTCATCCTCGAAGGTCGTCAGCATCATGATCCGCGTCTCCGGAAATCCGGCGCGGATCCGCTTCGTGGCCTCGACCCCGTCCATCACCGGCATGCGCACGTCCATGACGACGAGGTCGGGCCGCGTCTCGCCCACGAGCCGGACCGCCTCCTCGCCGTTGCGGGCGACCCCGGCCACCTCCATGTCGTCCGTCGAGCGCTCGATCACGGTCCGGAGGCTCTCGACGAAGAGAGCCTGGTCGTCGGCGAGGAGGATCCTGATCCTGGTCATGCCCCGGCCTCGCCCTCGCCGCTCAAGGGCAGGCTGGCGTCGACGGCGAAGCCGTCCACCGCGTTCCCGACGGAGAGCTCCCCGCCGAGAGCGGCCAGGCGCTCCCGCATCCCCCGGATCCCGATGCCCTCGACGAGCTCGGGCGCGCCGCGGCCGTCGTCCCTCACGAGGACGTGGAAGTACGATGCGTCCTCCCGGAAGGTGATCGATATGTTCCGGGCGTGGCCGTGCCTGAAGGAATTGATCATGCTCTCCTGGATCAGCCTGTATATGGAGAGCCAGGCGGCGTTGTCCACGTCGCCGCGCGCGTTCGTGAAGTCGACGGATACCCGTATCCCGGTCACGGTCTCGAAATTCCGGGCGACTTTTAGGAGGACGCCGAAGCCGAGGTCGAGCGGCTCCTCGATCCTGCGCAGCTCGTAGAGCGTCTTCCGGGTCTCCCGGAGGCCTTCCGCCACGCCCTCCCTGGCCATCGAGAGGAGCTCCCTGAGCCGCAGGTCGCCCGGTCCGACGAGCATCAGCGAGGCCTCGAGCATCATCTGCTGGTTGGTAAGCGCGTAGCCGACGACGTCGTGGATCTCGCGCGTTATGCGATTCCTTTCCTTGCGGACGAAGGATTCCTCCGCCGCGGCGAGGGCTCCCTGGAAGCTCGCGTTGACGTCGGCGATCCGGTCGATCGCCGAGTCGAGGCGCTCGGCCTCGACGATGGACTTCCGCCTGCCTTCCGCCAGCTCCTTGAGGGACGCCCCCACGGCGAAGGCGAACGCGAGCGCGACGCCGAGGCACACCAGGGAGGCGGGCTCGCCCCCGGGCGTCGCCTTGCCCCAGACCACCGCCGGCTTCTGGAGGACGAGGGCGCCGACGACCGCCGCCGCGCCCATGAAGAAATAATCGGGACGGGGGAAAGAGGCTACGATGGCCAGCATCAGGGGCATGCCGAGGACGCTCTGTATGCCGGACGAGGCGGGGATGGGGTAGGAGGCGAGGAGGAAGCAGAGCGCGGCGGCGACGATCGCCGCCTTGGCCTTCGGCGCCCCGCGCCAGACCGAGGCGAGGAGGGTGAAGACGAGGGAACCGGCGAGCAGGAGGTAGAATTGCGCGTCCCACTCGAAGGGGAGGCCGAAGACGGGACGCTGCAGGGCATAGAGCAGGGCGGAGGAGGCGTGGCCGATGATGGCCAGCCCGACGAGGACCGTTTCCGACGCGACTAGCGGCACGGAGGGAGTATCGGCCCGCCCTTCATCTCCTGTCAATCGCGGCGCGCGGCCGCCTTCAGGCCTTGTCCGGCTTGCTGCCTATCAGCGTGATGTTGAGGCCTGCCTGGTAGCGCTCGTGGCTCTCCGGGTTCTCGACCTTGCCGTTGCAATAGAAGCCGACCGAGCCGGAGGAGAACTGCTTCTCCTGCGCGATGACCTTGCCCCAGACCTTTCCGTCCGGGTCGGTGATGGTGAGCTCGAGGAATTTAGGCGCCTTGGGATCAGTCTTCTTTGGATCGGGCATAGGGGCTCCTGGGGCGTTGGGATGGCCCAGTATATCGCCGAAGGCATTTTTGGCATAGGGACGCGCTACTCCGCCTTCTCCTGATCCCCGTACTTGAGCTTCATGATCTCGTCGAGACTGGAGAAGACGATGGGGCCCCGCCTGTTGCTCGCGGAGGCCAGGGCCGCCAGGAGGCCGTCGAGCAGGCGAGCGGTCGTCGGGAAGCCGTGCAGGAGCACGACGCCGCCGAATTCCTCGCGCGCCTGCTTCACGGTCCTCGCGATGACCTTCTCGGGACTCAGGTGCTCGGGATCGTCAGGCTTGTATCGGATGTTCCAATCGAAGGAAGTGATGGTCCAGTCGGCCAGGTATTGCCTTTTCGCCAAAAGGGCCCGGTCCACGGCGTATCCGGGCGTGCTGTGGGCGCCGTTGGGCGGACGGAAATAGCGTATCGGATAGTGATAGCCGAGGACTTCGTCGATCGCCGCCTGATTCCGATCGAGCTCGGCGTCGATTTCGCCTCGATTGTCGCGGAACCTGCCTTCGTCGAGACGCCGGTGCCAATAGCTGTGGCTGCCTATCTCGTGGCCCTCGTTCACCACCCGATCGAGGAGCTCCTTGGCGCGGGGCGTGGGCTTGCCGTTCGCGTTCAGGAAATAGCTGCCTATGATGAAGAATACGGCCTTGATCCCGCGCCGCTTCAGGATGTCGAGCTCCATGGCCATGTACTTGTTGGGAGCGCAATCGTCTATCGTGATGGCCACTTCGTTCTTGAAATCATACCTTTGGTAGTCGCGCTCGTAGATGCCGGCGACGATTTCCGGCGGGCCTATTTGGCCCGATGGGCCCCTTGGGCCTCTCTCCCACTTCTGCAGGATCTCGAGACGCTCCGGCTTCGGGGCGTAGTACGGGGACTGGGCCCTCAGCGCGGCGGCGGCGAAGAGGAGGAACAGCAAGGCGGCGGCGCGCCGCGCTTCCCCGGCTTCCATCTGCCTACTCTTATCGGCGAAGCGCGACGTCGGCTCATTAGAATTATGCCCTTATTTTGGAAGAGCTTCCTTGACCCTACCCTCTCTCTTGCCGATAGGAAAAGGGGAAGGGAATTCCTTCGGCCAAGCCGGCGGATTTCCTCATGGAGGGTTCGCAATGTCCGCGGAACGCAAGAAACTGCTCTGGATATCCATCTCAGCCTGCGTCTTCGTCCTATTGGTGCTCGCAGTCGGATTCGCGCTCCTATCGCCCAAGAAAGGCGGAGCCCAGGCTCCCGCCGCGATAGCCAACGGAGCGCCTCCGAAGGCGCAGGATCCGCAGGACTTCCTTTCCGCGCCCCCGCCAGCCCCCGCTCCCGCCCTCGAGCAGCCGCGCAATCAGGACGGCAACGTCATCGTCGTCTACGGCGACAAGCCTAAGCTCCCCGAAGGCGAACAGCCCTCGAGCGCCATCCCCTCCGCGAACGCTCCCGCCGCCGCGCCGACTGAGCCCGCGGCGGCCGGCACCCCCACGAGCGCCGGTACCTCGAGCGCACCGGCCGCTCCGGGAAAGGCCGCTTCGCCGGCGGCCCCGGCGGCCCCGACGGCCCTCGCCAAAGCTCAGTCGGCCTCGAAGAAGCCGCCGGCGAAGTCCGCGAGCCCGCGGATCGACGAATTCTGGATTCAGGCCGCCAGCTTCACAAGCAGAGGCAGGGCGGACGACCTGAAGCAGGCCCTGGCGGACAGGGGCATAGCGGCCCTCATAAGCGTCAAGGGTATTTCGAGCAAGAGCTGGTACAGAGTGCGGGTAGGCCCGTACTCGGCCAAGGCCGAGGCCGATGGCTGGCTCGGAAGGCTGAAGGATCTGCCCGGCTGCGCGGAAGCCTACGTCTCGGAGCTGGCCGCGACGAAGCCCAAGCAGTAACGCCGGTCGCGGCGGTTGCGCCTCCTCTCCCCGCGGCGTATTATCGGGAGATAAAGGCGGAGCCCCTCATGACCATCAGCAAAGACCTCATAGACGCGGCGCGCGGCGCCGTACCCTGCGACCTCAACCTGGCCAACTGCTCCCTCATGGACCTGCTGCGCGGAGTCATACGGAAGGGAGCCACTGTCTCGATCCGCAAAGGCATCGTCGCCGGCGTGGACGACGGCCTTCGAGCGGAGCGTACGATCGATCTCAAGGGGCAGTTCCTCGCCCCCGGCCTCGTCGACTCGCACGTACACATCGAGTCTTCCCTGCTCACCCCGCCGGAATACGCGAGGTTAGTCGCGCCGCGGGGCACGACCGCCGTCGTCGCCGATCCCCACGAGATAGCCAACGTCATGGGCTACGACGGGATGCGCTACATGCTCGCCGCCAGCGAGGGCCTGCCCATCGACGTCTACCTCATGGTCCCGTCCTGCGTGCCCGCCACCGACTTCGATACGGCGGGAGCGGCCCTATACGCCTCGGACATGCATCCCTTCCTTCGCGAGCCCAGGGTCCTCGGCCTCGGCGAGGTGATGAACTACCCCGGCGTCCTCTACAAGGACCAGAAGCTCCTCGACAAGATCGCGCTCTTCCGCGACGCGGCCAAGCCCGTGGACGGCCACGCGCCGGGGCTCTCCGGAGGCGAGCTCTCGGCCTACATCGCCGCGGGGATAGGCTCCGACCACGAATGCACGACCGTGCCCGAGGCCCTCGAGAAGCTGTCCAAGGGAATGTACGTCATGCTGAGGGAGGGTTCGACCGCGCGGGATCTGCGCAATCTCATCCCCGCGATAACGCCCAGCACGGCCCCTCGCTTCCTCCTCTGCTCGGACGACAGGCATCCCAACGATCTCGTCGACGAGGGCCATATGGACCACGCCCTGCGGCTCCTGCTCGCGGGCGGGGTGGATCCCATCGACGCCTTCCGCATCGCCTGCCTCAATCCCTCGACCTGGTTCGGCCTCAAGACCTCGGGGGCGGTCGCTCCCGGCTACAAGGCCGACTTCGTCGTCTTCGACTCGCTCGAGGACTTCCGGGCGCGGATGGTCTTCAAGGACGGCGTCCTCATAGCGGAGGACGGCCGGCTCCTCGTCGAGCCGCCGGGGGCGAGGCCCCCCGCCCGCGATTCCGTCAACATCAAGTGGCTCACCGAGGAAGATTTCCTCATTCCCGCCTCCGGCTCCCGCATCCGCGTCATCGAGGCGAGGCCCGGCTCCATCATCACCGGCGAGAAGATCATGGAGCCCAAGGTCGAAGGAGGGCTCTGCGTCGCGGACGCCTCGCGCGACCTCTTGAAGATCTTCGTGATCGAGAGGCATTCGGGCTCGGGCAACATCGGCAAGGGCTTCATCACGGGATTCGGGCTGGGACGGGGAGCCATCGGCCTCACGATCTCGCACGACTCGCACAACATGATCATCGCGGGCGTAGACGACCGCTCCATCTTCAGGGCGGCCAAGCATCTCAACAAGATGAAGGGCGGGATGGTCTTCGCCGTCGGCGACGAGATCGTGCTCGACCTGTCCCTGCCGATAGCCGGCCTGATGAGCGACGAGGGCGCGGCGACCGTCGTCGATCGCCTGCGCGCCTTCGAGGAAGTCTTCGTACGCGAGGGTTTATCCAACCGCACCCCCCTCATGACTCTCTCGTTCATGGCTCTGCCCGTCATTCCCAAGCTCAAGATCACGGACAGGGGCCTCGTCGACGTCGAGCGATTCTCGCCGGTGAACCTTTTCGCCGACTAAAGGCCGGCCGGGCGCCGATTAGACTCTATCTCCCGGTCGCGGATCCTCGAGCCACGAGGCGGCATAGGCCGCCACCTCTTCCCATCCCGCCTGCCCGATGATGAAGTGCGTCCGACCGGCGAATTCGCGGAACGCCGCGACCGATGCGGATCGGGAGTAGCGCCGATAATTCTTGCGGTTGAGGGAAGCCGGGACGATGTTGTCCGCCGACCCGGCGATGAACAGAAGAGGCTCGTGCGGCTTCGCGAAATCCACGCGGGCGAAGGCCGTCAGGGACTGGCGAGGCACCCTGCGGGATTCCGGCACGGTATAGCGCTCGAAGGCCGCGCGCCGCTCGGTCGCCGTAAGAGTCTCGGCGAAGGCGTAGGCGAAGCGCTCGGGCGTGATCGCGATGGGAAGGGAGAGCGGGGCGAAGGGCGTAATGTGCGGCCAGTTGGACTTGAGGAAGGACCATTTCGCGCTGAGCACTCCCGCGGGAGGGGCCGAATCGATCGCGACGACGGCCGCCGCCCTTCCCTTCTGCATGAGGAGCTGGGCCACGAGAGCGCCCATTGAATGGCCTATGAGGATCGGTCTCTCGGGTAGCGCGGATATGACCCGCTCCATCTCGGCGACGACTTCCGCCAAGGTAAGCTCGGCGGCTTTCGGATCGGGGTGTCGGGACCGCAGCGTTTCGGGCGATTCGCCGCGACCGGGCCAGGGCGGTGCGAGGCAACGGTATCCGCGGCCCTCGAACCATGGGACCCAAAGCTCCCAGCACAAGGGCGTCATGTACATGCCGTGAATGAACAGGATCGTTCCGGATAGTTTTGCCATGCCACTCAATATACTGATTTCCCCGGCGACTCCGTAGGCGAAGCGGCGCCGAGCGCCATTTGTCTCCAACGCCGCAAATGCTTATTTTTTATCCCAAGATCATTATTGAAGTAAGGAGTACAACGTGGCACAGAGCATTCGCGCAATTCGATTTCATGAGTACGGGGCTTCGGACAAGCTCGTCCTGGAGACTATCCCCCAACCCGAGCTTAAAGCGGACGAAGTCCTCGTCAAGGTCCATTTCGCTGGCGTGAATCCGGTCGATTGGAAGATCCGCGCGGGCTATCTCAAGGACTACATGCCAGTGCCCCTGCCCTTCACGCCCGGCATCGACTTTTCCGGAACGATCGCGGAGCTCGGATCCGGCGTCAAGAACCTGTCGAAGGGGCAGGCGGTGTTCGGGATCGCCAAGGGAAGCTACGCGGACTATGCCGTAGCCTCGGCCGGCGAACTCGTCCCTAAGCCGGGCAGCGTGAGCTTCGAGGCGGCCGCGACCCTGCCCATCGGATCCTTGACCGCCTGGAAGGCGGTGGAGGACGCCGGAGTTAAAAGCGGCCAGACGGTAGTAGTCCAGGGCGCCGCCGGCGGAGTCGGCCATTTCGCGGTCCAGTTCGCCCGCTTGAAGGGGGCTAAGGTCATCGGAGTGGCTTCCGCCTCCAACGCAGCCTTCGTGAAGGGCCTCGGAGCGGAAAAGGTCGTGGACTATAAAGCTGGAGTCGCGGAATCGGGCGTGAGGGACGTCGACGCCGTCATCGACACGGTCGGCGGGGAAACCCTCGAGAAATCCTATGGCCTGGTCAAGAAGGGCGGTACACTCGTGACCATCGCGGGCCAGGTATCCGAAGAAAAGGCCAAAGAGCGCGGCATCAAGGCCCTCGTCTCCGGCAGGGGTCCCGCCGAGCTCCTGAAGCAGATCGCCGACCTGATGGCCAAGGGCAGCATTCGCTCCGAGGTCGGGAAGGTGTTCCGCCTCGACGAGGCTAAGGCCGCGCAGGACCTCAGCCAAACCGGCCACGGCAAGGGACGAATACTGTTGAAGGTTCAATGAGCGAGACCGCGAGCGCACAGGCCGCCGGAGCCGGATTGCAGGTGGTGTTCGGCAACGGCCCGGTAGGCTGCGCCGCGGCCAAAGCCCTTCTGGGCCGTGGGCTTCGAGTCCTCATGGTGAGCAGGAGCGGAAGGAGACCGGAGGAGGCCCTGACGGGCCTCGGCCGCCTGGACACGCTGGCGGCGGACGCGCTCGACCCGGACGCGGTGACGACCGCGAGCCGGGGAGCCACGCACATCTACCACTGCATGAACGTCCCCTATCAGTATTGGGCTCGGACGCTCGCGGTCATGCAGGGCAATCTGGTAGCGGCTGCCGAGGCGCAGGGCGCCGTCCTCGCCGTGGCGGAAAACCTCTATTCGTATTCGAGAGGCGTGCCCGTAATCGACGAGGCGACTGCCGAAGAGGCTCCGACGCGCAAGGGAAGGCTGCGCAAGAGGCTGCACGAGTCCCTCGTCGCCGAAGCGGACGCGGCAGGCTTTCGCTGGGCGGCCGTTCGCGCTTCCGACTATTACGGCCCGGGCGCGGACGCTCAAAGCGTGTTCGGAACCGGTCGCTTCCTGGATCCGCTCTTCGCCGGCAGGCGCCTCAGCCTGCTCGGCGATCTCGATCTCCCTCATTCCTACACCTATTCCGAAGATTACGGTCGCGCCTTGGCCTGCGCCGCCCTCGACCCCTCGGCGCATGGAAGGGCCTGGATCGTCCCGAACGACCGAGCCATGACGACCCGCGAGGTCGCCGAGATGTTCTTGGCCGCCGCCGGCAGAGCCGCGAAGGTCGGGACGATCCCGCGACTGGCCCTGACGGCGCTCGGCCTGTTCAGCCCGCTGATCCGGGAAGTGGGCGAGATGCTCTACCAGAAGGAAGAGCCCTACATCGTCGACGGCAGCCTTTTCGGCGACAAGTTCGGATTCGAGCCTACGCCGCTGGAGCGGGGCATCGCCGCGACGATCGCGTGGTACAGATCGCGGCGCCCTTAGCTGATTCCGGACCTCGCGCCCGTGCTACAATAGGTCATGGAAAGGCCCCGGGCCGAACTCCTTTCCGTCGACATGATCTGGGAAGGGGCGCCGCACAACGCATTCACCGACCTCGCGCGGCATCGGGGCGCGTGGTTCTGCTGCTTTCGGGAGGGGGCGAGTCATGCCCTCTGCGCCGGCAAGCTGCGCGTGCTTCGATCCGAGCACGGCGCCTCCTGGGAGAGCGCGGCGCTGATCGCCGAGCGCGGCGTGGACCTCCGAGACCCGAAATTCTCGCGAGCTCCAGCCGGAAGCCTCGAGATCCTAATGGGCGGCAGTCCCTTAAGAAAAGGACGATACATAGGCCGGCGGCCGCGGATCTGCAGATCGGCCGACGGACTCTCGTGGAGCCTGCCCCGCCCCGTCGGCGAGGAGGGCGACTGGCTATGGCGCGTCGACCGCGTCGGGGGCAGGAGCTACGGCATCAGCTATCGCCTGCCGAGCCCCCGTCGCTGGACTGTCGTCCTCCTCGAGAGCGCCGACGGAATCGCCTATCGCGAGCTCGCCGAGCTCGACGTAAGCGGTAAGCCCAACGAGGCCACCCTCAGGTTCCGAGGGCGGGAAGCCATCGCCCTCGTGCGCCGCGAGGCGGGCTCGGGCCGGGCATGGATAGGGAGGAGCATGCCGCCCTACCGCTCCTGGTCCTGGAACGAAACCGCGGAGCGCGTCGGCGGGCCGAACTTCATCGTCTTGCCCGGAGGGGCCCTGGTCGCCGCGACGCGGATCTGGCGACGCGGGAAGCCGAGCGCGGCTCTCTGCGCGATGACCGCCGCCGGCGAGCTGCGCCCTATCCTGGAGCTGCCGTCGGCCGGGGATTGCGGCTATCCGGGCATGGTCCCCCATCGCGGTATCCTCTGGATCAGCTACTATTCCTCGCACGAAGGCAAGGCCAGGATATACCTGGCGCGGGCGCGGCTCTCGGTGCCGGGGAGCTGATAATATTTATGGAAGGAAATTAATCGGTAGATATCTTCAGGTCCGGGCAACTGTCTATTCAAGCTCGAGGCGACAATTGCCTATATCTTCCCCTCATGCCCGAGTGCGCATTGCAGGCGAAATGGCTTTTCGAAGGGACCTTCCCCGAGAAGATAGAATTCATGTGTCCAGCTGCTTGTGCCGCCTCATAGTGCAAATGAACAAGGACTCTGGACAAACTTATTTCCGGTCCGTTTTGAGGCAGAGGATGTTCCGTATTCAATTCAGTTTGTTTTGTTTTCAGCCTGAAATTTTTCGTTCTCAGTCTCAATATGGCACATTTCGAGTCTCAATCGCCGGATCCCACCATTGGCGTTTAAAGCTCGAAAGGTAATCGTGGCTACAAAAGTCGCCTTCGTCAGAAACAATAGCCGCGAGGATGGGAAGCTCGTGCCACCAAGCAAAATTATTGTATTTATTTCCCTGCTTTACCCATGCATGAACCACGTTCTCCTTACTTCAATTTAATCTTGACAGGGGTCCGAAGGTAGCGCATGACTATTAATAATTTTATTCGGCTCCGTATTGGCCTGCTCCACAACCTATCTTGTCATCACGAACCGACACGGGATGCCAAGGGAGAAACGAACATGAAAATTGGAATGTGGCGGTCCAACATGCGCTCCAGGTCCGCTGCCGCCGTACTCGGACTGCTCTGCCTGGTCCTCTTCTCGTCATGCGCTCAGAGGAGCGGAGCCGCGCAAAAATCCAGGATCGTCGGGACGTGGGCCTTCGAGCAGAACGGCATGGACTGGAAATGGAATTTCGGTGGAGACGGTTCCTTGACCTGGGCGATCATCGGCCAAACCGGTTATGATTCTACGCCCTTGGTCATCGGTGGGGACGGCAGCTATTCCTTCGACGGAGCCGCCCTGAGCCTGCGGCTCAACAAATTCGCGGGCATTCCCGGCGGCATATGGCGATCGGAGGCGGCCGCGCCGGGCTTCGATCCGGTTACCGCCGTGGCCGTGCGATTCCGAGGCGCTGACGAAATGACCTGGAGCTTTTCCACCGAAGCCTTGGGCAAAGAGGACCTGACGGCTCGGAGGACAAAGTAGGATCGGTCAGTATCGGATTTAAGCTTTACACCATTCCAATACTATGCCCACGCAGGGACAGCATTTCCTCCGCTCTGCCAGCGGAATCGCTTCGCTACGAGGTTTTCTCGCGGTCGCTGAAATGATAAGATAAAGTAGTATTCGGGGAGGTGAATTGTGAAATGCCCGCATTGCCTAGTTGATTATCACGATAGTTTCGCTAAGATTACCAATTCCCAGGATAAGGACGGTTTTTGGGAAATTTATATTGATACCTGTCCATCATGTGAAAGAATAATTCTTAAATTACGGCACATCAACGCTTTTGGTGAACGTAAAGATACCCTTATACGTCCAAAAGGAATTCCCCGGGCTCCTTGTCCTAAAATTGTTCCTGATGATGTTGCTGTCGATTATAAGGAAGCCTGCCTAGTATTCGACGATAGCCCGAAAGCCTCGGCTGCACTTAGTCGCCGATGCCTTCAAACACTTCTAAGGAATCATGGAAAATCAATAAAAAAGGACCTCGCTGATCAAATACAAGAAATTCTTGATTCTGGGAAGCTTCCGTCTTACCTGGCTGAAAATATCGATGGGATTAGAAATATCGGTAATTTTGCTGCGCATCCGCTGAAGTCAACCGCTTCTGGCGAAATAGCGGAAGTTGAGCCAGGAGAAGCAGAATACTGTTTGGATACGATTGAACTGCTTTTTGATTTCTACTTCGTTCAGCCAGATATTGCAAAAACGAAGCGCGCAGCACTTGATGCGAAACTTAAAGATTTAGGGAAACCAGCAATGAAGCAACCCTAAGATTATGCCCTCGCCGATCCCACCGGAATAACTCCGCTATGCCAGCGAAACCGCTTCGCTACGAAGTTCCCTCTCTCTTGCTCTAAATGGATGATATAATGCTGCAATGAAGATTGAGTGGATTCATCAAGATAACACTCGGATTCTATATGTGGATTTCCGTGGAGCCGCAAGAGAAGACGCTTATACATCTCTCATATCCCAGGTACTCCAAAGGTTTCAGGAGAGCCCTGAGAATCTCCTTGTTTTATATAACTTTCAAGATATTACTTTTCCACCAGGTGTTGTGGAAGCTATCGCTGGTTTTGCTAAAACTAATGGCATAAACCCAGTCAAGGCTGCTTTTGTCGGGATGAGCAAGATCAATGTAGGACTTATTATACGCTTAGACAGATTCCTCTCCGACAAAACAAAAAGAAAACTATTCCAATCCGAGGAAGAAGCAAAAGAATGGCTCGCCCTACCTCCGCATACCCTGTAGCCTCCTGACAGCCCTCTTCTCCTCTTCCGTCAGCACATCCTCCCCCTTGCCTTGACCCTTGATTTCGCTATATTTACATCGACCCGAGGAGGACGAAATGCAAGAAAAGATAGTATGCGTCAGTTTTGCGTTGTCCAATCAGCCGGCACCTAATACTTTGCCCGACATCGTCAGCATTAACAATGATCTTAGCACCGCTGGCGGCTGGTCAGTTAAGAACATCTACCATGCCGGAGGCACCGAGTCGACGTACATATGCTTCATAGTCCATCTTACACTCCCTCGGCGAATAACCCACAGGAAAGCCAGAGTGTAGAGCAGCGCGAGTTCGAAGTACACGAGGTTGCCAGGATATTTCGTATTCCAGCTCACTTGTTAGGCACGACAAAGGGTAATCGAAGGCAAATGTAGAGCAGCAGAACCTTGAGTTTTTGCAGTACTGCATCAACCCCATCATTAAAAAGATTGAGCAGGGCTTTGCACAGTCTTCCTCCAGTTCGCCGAGGCCCTGGCCTTCTTGCCGACCAAAGGAGGCGACCATGTGCGGCGGCGTATCTGTGTGGTGACGATCCTTTGCCGGGCTTTGCTTAGAACGGGACGGCGGTGGACTAAGAGGATATTGACTGAGCATCTCATTCCGCGCCCCCTATAGAGCGACAAGTTCGTGAAACGCCATGGCTGAGACTCGTGATGAGCGGCCGCAACTGAGCCCGCCCCCGGCGACCGAGTTCGTCATGCCGAGCGGCTGGTGCCGGTGCCAGCGGTGCCATCGACGCCTTCCAGTTCCCGTCGACGAAAACACTTGACACGCAACTCTAGGGTTACATATATTGGAAAAGGGAACCGATCGGTTACGTGTCATGGAAACGAACGACGACGATATTTTTCGAGCCCTGGCCGATCGAAGTCGCCGGCGCTTGCTCGACCGTCTGCACGCGACCGACGGCCAATCTCTCGGCGACCTGTGCGCAGGCCTGAACATGACCCGCCAAGCAGTCGCTAAACATTTGGCGGTCTTGGAGGGGGCCAATCTTATCGCCTCAAAGCGCCAAGGCCGCGAGAAGCTTCACTACATCAATCCAGTCCCAATCAACGAGATTGCCGAGCGCTGGATAAGCAAATTCGAACAGCCGCGCCTGAGCGCGCTTTCAGACCTTAAAAACGACCTTGAAGGAGAAAGCTATGGATAACGCCGCAAAGAGCAGTTTCGTCTACGTGACCTATATCAAGGCGACGCCGGAGCGCCTTTGGGAGGCGCTCATCAGTCCTGAATTTGCTGCCAAGTATTGGCTCGGGAACCGACCTGAGGCCGAATGGAAGGTCGGCGGAGCATGGAAGCTTGTATTCCCGGACGGCGCGATCGCTGACGTAGGCGAGATAACCGCATTTGATCCCCCCAAGCGCCTCAGCATCCGTTGGCGCAACGAGTGGGCGCCCGAGTTAAATGCCGAGGGCTGGTCCGTCTGCACGATGGAGCTGGAACCGGTGGGCGAGGCCGTCAAACTAACTGTCGCGCACGGCATCGAGCGGGAGAACTCCAAGTTCATCGCCGGCGTCTCAGGTGGTTGGCCGCAGATTCTCTCAAATCTGAAATCACTTCTTGAAACCGGCTCTGTCGTGCTTCCGCCCAGAGAGGCGCGACCATGATGGGACCTGGCTCGTTTCTGATACAAGTTTCGGCGATCGTAAACGCATTCGCGGCGGACCTCCCGGACTGCACGCAACCGATGACCTTGCTGCTTCGCTTGGCCGTCAAACCCTCTGGAGGAAATGATTATGGCAAAGGTAATTTTTGGAAATCATACGGCGGTTTTTGCCGCGCGATCAGAACAGGACAGGATTCGTAAATTCTATTGCGATGTCCTGGGCTGCAAAGTCAGAGTAAAGACCGATGACGTGGACCGCTTTCAATTGGATGATCTCCACTTTTGCTTTGTCTACCAGAGCAACGCTCTGGATGAGCGCGACTTTTTGAAGGCAATCTACCTGGAACTCAAGACCGATAACACCGAGGAAATGAAACAGAAAATTATCGCCTTCGGCGTAAAGAAGCTCGATGTGCCCGATGCGCACCTTTATTTCCAGGCTCCAGGTGGGCAGGTTTTTCGGCTCGTGGGTACCGGCGAAGACCTCTCTCCGTATGAGGGGTCATCTTCATCAAGCCCCGGATCGATCTCCGACACTGAACCGCGCTTGCGATGACTTTCGGCCATTGTCCATCATAGACTGGGGCACAGTTGCGTCCGACTCTCTACAGACAAAACCCGGCTCTTGATTTTGTCGAATTTCCCATTTCCGTTCGACTACCAAGTGTTCCTATCTTTTAATAGGAGCGAAGGAGTTGCTGATGGAAAGGAAGTATCGACCATTTCTCGAGCCGCCAGATGCACAAGCCCGAGCCAAGGGCCACTTGGACGAGAGCTGTCGAGAGAAGATCCCGATCGCCTGCGTAGTCGGAATATTGGGGGAATCGGGGGAACCGGAGAAGCCCCTGCCGGCGCTCGGGCCTTCGCAATTGGAGAATGGATCATGAAGTACGCATTCCTGTTCTATGTCGAAGACAGGGTCTGGGAGGAGATGCCGAAAAAGGACGAGGAGGCCATAAAGGCCGAGAGCGCCGGCTACGACGCGAGTCTCGTGGACGAGGGCCATCTGATCTTTGCCCAAGCCCTGCAATCCATACAATCCTCGACGACCCTGCGGGTCAGGTCCGAGAAGGTGCTCCTGACGGATGGTCCCTTCGCGGAAACCAAGGAGCAATTGTGCGGCTTCGTCTTAGCTGAGGCCCGGGACTTGAACGAGGCGCTGGGCTTGGCCTCGAGGAGCCCTCTCGCGCGCCTGGGGAGCGTCGAGGTCCGCCCCTGCATGGGAATGGCGGGATAGGGCCGGCCGTATGGGGGAGGACGGCGGCTCCGAGAGCCTGCGCCTGTTCATCGAGAGACTATATCGCGAGGAATCGCGCCGCGTGCTCGCGACCCTGATCAGGCTCGTCGGCGATATCGATCTCGCCGAAGATTCGATGCACGACGCCTTCGCGTCGGCCCTCGCGAAGTGGCGGCTCGAGGGAGCGCCGGCCAATCCCCGCGCCTGGCTCGTATCCGTCGGGCGGTTCAAGGCCATCGACTCGCTCCGCCGGCTATCCCGCTTCAACGCCTCTCTCCGGGAACTCGCCGATAGACTGGAAGGCCAGGCGCGCGCGAGGCGGGGGGAGACGGATGTCTTGTTCGATGATCGACTGCGTCTGATCTTCCTGTGCTGCCACCCCGCCCTGTCCCTCGAGGCTCGGATTGCCCTGACCCTGCGCGAGACCTGCGGCCTTCGGACGGAGGAGATCGCCCGGGCCTTCCTCGTCGACGGCTCCACCCTCGCCCAGCGCATAGTCCGGGCTAAAGCTAAAATCCGAGATGCGCGCATCCCCTACGAAGTCCCGACGCGGCGGGAAATGTCCGGCCGCCTCG
>Ga0181535_10001358_pt1 | contig 32156 bp, 22 predicted proteins | sample PEATcosm2014_Bin_44_FD_119774 | JGI IMG/M metagenome (GOLD analysis project Ga0181535, IMG submission 119774) | Peatland microbial communities from MTU Mesocosm Facility, Houghton, MI, USA - PEATcosm2014_Bin17_30_metaG | ecosystem: Environmental > Terrestrial > Soil > Wetlands > Peat | place... | reverse complement strand
GTGACGGGCGTTGCCGAGCCGGCCGGCGTCCACGACCCGGAACCCCGGGATGAGGCCGGTGACCTCGGCCACCTGGCGCTTGGCGTCAGCGTCATCGCCGCAGATGATCACGTCCTCGTCCAGAGCGCGGTCGAGGCGGCTCAGATGGGCGCTGCTCACGGTGTGGAAGCCGGCGACGATCGGGCTGCCGGCGAGCAGGGTCGCGACCTGCTCCGCGGCCGAGCCCTCCGCGACCGGGACCGCCACCGGGCCCAGCTCGGGATCGAAGCGGACCGGAACCGTGGTGCTCACCACCACCTTGCCGCGCAGCGCCCCGGCGAGCGGCGGGAGCAGCTCCGCCTGGGCCTCGAAGGGGACGGTGAGGATGGCCAGGTCCCCCGCCGCGGCCGCCTCCTCGTTGGTGGCCCCGCGGATCGCCGCCAGGCCTCCCGAGGCGCCGATCCGATCGGCGACCTCCGCCGCCCGCTGCTCGGCGCGGTCGCGCTGGCGGGAGCCGATGACCACCGGCAGGCCGGCACTGGCCAGGCGGAGCGCGAGCCCCGGGCCCAGGCGGCCGGTGCCGCCGATCAGGGAGACGCTGACGGGCATGGTCCGAGTCTATGGGACTGACACGGCGGGCGAGCACCTGCGGGCCGTCGCCGGGCCGGTCCGCCGCCGGAATGGACCGCCCCGCCACGGCCTGCCCGCCCCCTCGGTCAGAATGGGCATTCCGAGTGGGCCGCGGGCCCGGGTCGAGGGAGTGAGCCAGATGGAGTTCCGCCGCGTCGGTGAGTCGGGTCTCGAGGTGTCGGTGGTCGGCATCGGTTGCAACCAGTTCGGCCGCCGGGTGGACGCCGCCGGCGTCGCGCGCATCGTGCACGCGGCCCTGGACGCCGGGGTCACCCTCTTCGACACCGCCGACGTCTACGCCGGCGGCGAGTCCGAGCGCCTCCTGGGCGCGGCGCTGCGCGGCCGCCGGGATGGCGCCATCGTGGCCACCAAGGTCGGCCAGCAGATGGGCGAGGGACCGTACAGCACCGGTGCCTCGCGCCGGCACATCCGCGCCGGGGTCGAGGCCAGCCTCCGCCGGTTGGGGAGCGATTGGATCGACCTCTACCAGATCCACGTCCCCGACGCCGACACCCCCATCGAGGAGACCCTCTCGGCGCTCGACGACCTGGTCCGCGAGGGCAAGGTCCGTTACATCGGCTGCTCGAACTTCAGCGGCTGGCAGATCGCCGACGCCGACTGGACCTCCTACGTCCACCATTTCAGCCGCTTCGTCAGCGCGCAGAACGAGTACAGCCTGCTCAATCGGGAGGCGGAGGCCGAGGTGGTCCCCGCCTGCGAGCACTTCGGGCTCGGCCTGATCCCGTACTTCCCCCTGATGCGCGGCCTGCTGACCGGCCGGTACCGGCGGGGCGAGGCCGCCCCCGAGGGGGGGAGGCTCTCCGGGGCGGCGGGCGAGCAGTTCCTCACCGACGAGAACTTCGACATCGTCGAGGGGCTCTCCGCCTACGCCCGGCGCAAGGGCACCGACCTCCTCGGGGTCGCCATCGGGGGCCTGCTGGCCCAGCCGGCGGTGGCCTCGGTCATCGCCGGGGCGAGCCAGGCCGACCAGGTCCTGGCCAACGTCGAGGCCGCCGAGTGGCAACCGACCCCCGAGGACCTCGCCGAGCTGGACGAGATCGCCCCGCCCGGGCACCCCGTCTCGGAGTAGGCGGCGGGCTTCCGTGAAGCTCCTCGAATACCAGGCCAAGCGGCAATTCGGCCGGGCCGGCATCGCCGTGCCCGCCGGCCGGCTGGCGCGGACCCCCGAGGAGGCGGCCGCCGCCGCCCGGGAGCTGGGCCGGGTCGCGGTCAAGGCCCAGGTGCCGATCGGTGGCCGGGGCAAGGCCGGGGGGATCGCGGTCGTCGACACCCCCGAGGCGGCGCGCCGCGAGGCGGCCCGGATCCTGGAGATGGAGATCCGGGGCTATCCGGTCCGGTCGGTGTGGTGCGAGGCGGGCCTCGAGATCGCCCACGAGCTGTATCTGGGGGTCACCCTCGACCGCGAGCGCCGCGGGCTGGCGCTGATCCTCTCCGCGGCGGGCGGCATGGAGATCGAGGAGGTCGCCGCCTCCGCCCCGGAGCGGATCGCCAAGCTCTGGCCCGACCCCTTCGCCGGGCCGCAGCCCTTCGAGGTCCGCGAGCTCGCCTTCGCGGCCCTGGCCCACGCGCCGGCACTGGCCGAGATGCGCGGCCGCCTCGCGGCCGCGCTCGTCCCCCTCGCCCAGACCCTCCACCGGCTGGCGGTGGAGCTGGACGCCGTCACCTGCGAGATCAACCCGCTGGTGCTCACCCCGGAGGGGAACCTGATCGCGGCCGACGGCAAGCTGGAGGTCGACGAGAACGCCGAGTACCGCCATCGGGAGCTGGCCGCCGAGCTGGCCCTCGACCTGGAGGGCGAGGACGGACGGACCGGGGAGGATCCCTACGAGGCCGAGGCCAAGCGCCGCGGCCTCACCTACGTCCACCTCCCGGGGGGGACCATCGGCTGCATCGGCAACGGGGCGGGGCTGGTCATGAACACCCTGGACCTGGTCCAGCAGGTCGGCGGCCGGCCCAACAACTTCCTCGACATCGGCGGCGGGGCCGGCGCCGAGAAGGTTCGCAACGCGCTGGAGATGGTGCTCAGCGACCCCGACGTGCGCGGCGTCTTCATCAACATCTTCGGTGGCATCACCCGCGGCGACGAGGTGGCGCGGGGGGTCGTCCAGGCCCGTGACGAGCTCGGCATCAGGGTGCCCCTGGTGGTGCGGATGACCGGCACCAACGAGGAGGAGGGGCGTCGCATCCTCGCCGCGGCGGGGATCGTGCCGGGGACCAGCGCTCCCGAGGCGGCGCGCAAGATCGTCGAGCTGGTGGGGGGAGGCGCGTGACCCGGCCCCCGCACTCCCCGCCCCTCGGGGCGGAGCGCTGATGGCGATCCTCGTCGACCGCTCCACGCGCGTGCTGGTCCAGGGCCTGACCGGTCGGGAGGGGAGCTTCCACACCCAGCAGATGCAGGCCTACGGGACCACGGTGGTCGCCGGGGTCGTGCCGGGCCGGGGCGGGGGCGAGGCCCTCGGGGTCCCGATCTTCGACACCGTCGCGGCCGCGGTGGCCGCCACCGGGGCCGACACCGCCTTCACCATCGTCCCGCCCGCCTTCGCCGCCGACGCGGTGATGGAGGCGGCCGCGGCGGGGCTCCGGCTCGGGGTCTGCGTCACCGAGGGCATCCCGGTGCTGGACATGGTCCGGGCGGCCGCCTTCGTCGGGCGCAGCGGTATGCGCCTGATCGGGCCCAACTGTCCCGGGCTGATGACCCCCGGGGAGGCGAAGATCGGCTTCATCCCCAACCACGTCGGCCGCCCCGGAAGGGTCGGGGTGGTGGCCCGCAGCGGCACCCTCACCTACGAGGTGATCCAGGGGCTCTCCGACGCCGGCCACGGCGAGACCACGGCGGTGGGCATCGGTGGCGACCCGGTGCTCGGCTCGACCTTCGTCGACATCCTCCCCCTCTTCGCCGCCGACCCGGCCACCCATGCGGTGGTGCTGGTCGGGGAGATCGGCGGATCCGACGAGGAGCGGGCGGCGCAGTGGATCCGATCCACCGGCTTCGACAAGCCGGTGGTCGCCTTCATCAGCGGGCGGACCGCCCCTCCCGGCAAGCGGATGGGCCACGCCGGGGCGATCATCAGCGGGACCACCGGCTCGGCCCAGGGCAAGATCGATGCGCTGGCGTCCGCCGGCGCCGCGGTCGCCGTCACCATCGAGGATGTGGTCCGGCTGGTCGGGGAGCGGCTCTCCGGCTCCTAGTCAGGACCTGACCGCGGCGGCCTCGGACTCTCCGGTGTCCGGCTCGGGGCCGGAGCCGGGGGGGCGCCGGTCGCGCAGCTTGGCCAGGTACATCGCCGAGTCGGCGCTGCGCAGGATGTCGTCCGGCCGCTCCTGACCGGTGACGCTCACCGCGGTCCCGACGGCGGCGCTGATGACCACCTGCTCGCCCTCGATGTCGTAGGGGGCGCTGAGCCGCCGCGAGATGTCGTCGGCGACCGCCTCCACCGCCTCCGTCGCGCGCACGTCCTCGAGCAGGACGGCGAACTCGTCGCCGCCGAGGCGCGCCGCGGTGTCGGACTGGCGCAGGCGCTGACCGATGCGCTCGGCGACATGGACCAGCAGCTCGTCCCCGGCGAGGTGGCCGAGACGGTCGTTGACCTGCTTGAAGCCGTCGAGGTCCAGGAAGAGGAGGGCGATCCGGGTGTGGGGGTTGCGCCGGGTGCGGGCCAGCGCCTGGGCCAACCGGTCGAGGAAGAGGGTCCGGTTGGGCAGCCCGGTCAGGGCGTCGTGGTGAGCGCTGTAGCGGAGCTTCTCCTCCAGCTCGCGCTGGGCGGTCACGTCGGTGAGCGAGCCCACCAGCCGGGTGGCGGGCCCGTCCGCCGCGGCCCGGACGGCGAGCGCCCGGCAGCGCATCCAGTGATAGGTGCCATCGGCGGCGCGGAGCCGGTGCTCGCACTCCAGCATCGGGCGGCGGCCCTCGACGCATTCGCCGACCGCCTGCCGGAGGCGGGCGAGGTCGCCCGGATGAACCCGCCGGAACCACTCGTCCGGGTCGGTCCCGATCTCCTGATCCTGGTGCCCGATCATCTGCTTCCACCGCTCCGAGAAGTAGACGTTCGAGGTGCCCAGCTCCCAGTCCCAGAGGCCGTCGTTGGCGGCCTGCGCCGCCAGCGCGTAGCGCTCCTCGCTGCGCCGGATCCCCTCGACCAGGTCGCGCTCCCGCTTGTAGGCGCGGGCCAGGTCCTCGGTCTGGGAGCGGAGCCACTCGGTCATCACCTCGCGCTCCACCGCGACGCTCACCAGGGCGTTGTTCTCGAAGTGGAGGTCACGGCCGGTGACGTGGGTGATCTCGACGGGGGCGACCATGGCCATCAGGCCGAGGTCCATCCCCTTGGTCTTCACGGGGAGGACGACGCCGATGTCGCCGCTCTCCCACCCGACCGACTCGAGCACCTCGCGGGGCGGGAACTCCTCGACGCGGATCCGGGGCGGCAGCTCGAGGGGATGCCCGTCCCAGGTGTAGGCGCCGGTCAGGGTCAGCAGGTGCTGGCGTTCGCCCCCCTCCTCGCGCTCCGGCGACCAGAGGCCCAGGCAGCCCGCCCGGGAGGTGGTGTGAGCCAGCCACCCCATCCCCCGCGGGTCGCCGGAGCTCCCGCTCATCAGCCCCATGCTGAGCTGATGCTCCCGGCGCATCTGGAGGTGGAGGGTGGTGTTGGCCGTCGACTCGCGCTGGGCCAGCGCCCGGGAGAGCTCGAGCATGACCTCGGCGATGCTCTGCTCGAGCGGGGCCCCGGCCTCGGGAGCGGCGTCGCGCACCTCCTGGCAGTAGCGCCGCAGGCAGTCGACGCAGGCGGTGATGGTGGTCCAGCGCGGGCTCAGCGAGAAGAGCGCGCGGGCGGCCCTCCGGCAGGCGTCGGGCGCCGCATCGCTCTCCCCTGATCCGGGACCCGCGCACCCGGCGAGCAGCTCGACGGCCTCGTCCAGGGTCGCCGACTCCTCGGGCGGGAGCGGCTCTCCGCCGAAGAGGAGGCGCTGGAGCCGGAAGCGCAGCCGGTCTCGCGGGGTCGGGAAGCTGGCCGGGTCCATCTCCCCGATCACCTCGACGGCGGAGCCGGTGGCGCAGCCGCAGGACTCTCTCGGCACGAACCAGGTGGGCACCAGGTGCCGCCCGGGCGCCACCGGATGCCCGTCCACCATCTCCAGGAGCAGGCTGGCGGCGAGCTGGCCGGTGGCCCGGAAGCTCTGGCGGACGCTGGAGAGGGTGGGGCGGACCGACGAGGCCGCCTCGACGTCGTCGAAGCCCACGATCGCCTGGTCGTCGGGGAGGGAGAGGCCCGCGTCGTCGAGCGCCTTCATGACTCCGAGCGCGTTGAAGTCGGTCGCGGCGATCACCGCGGTCGACCGCAGGCCGGCGGCGAGCATCGCCCTCCCGGCCGCCTCGCCGCTGCCCTCCAGGTTGTCGCTGGTCTCGAAGAGCAGGCTCTCATCGGCGGCGATGCCGTGGCCGGTGAGCGCCTCGCGGTACGCGTCCAGCTGCTCGCGGGTGTCGGGCTGGAAGAGGCTCCCGACGAAGGCGATCCGGCGGTGCCCGTGCTGCACCAGATGGTCCACGGCCTGGACGACGCCGCTCCGGTTGTCCGGCCGGACCACCGGGCAGGAGAAGCCGGCGATCTCCTCGCTGAGCAGGACCACGGGCTTCCCGGCCTCCTGGAGCGCTTCCAGATAACTCCGATCGACCGCGTTGACCACCACCACGAAACCGGCGACCCGGTCCCAGGCCGCGTGCAGGTTGTACTGGGGGGTCCGGGTGTCGAGGCCCCCCTGGCTGAGGTCGAGGGTCTGGATGGCGATCACCTGCCCACCGGCGGCCGCCACCGTGCTCTCGAGCGCCGAGAGCACCGCGCTCATGTAGCTCCCGGCGACCAGGGGCGACAGGACTCCGATCCTGAGCTGCCCGTCCCGCCTCTCGGCCACCGACCTCTCCTCAGCTGCGCAGCATCCTCGGACCGCGTCGGTAAGCCGTCCGCACTGCTGGCGGGGAGCCCCGTCGGGGGCGGTCAGCGGAGGCGCAGCCTCGCGGCGATTCTGGCATCCCCCGGAAGTCGCTTCCGAGTGGCCGGGGAGTTGTCATCAAGTCGCCACAATTCGGGCTTCACCTGCGATAGGCGGCCCGGAGCGGGGCCCGGAGGCCCGGGGGTGGCACCGTCGGGATGCCCGCGGGATGCCCGCCGGCGCAGCTCCGGACGCCCACAGATCGGCGGCGCTGGACTACCCTTGCCAACCGTACCCTCGTCGCCGCTGACGTTCCAGGAGAAGGAACCGCTCGGCCGGCCCAGGTCGGGCGGGCGCCGTGCCCTCTCGCGGGCCCGGACCGGAGCAGATCGAGATGGCAAGCAGAACGCGCTCCCGCCGCTCGCGCTACAACGTGCGCCCCCGCTGGATGACGACCCGCCGGATGGTCCTGGCCGCCGCGCTGGCGGTGGTGCTGGTGGTCGGCGGCTTCGGCTACGAGGTCCTCGACGGCCTCGCGCACGCCTTCCACACCAGCGTGCCCTCGGTGATCGGCAGCCTGGTCCGGGGCAAGAGCGGCTCCACCATCGAGACCAACCAGGTGGCCAACGCGCAGCGCATCAACATCGCGCTCTACGGCTACGGCGGCGCCGGCCACGATGGGGAGTACCTCTCCGACTCGATCATGGTCGTCTCGATCCAGCCCCACCCCACCGGCCCGCCCTCGGTGGCCGAGATCTCCATCCCGCGCGACTGGTACGTGCCCATCGTCAACGCCGCCGGCAAGAAGGTCGACGAGGGCAGGATCAATCAGGCCTACAGCGACGGCATGCTGTACGGCGACGGCGGGGTCCCGGCGGGCCAGACCGACGCCGGGGGGGTGATGGCGGACGCGGCCCTCAGCAACCTGCTGGGCATCCCCATCGACTACTTCGTGGGTCTCGACTTCACCGCCTTCCAGCAGGCGGTGAACGCCGTCGGCGGCATCGACATCGACGTTCCGGTGGGTTTCACCGACGATCAGTACCCCGCCTGTGCGGCGGCCACCTGCCCCTACGAGACCATTCACTTCAATGCCGGGGAGCAGCACATGAACGGGGCCGTGGCCCTCGAGTACGCCCGCTCCCGGCACGGGAACAACGGTCAGGGCAGCGACTTCGCGCGCAGCGCGCGCCAGCAGCAGATCGTCGACGCCCTCAAGCAGCAGGTGCTCTCCATCGGCGGTATCGGCGACCTTCCCAGCCTGCTCCAGGCGCTCGGCAACAACGTCGACACCAACATGACGATCGACGATGCGGAGGCGATCTACGACCTGGTCGAGGGCGTGAGCTCCACGTCCATCCTCCACGTGAGCCTCGACGACTCCAACTTCCTCTACGAGTGCGGGTATCCGGCCAACTGCGGCGCCGACTACCTCTTTGCCCACAACCGCGCTTACACGCCCATCGCCCAGTTCATCCAGAGCGTCTTCGTCCCCTCCCCGGTGTTGGGCGAGGACCCCACGGTGGGTATTGAGGACGGCAGCGGCACGGGCGATGGGGCCTCGACCAGATGGGCCGGCATCTTCGCTCAGCTGGGCTGGACGACCCAGGACCTGGGCCGGGTCCCGACCCAACCTGTGACCGAGGTCATCGATGAGAGCGGTGGCAAGGACGCTGCGGCTGCCGAATGGTTCGCGGCATACTTTGGGGTCTCCGTCACCACGGTGCCCCCGCCCAACCCGGGGACGTCCGGCGCCGCCGATGGGGTGCTCGTCCTGCTGGGTCAGGACGAGGAGAGCAACTTCAACCACGACCCGGGGTATGGGAGCTGACCTTGCGCATCGGGATCCTCACCGGGGGCGGCGACGCTCCCGGGCTGAACGCTGCGATCCGGGGGGTGGGGCGGCGTGCCCTCGCCCACGGTGATACGGTCATAGGTGTCAAGAACGGTTGGGCCGGCCTGATCGGCGACGGCGACTTCATGGAGCTGGACCGGCCGCTGTTCTCGGGCATCCTCCAGCTCGGTGGCACGGTGCTGGGCAGCTCCCGGACCAACCCGATGAAGCGTGAGGGCGGCCGCGAGGAGGTGCTCCGCAACCTCGGTCGCGCCGAGCTGGATGCGCTGGTCGCCATTGGCGGCGACGACACCCTCTCGGTGGCGGCCTGGCTCGCCGAGCACGGCGGCCCGGTGGTCGGGGTCCCCAAGACCATGGACAACGACCTCTCGGTCACCGACTATTGCATCGGCTTCGACACCGCGGTGAGCCGGGTCGCCGAGGCGCTCGACCGCCTGCACACCACCGCCGCCTCCCATCACCGGGTGATGGTGGTCGAGGTGATGGGCAGGGACACCGGCTGGGTGGCCCTGATGGGCGGGCTCGCCGGCGGCGCCGACCTGATCCTCATCCCCGAGGTCAAGGTCGAGCTGGACGAGATCATCGACCGGCTGCAGAGGCGTCTCCAGAGCGGCCACGACTTCAGCATCATCGTGGTCGCCGAGGGCGTGCAGGTGGCCGGGGTCACCGACCTGGAGCAGGGCGACGGCAAGGTCGACGCCTTCGGGCATGCCCAGCTCTCCAAGCGCGGGGTCGCCGAGACCCTCGCCGAGGTGATCGAGGCCCGCCTGGGGCACGAGACCCGCACGACCGTGCTCGGTCACACCCAGCGGGGCGGAACCCCCTCTGCCTACGATCGGATCTGGGCCACCCGGGTGGGGGTCGCCGCCTACGACCTGGTGCTCGCCAAGCGCTGGGGGATGATGCCCGTGGTGCGCTGCGGGACCGTCGAGACGGCGGCGATCGCCGACGTCGCCCGGACCCAGCGGCGGGTGCCCGAGGAGCTCTACGAGCTCGCCAAGATCTTCTATTAGCCGCTGCGCGTGAGCGGCATCGGCTGGAGCCGGTGCCGCTCCGCCGCTCATCCCGCGGCCCACCGCCCTGTCCGAAATCCGCGAGCGCCGGACGGCCTCCTGCCCGCACCATGGAGGGGTGGAGAAGGAGTTCGAGAGCCGCTATCGTGCGGTGGAGAGCCGGGATCGGCGCTTCGAGGGGAGGTTCCTGGTCGCGGTGACGACCACCGGCGTCTACTGCCGGATCGGCTGCCCGTCGCGCACGCCGGCACCCGACCACGTCCGTTTCTTCCCCTCCCCGGTCGCGGCGGAGGCGGCGGGCTTCCGCGCCTGCAAGCGCTGCCGCCCCGACGCGGGTGGTGAGCCGGATCGGGCGCTGGTCACCGCGGCGCTGAAGCTGATCACCGCCGGGGCCGCGGATGGCGGTGGCATCGGCGGGCTGGCGCGCCGCCTCGGGGTGAGCCCGCGCACCCTGGACCGCCGCTTCACCCAGGCGGTGGGGGCCTCGCCGCTGCAGCTGGCTCGGAGCCGGAGGGTCCAGACCGCCCGCGCTCTGATCGCTCAGACGTCGATGCCGCTGGTGGACGTCGCCTTCGCCGCCGGCTTCGGCTCCCTTCGCCAGTTAACGACACCATGCGCCAGGAGCTCGGGGTCGCCCCGGGCACCTTCCGCGACGGCGCCGGAGGGGCGCGGCGGCGAGATGGGAACGGGGACCGCCCTCGGGGGGCGGCATCAGGTTCGGACGGGCTCGGCGAGGCCGCGGGCGGTCCGGGTGGCTGGCTCACCCTCCGTCTGGCCCGCCGCGAGCCGTTCGCGGCCGCCCCCCTGCTCTCGTTCCTCGCGGCCCGGGCGATCCCGGGCGTCGAATCGGGGACCGGACTGACCTACGCGCGCGCGCTCCGGACCGCCGCCGGTTCGGCGGTCGTCACCCTCACCCCCGCCGGCGGCCATCTCCTGCTCCGGGTGCGCCTCGACGACCTGGCGGGAGTCGGTGATGTGGTCGGCCGCTGCCGCCGCCTCCTCGACCTGGACTCGGACCCGGACGCGATCGCCCGCGGCCTCGGCGCGGATCCGCTCATCGCCGGGCTGATCGCGGCCCGACCCGGGCTGCGCGTGCCGGGCAGCGCCGAGCCGTTCGAGACCGCGGTCCGGGCGGTGCTCGGCCAGCAGGTCTCGGTGGCGGCCGCCCGCACCCTCGCCGGCCGGCTGGTGGTCCGCCTCGGTGAGCCCCTGAGCCTCCCGGCCGGGGCCATCACCCACCTCTTCCCCACGCCCGAGCGGCTCGCGGAGGCCGGCCCCGACGGGATCGGCCTCACCGGACGGCGGATCGAGTCGATCCGGGCACTCAGCCGGGCGGTGGCGACCGGGGAGCTCGACCTCTCCGGCAGCGATCCCGGCCGGGCCGATGCGGTCCTCGCCGGCCTCCCCGGCTTCGGTCCGTGGACCCGCGCCTACATTGCCATGCGGGCCCTGGGCGACCCCGACGCGATCCCGATCGGCGACCTCGGGCTGCGGCGCGCGATGGAGCGCCTCGGAGAGCCCGCCGACCCGCGCAGCCTCGCCCGGCGCGCCGAGCTGTGGCGCCCCTGGCGTGCCTACGCCGCCCTCCATCTCTGGAGCAGCCTCGCCCCTCCGACCTCCGCCGGCCCGGGGCCGGCGCTTCCCGACAGCCCATCCGACCCCCTGGAGATCACCCCATGAGCTATGACGCCGTGACCGTCCCGACCCCGCTGGGAGCCTTCACCGCGATCGCCGAACGGGAGACCGTGGTGGCCGGCGGTTTCACCGCGGATGTCGACCTGCTGCGGGAGCGGCTCGCCGACCCGGACGCGGAGATCCACGCCCGGAGCGAGCTCGGCCGGATCTCCGCCGCCCTCCGCGCCTACTTCGCGGGGACCGATGTCACCGCCATCGACCGGCTCCCGGTGCGGGCGGAGGGGACCCCCGGCATGCAGCGACTCTGGGGAGCCCTGCGGCAGATCCCCGCCGGTGAGGTGCGCAGCTACGCCGAGCTGGGCGGCGACCGGCGCCACGCTCGGGCGGCGGGCACGGCGTGTGCGCGCAACCCGATCGCGCTGATCGTCCCGTGCCACCGGGTGGTGCGCACCGACGGCTCCCTGGGGGGCTTCGGCTGGGGGATCGACGTGAAGCGCTGGCTGCTCGACCACGAGGCCGCCGCGATGGAGCGGCGCCCGGAGGTCAGCGCCGCCGGCTGAGCCGCCTCACCAGACCCCGGGGATCAACCGCGCCCTTCCGGCCGCCCACTCGCGCCAGGCGGGGAAGGTGTCCCGGAGCAGGTTCTCCTCGTATCTGATCCGGGTCACCTGGAGCACCACGAAGACGGCCACCACGACGAGTGGCACCAGGTGTCCGTCCGACACCAGCATCGCCAGCGCGGCGGCGATCTCGCAGAGGTAGAGGGGGTGGCGGACCAGCCGGTACGGGCCGCCGGTGACCAGTCGCCGCGCCGCCGGGAAGATGCCGAAGGAGAGCCGCAGGGTCAGCAACCCCCAGACCGCGCCGGCGGTGACCACCGCCAGCATCAGGGATGCGACGGATCCCACCCACCCGGGGATCGACACCAGGCGCATCCCGTCGGGAATACCGGTGCCGAGGATGAGCAGGATGGCCGTCCCGGCGAAGGCGACCAGCCGCGGGAGCACCCGGCCGTCGGCGACCTTCGGCTTCGGCCGCACCACGAAGAGGACGACCGGGATCAGGCAGAAGGCGCCGAAGATGCTCTCCCGGATCGGGCCGCCGATCACCGTCAGCCAGTTGACCGGGGCGAGGTGCCCGGCCAGCCAGGCGGCGTGCTCGACCACCCCGAACCCGAGCAGGGCGTACAGGACGGCGGGGATGACCCGTCCCATCAGCAGGTAGCGAAGTTCGGAGACGCCCCCTCCCGGCCGGGGCAGCGCGGCGGGCCCGGCGCGGGGTGCGGGAGCGGCGTCGAGCGCTCTCACGCAGGCAGTATCTGGCGGCGTCCGGGGTGGCGATCCTCAGCAACCAACCCGTCACCTGGCGCGCCGGCCGGCGTTGCAGGGACGCGCGCCACCGCTATCGCGGATCGCCGGCGGCACGCGCTCCGGAGTGGGCGGCGCACTCCAGGGTGCGCCGGGTGAGCCTGCGGCCGCGCCGGGCGACCACTGCGATCGCCCCGATCAGGAGCGCGTTGAAGATCAGCAGGAAGACGATGATCTGGGGTGCGCTCCCCATGCGGATCCCCGAGACCAGGGAGATCAGGTCGATCGGCGGGACCGCCGAGGTGTCGAACTGGTCGGGGTTCGGGGCCGACCCGGAGACGCCACTGGGGCGGCTGGGCGGGGAGGCGGTCAGCGGCGGGACGATCACCGGCGCGGCCGGCGACGTGGTGGAGACCGTCTTCGGTGAGGGGGTCGGGGAGCCGGTCGGCCGGGGGGTGGCGGTCGGGGTCGGCGTCGGCGGCACCGCGGTGGTCACGGTCTCGACGGCGCTTCCGCTGGAGGCGGAGAAGTTGCCGTCGCCCGCGTAGGCGGCGGTGATCGTCTCCTTGCCGGCGGCCCCCGGCGACACCGTCAGCGACGCCTGGCCGAGGCGGTCGACGGTGACCGCGCACGGCTTGCCCGCGCCCACCGTGAAGGTCACGGTCCCGGTGGGAGTGAGGCTGGAGGAGGGGTGGTTGACGGTCGCCGTGATGATCAGCGCCTTCCCCTTGGGCGAGGGGTCCAGGGAGGTGGCCACGGTGAGGCTGGTGGCGGCGGCGACCTTCTCGACGGTCACCGCGGCGGACGCTGCCGAGGTCGCCGACGTGTACCAGGTCGCGGCGCTCGCGTCCGGGTGGTACACCGCCGTGATGGTCGGGTAGGCTCCCGGTTCGAGCACGATCCGGAGGCTGGCGAGGGCGTCGACGGTGGTGCCGGGCACCTGGGCATCGGTGACGGAGCCCAGCACCTTCGAGCCCTCGACGAAGGCCACCGTCCCGCTCGGGAGGGGGCCGCCGGTCTCGCCGAAGACCACCGAGGTGAAGGTCACGCTCTGGCCGTCGTCCACGCTCGCCGGGGTGGCCGCCACCGTGATCAGCGCGGGCGGCTCAGGAGCCGGCGCCGAGCTGCTGGCGAGGAAAGTGGCGGGCGCGACCGGGGCGCCCTGATCCACGCGGGAGGCGGCCCGGATCACCCCGGCCATGGGGAGGAGCGCAGTGTCGGTCGCGCCGCACCCGCAGCCCGAGCCTCCGCTGATCTGGAGCGTGACCGGGGGCGAGGTCGACGCGGTGAAGTCGCTCTCACCGGCGTAGGCCGCGGTGAGCGTCTGCGTCCCACGGTGAGCGAAACACGTCACGAGCTCGGCGGTGCCGCCGCTCAGAACGGCGGTGCCCAGCGTCGAGCCGCCGTCGGCGAAGGTCACCGTGCCGCCCGGCACGCCGGCGGGGGACGTCACCGCGGCGGTCAGGGTCACCCTCTGCCCGGCCGAGGCGGAGCCGGGCGACGCCGTGAGGGTGGTCGAGGTCGAGGCGGCGTCGATCTGCTCGACCACGGCGCTGCTGGTCGACGGGGAGAAGTTCCCGTCACCGGCGTAGGCGGCGGTCAGCGAGTGGGGGCCGGCGTCAAGGGTGGTCGTGACCACCGCCGCGGTGCCGCCGGCCAGGGTCGCCGAGCCGACCGGCGAGGTTCCGTCGAGCACGGTCACCGTGCCGGTGGGCACCCCCGTCCCCGCCACCGGGGCGACCGAGACGACGAAGAGGAGGGTCTGCCCGTAGGTGGCGGGATCGACCGTCGGCAGCAGCACCGTCGTCGTGCCCTGGACGGTCACGTCCTGCTCCAGGGCGGCGGAGGCGGAGGCGCCGAAGGCGGCGGATCCCGAGTAGTCGGCGACCAGCGTGTGGGTCCCGACCGCGAGCCCCGTCACCACGAGGGTGGCCTGCCCGGCGGCGCCCACCCCCACCGTCCCCAGGGTGGTGTCCGCGTCCTCGAAGCTCACCGAGCCGTCCGGGACCGCCGTCCCGCTGTTCGGGATCACGGTCGCGGTCAGGATCAGCTGCTCGCCGAAGGCGGTCGGGTTCTCCGATGAGGTGAGGGTGACCGCGGTCGCGACCACGCCGTCAGCACCGCCGGCAACGGGCAGCGCGAACGCGACCCCGGCCGCGAGCAGAGCTGCGCCGAGCAGCCACGACAGGCGGCGTCGCCGCATTCCTCGCATCGCCCCCTGAGCGTAGGACCAACGTACGGTTGCCGAAACGTCAGTGGCCTCGCGTTGTGATGACAGTCCTGTGATGTCGGACCAGAAGGCCACAGCCCCGTCACCCTCTGCAACGGACCAGCAACGGGACGGTGGCGAAACCGGGCCGCCCCCGGCATCCGCACCGATCCGGTCAGCTCCCCCTCAGCCGGTCACAGATCCGGGCCCATGGGTGATCAGCGCCTGCCGGGAGGCGGTCAGGTCGACCTGACGGTCTCCGCCGGCGGGCTCTCCGGGGGGCCGGGACGGCCAGTCGAGGCGTACGCAGGTCCCCTCTCCGGGGGTTGACTCCAGGCTCACGGATGCCCCGTGGGCCTCGGTCAGCACCTTGACCAGGGCCAGGCCCACCCCCATGCCACCGTAGGCGCGGGTGCCACCGCTGTCGGCCTGGAAGAAGCGCTCGAAGACCTTCTCGTGCAGCGCCGGGTCGATGCCGATACCGGTGTCGGCGATCTCGATGATGCACCTCGCGCCCTCCGGGCTCGGTCGCGCCGAGATGGTCACCCTTCCCCCGGGGTCGGTGAACTTCACCGCGTTGTCGAGCAGGCAGCGGATCACCTGACGCAGCCGGTCGGCGTCGGCGTCGACGCCCAGGCCGTCGGGGATCTCCACCCTCAGCTCGACCGGCAGGCCGTGGGGGAAGCGCCGCCGGAGATCCCCGACCGCATCGTCGACGGCCCCCGAGAGGGCGACCGGGCGCGGGTTCATGCGCAGGTTGTCGGCGCTGACCAGGGAGAGATCGATCATCGTCTCGAGCATGTCGGAGAGCTGGCCGGTGGCCAGCTCGACGTTGTCGAGGATGGCGAGCTTCTCGCGCTCGTCGGCGTCGGGCCAGATCATCCGGATCAGCTCCAGGTGGCCGACGATGGCGGTGAGTGGGGTGCGCAGCTCGTGCTGCGCGGTGGCCAGGAAGTCCGACTTCATGTCGTCCAGCTCGCGCAGCCGGCGCACCGTCTCACGTTCCCTCTCGAAGAGCCGTGTGTTCTCGACGGCGATCGCGGCGTTGTTGGCGAGCGCCGAGAGGGCTCGCGCATCGGCGTCGGAGACCGGTTCGGGACCGGTCACCGCGATGGCTCCGGTCACCCGCTGCCGGTAGAACATGGGGATGACCAGGACGGCCTCCCCGCTGCTCGCCCCCGCCGGCATGGGGTCCGACCGGCTCCGGGTCAGCCGGGTCGGCCGCCCCTCGAGCACGCCGGCCACGACCGCCGGACTGAGCTCGATCCCGCCCGCCTCGGGCACGGTGTCGGGCGCGTCCGCGGATGCGGGTGGGGTGTCACCGGAGTGGCTGCGGGCGCGCATCGCCAGACCGTCCCCCTCGCGGGCCAGGAGCCATGCGGTGGCCCGGGGCCCCGCGAGCGACGCCGCCGCCGCGCAGACCGCGCTCTCCAGGTTGGAGAGCCCCGCGGTGGTGGTGGTGAGGGCCCGGGAGACCTCGTCGAGACGCGACACCGCGGCATCGACGTGGTGGATGTTGCTCTCGATCTGGGCGCGCATCTGATTGACCTGCTGAGCCAGCACCCCCAGCTCGTCATGGGATCGCACCGGGATGTCGGAACCGTAGTCGCCCCCGGCGATGCGGGCCACCCCCGCGGAGAGCTGCGCCACCGGACGCCGGACGAAGCGGTTGACGAACAGCAGCACCAGCAGCCAGGTCACCAGCAGCGCGGTGAGGGCGAGCCAGACCACGGTCAGCTCGTCGGTGGTCTGGTCACCGACGAAGAGCGAGACGGGGGTCTCGACGCCCACGTAGAGGACGGGGGGCCCGGGGTTGGGGTTCATCCCCTCCAGGGCGAGGGCGGAGTCGCCGGAACGCGGGACCGTCGAGAAACCCGCGAAGCTGCCCCCGGAACGGCCCAGCTGGTTGCCGATGGACGGCGGGAGGGCCTCGGCGGTGAGGGTCGGGTCGGCGGAGCTCCCGGAGAGGGCGTAGAGGGTGGCGCCCGCCTGGTTGGCGACGATCACCGGCGTGTAGCCCTGGCCCACCGCACCGAGCAGCCGCAGCAGCTGGTCGGTGAGCGGCATGCTGTAGACGACCGCTCCGAGCACCTCGCCCGACCCCCTGGCGATCACCGGCGCGGCGAAGTCGTAGACCGGGGTGCGCCCGTTGAGGAGATCGATGGCCTCGGCCGGGCTCCCGCCCAGCGCGCCCCCCACCTCGGGCTCGGCCGCGGTCAGCTGGGGCACCCCCGACTGCTCGCTGGTCGCCAGCAGGTTGCCGCCGGCATCGAAGACCGCCACCGTCTCGTCGGGAAGGTCGGTGACCACCTTGGTCGGGCCGGTGAGCAGCGGGGCCAGCGCGGCCTGGGGGTCGGTGGCGGCCAGGGCGGTCGCCATCTGGGGCAGTGCGGCGACGTTCTGGGCGGCGAAGCGGGCCTGGGGCGCGGCCACCTGCTGGACCAGCTCACGGTAGGCCTGTGCCCGGCTCTGCGCGTTGGTCTCGGCGCCGGTCCTGGTCTGCTGGTCGCGGCTCACCAGGAGGAAGGCGCTGACCACCGCGATGATCGCGAGCGAGAGCACGAACCCGCCCAGGAGCAGGCGGGCGGCGAACGTGATACGGGGCCGCCGGAAGAATCGCCGCCGCCCCGGCTCAGCAGAGACCATGGCTGGAGGAAGCGTAGGACCGCGGCCCCGCATCCGATCATGTTCGATGCGAATGTCGCGGGATCGTCGCAGCGCGGTGGGCATCGCCGAGGCCGCCCCGGGGGCACGCCTGTTCGACGCCCGGCCCCGCATGGTAGAGTCGCCCGCAACAGATCCACTTCAAGCAGGTCCCGTGAGGCCGGCAAGGGGATCGGAACCGGCCGCGCCGGTGCCCCTCCGCGCTCGCCCGACGGGCAGCCGATGGAGGCATCGCCGATGACGCTGGCCACCACGAGCCGGAGGCTGGAGCACGTCATCTCCAGCGAGCAGTTCGACCGGGAGTGCCTCGACGACATCTTCGCCCGCGCCGACGCCCTGAACGGACATCGCGACAACCGGCTCGCAGGCCGGATCATGGCCACCCTCTTCTACGAGCCGTCGACCCGCACCCGGCTCAGCTTCGAGTCGGCGATGCTCCGGCTCGGCGGCTCGGTGGTGGGAACCGAGGCGGCCCGCGAATTCTCGAGCGTCATCAAGGGTGAGACCCTCGAGGACACCATTCGCATGGTCTCCGCCTACGCCGACGTCATCGTCCTTCGCCACGATCAGAAGGGCGCCGCGGCGCGGGCGGCCGTGGTCGCCTCGGTGCCGGTGGTCAACGCCGGTGACGGTCCGGGCGAGCATCCGACCCAGGCCCTCCTGGACCTCTACACCATCCGCTGCGAGCGGGGGAGCGCGGACGGGGCCCACATCGCCTTCTGCGGCGATCTCCGCTACGGCCGCACCGTCCACTCGCTGGCTCAGCTGCTCAGCCTTCACCCCGGGGTGCGGATGTCCTTCGTCGCCCCCGAGGTGGTTCAGGTGGGGGCCGAGCTGCAGGCCCGGATGGCGGCGGCGGGCGTCCCCTTCCAGCTCACCGAGCGCCTGGACGATGTGATCGATTCGGTGGACGTCGTCTACCAGACCCGGGTCCAGAAGGAGCGCTTCACCGACCTCGCGGACTTCGAGGCGGCCCGCCGGGCGATCCGCATCGACGCCGAGGTCATGCGCGCCCTGCCTCAGCGGGCCATCGTCATGCACCCGCTGCCCCGGGTCGACGAGATCGCCACCGAGGTCGACGCAGACCCCCGGGCCGCCTACTTCCGGCAGGCGCGCAACGGCGTGGTGATTCGCATGGCCCTCCTGGACCTCCTGCTCGGATGACCCAGTTGCAGCGTGCCCCCCACGCCGGCGAACGGGGCTGGACGCGGACCCGGGTGCTCGACTGGCCCGCGGTGGGCCGGGTGCTGACCCGGCTCGCCCACGAGATCGTCGAGGGGCACCCGGGAGACATGGAGCGGGTGGTGATCGCGGGCGTGCGCGAGGGCGGCGTCGGGGTGGCCCGCGGTCTCTGCGCGCACCTCCGGGAGATCGCCGCCTCCGAGGTGCGGCTGGTGGCCGTGGATGTCAGCGGTTTTCGGGACGACCGGCCCCGCCAGCCCGGCGTCGACGGCTTCTGGCAGCCCCTGCCGGTGGCCACCGGCAGCCGGCGACCCGACCTCGCCCCCTCCCCGGAGGGGGCGGTCGTGATCCTGGTCGACGACGTGATCCAGACCGGCCGGACCATGCGCGCCGCCTTCGACGCCGTCGCCTCGCAGGGGAGGCCGGCGGCGATCGAGATGGCGGTGCTGGTCGATCGGGGCGGTCGGGAGGTCCCGGTCCGGCCGACCTACGTCGGCAAGAACCTGCCGGTCTCGGCTGCGGAATGGGTCGAGATCGAGCTGGACGCGGGGCCGGGCCCGGGCCCGGATCCGGGCTCGGATCGCCGGGGCATCTTCCTGGTGCCCCGGTCGTGAACTGCATCCTCCGCGGGGTTCGCGTCATCGACCCGCTGGCCCGCCGCGACGCCGAGGGCCAGGACGTCTGGCTCAGCGAGGGCCGGATCATCGCCATCTACAAGCACATGGGGGAGGGGAACCTGCCGGTGATCGACCTGACGCCACCGGCCGGCGGCACCCCGGTGATCCTCTGCCCCGGGTTCATCGACATCCACACCCACCTCCGCGAGCCCGGCGACGAGGGCGCCGAGACCCTGCACAGCGGCTCCCAGGCGGCGGCGGCAGGGGGTTTCACCCAGGTGCTGGCGATGGCCAACACCGTGCCCCCCATCGACAGCCCGGAGCGGGTCAAGGAGGCGACCTTCCGCGCCGTCGCGGCGTCGGTGCAGGTGCTCACCGGCTGCGCCCTCACCAAGAGCCTGCAGGGCGAGGAGCTGGTGGAGATGGAGGCCTGCGCCGCGGCCGGGGCCGCCGCCTTCAGCGACGACGGCCGCAACGCCTTCTCGCCGCGACTGCTCAGCGAGGCGATCGGGCGCGCCGCCTCCATCGGCCGGCCGGTCCTGATCCACCCCGAGGACGAGGAGACCCTCGCCCAGGTCAACAACGTGCAGGGACCGGTGCAGCGCTGCACGCTGCGCCCGGTCGAGGCGGAGACCCGGGCCGTGGACTTTGCCCTGCGCGCCCTCGCCCATGCCGGCAAGGGCCATGTCCACCTCCAGCACGTCTCCGCGGCCGCGACCGTGGAGATGATCCGCCGGGCCAAGGAGGGAGGCGCCAACGTCACCGCGGAGGCCACCCCTCACCACCTCGGCATGTGGCTCCCCTTTGCCAGCGAGCCCCACCCCCCGGGGTTGCTCAAGGTCAACCCGCCGCTGCGCACCGACCAGGACCGGGAGGCGCTCGTCCAGGCGCTGCGCGACGGGGTGATCGACGCCGTGGCGACCGACCACGCCCCGCACCGGGTCGAGGAGAAGGCCCTGCCCTTCGAGCGGGCCGCTCCCGGGATGATCGGCCTGGAGCTCGCCCTGGCGATCTGCGTCACCCTCGGGGGCATGGGTGGCGACTGGATCCCGACGCTCGTCGACCGGCTGACCATCGGCCCCTTCCGCGTCCTCGGACATTCGTCGGGCGTGCGGGAACCGCGCCTGCGCATCGGCGAGGCGGCGACCTGCGTCCTCTTCGATCCGGCGGCGGAATGGACCGTCGAGCCGGCCCACCTCCGCTCCGCATCCCAGAACACCCCGCTGCTCGGGGCCCGGCTCCGTGGGCGGGTGCTCATGACCCTGGTGGACGGCGCCCTGGTCCACCACGACCGGCAGCGCCTGCCCTGGCCGGCCGCGGCGGGGACGGAGACCGTGCGTGCTTAGGGGGCGGCTCGCCCTCGAATCCGGGGTGGTCCACGAAGGCTGGCTGTTCGGGGCCCCGCTCACCCCCGCCACCTCCGGCGAGGTGGTCTTCAACACCTGCATGACCGGTTACCAGGAGATCTGCACCGACCCCTCCTACGCCGGCCAGATGGTGGTGATGACCTACCCGCTGATCGGCAACTACGGGGTCCGTGACGACCACGCCGAGTCCGGGCGGATGCACTGCCGGGCGCTCATCGTCCGCGAGCTCTCGGAGCGGATCGGTCACGCGGCGGCGGATCGCTCCCTCGACGAGGAGCTGCGCCGCCAGGGGGTCCCCGGCCTCCGAGGCGTCGACACCCGCGCGCTCACCCGCCACCTGCGGGACCGCGGCACCCTGCGCGGGGTGATCGCCCTCGCCTCGGCGCTCACCCCGGAGGCCCAGGTCGAGCTGGCCCGGCGGGCTCCCTGGGTCAGCGATCGCGACCTGGTCGCGGAGGTCTCCCAGACCGAGCCCTGGACAAGCTGGGGGGAGGCGCTCTCCCCCGAGCTGGAGCGGGGGGTGCGCCGGGGCGGCGGGCTGGACCGCTTCCGGGGAACCCGGATCGTCACCGTCGACCTGGGTCTCAAGCGCAACCAGCTCAGGGCGTTGACCAGCCGCGGCGCCGAGGTCGTCACCGTCCGCCACGACGCGGACCTCGACTCGGTGATGCGCCACCGTCCTCAGGGGGTGGTGCTGAGCAACGGCCCCGGCGACCCGTCGCGGCTGCCCGGTCAGGTCCGGCTGGCCCGTCAGCTCCTCGAGCTCGGGGTCCCCATCCTCGGCATCTGCCTCGGCCACCAGGTGCTCGGCCAGGCCGCCGGGGCCACCACCTCACGCCTGGGCTTCGGCCATCACGGCGGCAACCACCCGGTGCGCGACGAGCTGAGCGGCGCGGTCTACGTCACCTCCCAGAACCACGAGTTCCAGGTCGACGCCCAGACCCTCCCCGGCGACTCCGGCTGGTACGTCAGCGAGCGCAACCTCAACGATGGCAGCGTCGAGGGGCTCCGCCACCGGACGTTTCCGGTCATCTCTGTCCAATACCACCCGGAAGGCGCGCCCGGGCCCCAGGATCGGGCCCAGGTCTTCGACGAGTTCCTCCGCCTGGCCGCGGCCCGGGGCGACACCGTCGCCGAGCTGCGCGGTGCTGCTGCGGGAGGGCGGGCGGCGGGCGCTTCCGCCGAGCCCGGCACCTCCGCCGACCCGGGGGGCGGGCCGGGGTGGGTCGCCGCGCCGCTCCTCCCCGCTCCGCCGGAGCGACCGCGGTGCGTCCTGGTCATCGGCTCCGGTCCGGTGATCATCGGCCAGGCCGCCGAGTTCGACTATGCCGGCACCCAGGCCTGCAAGGCGCTCCGCGAGGAGGGGATCCGGGTGGTCCTGGTCAACAGCAACCCGGCGACGATCATGACCGACGACCAGTCGGCGGACGCCGTCTACATCGAGCCGCTCACCGTCCCGGTGGTGGAGCGGATCATCGCCGCCGAGCGTCCGGACGGCCTGCTGGCCACCCTTGGAGGCCAGACCGGCCTCAATCTCGCGGTCGCCCTCGACGATGCCGGCGTGCTCGAGAAGTACGGGGTCCGGCCGCTCGGGACCTCGCTCGACGCCGTCCGGACCGCGGAGGATCGCGAGCTCTTCAAGAAGCTGCTCCAGCGGATCGGCGAGCCGGCGCCGGAGTCGCGGACCGTGGACTCGCTGGCCGGCGCCCGGAGGTTCCTCGACGAGATCGGGCTTCCCCTGGTGGTGCGGCCCGCCTTCACGCTGGGGGGGACCGGCGGCGGCCTCTGCTCCACCGAGGAGCAGTTCATCGAGGTGGTGAGCAACGGGCTGGCCGTCTCCCCGATCGGCCAGGTGCTGGTGGAACGCTCGCTGGCCGGCTGGCGGGAGATCGAGTACGAGGTGATGCGCGACGCGGCCGGCACCTGCATCACGATCTGCAACATGGAGAACCTCGATCCGATGGGCGTGCACACCGGTGACTCCATCGTGGTGGCGCCGGCGCAGACCCTCACCGATCGCGAGCACCAGCAGCTCCGCAGCGCGGCGCTGCGGATCATCAGCGCGCTCGGGATCGCGGGCGGGTGCAACGTCCAGTTCGCCCTGGCACCCGACGCGTGCGAGTACCACGTCATCGAGGTGAACCCGCGGGTGTCGCGGTCCTCGGCCCTGGCCAGCAAGGCGACCGGCTACCCGATCGCCCGGCTGGCCGCCAAGATCGCGGCCGGCCGGCGCCTCGACGAGGTGCGCAACGCCGTCACCGGCAAGACCTGTGCCGCCTTCGAGCCCGCCCTCGACTACTGCGTGGTCAAGATCCCGCGCTGGCCGTTCGACAAGTTCCCCGAGGCCGATCGGCGGCTGGGGACCCAGATGAAGTCGACCGGCGAGGTGATGGCGATCGAGCGCAGCTTCGAGGCCGCCTTCAGCAAGGCGCTGCGCTCGCTGGAGCAGCGGCCCCCGGCGGACGCCGAGGTCCGCGACCCGGTGCTGCTCGAGAACCCCAACGACCGCCGCATCTTCGCGGTCATGGAGGCGCTGCGCGGAGGGGCGTCGGTGGAGGAGGTCAGCCGGCGGAGCACGATCTCGGTCTGGTTCGTGGACCGCCTTCGGGCCCTGGTCCAGGTCGAGGAGCGGTTGCGGCGGGGCCTCGACGACGAGACCCTGGCCACCGCCAAGCGGATGGCCCTCTCCGACCGGCGGATCGCCGAGCTGGCCGGTGTCTCCCCGGCCGCGGTCGCCGATGCCCGCCGCCGGCTCGCGCTCACGCCCACCTTCAAGTGCGTCGACACCTGCGCGGCCGAGTTCGCCGCGGCCACGCCCTACTACTACTCCACGGTGGAGACCGAGGACGAGCGACCGGCACCCGACGGCGACGCCGTGGTGGTGCTGGGCAGCGGTCCGATCCGGATCGGCCAGGGCATCGAGTTCGACTACTGCAGCGTCCAGGCCGCCGAGGCCCTGCGCCGGCAGGGGGTCGCCGCGATCATGGTCAACAGCAACCCGGAGACGGTGAGCACCGACTTCGATTGCAGCACCCGCCTCTACTTCGAGCCGCTCGACCAGGAGGCGGTGCTCGCGGTCATCGAGGCCGAGCGGGCGACCGGGGTGGTGGTCCAGTTCGGCGGCCAGACCGCCATCAACCTCGCCGAGCCGCTCGACCGGCACGGGGTGCACATCCTCGGCACCACCGTCGACGCCATCGACCTCGCCGAGGACCGGCGCCGCTTCGAGGCGCTGATGCGCCACCTCGAGATCCCCCAGCCCCACGGGGCGGCCACCATCGACCCCGCCGAGGCCGCCGCGATCGCCGACCGGATCGGCTACCCGGTGCTGGTCCGCCCGTCCTTCGTGCTGGGCGGGAGGGCGATGGAGGTGGTCCACAGTCGCGATCAGCTCCAGCGCTTCGTCGCCGCCGCGATGGCCGCGCTCCCCGACGACGGGGATCGGGTGGGTGGGTCCCGCGGCACGGTGCTGGTCGACAAGTACCTCTTCGGCACCGAGGTCGACGTGGACGCGGTGTCGGACGGCGAGACCGTGGTGATCCCCGGGCTGATGGAGCACGTGGAGCGCGCCGGGGTGCACAGCGGGGACTCGATGGCCGCCTACCCCGCCCCCGGCCTCGATGCCGAGGTCACCCGGCAGATCGTGGCCGACACCGTCGCCATCGCCCGCGCGCTCCCGGTGCGCGGCCTCTGCAACATCCAGTTCGTCATCTGGCGCGGCCTCCCCCACGTCCTCGAGGTCAACCCGCGCGCCTCCCGCACCGTGCCGTTCATCAGCAAGGTGACCGGGGTGCCGATGGTCGAGCTGGCCACCCGGGTGATGCGCGGCGAGCGGCTCGCCGACCTCGGATTCGAGACCGGGCTGCGCCCGCCCCTCCCCCTGGTCGCGGTCAAGGCCCCGGTGTTCTCGACGGTCAAGCTCGCCCTCGTCGACTCGGCGCTCGGGCCGGAGATGAAGTCGACCGGCGAGGTGATGGGCATCGACGTCACCCTCGGGGCCGCGGTCGAGAAGGCGTTCGTGGCCGCGCTCGGCGCGGTGCCCACCAAGGGGGCCGTGCTCTGCAGCATCGCCGACGGCGACAAGGCGGAGGCGCTGCCGATCATGGCCCAGCTCTCCGCGCTCGGGTTCGGGATCTTCGCCACCGCGGGGACCGCGGCGGCCCTGAGCGCCGCCGGGGTCAGCGCCACCGCGGTGGGCAGGATCGGTCAGAGCCGGCCCAACGTGCTGGACGTCATCGAGGAGGGGCGGGTCTCGCTGGTGGTCAACACCGTCTCCAACCTCGAGACCGACGAGCTGAGCATCTCTCCCTCCGGGGAGGGCGGGCTGGCCGCCGCCGGGCGCACCGTCAAGGACGGCTATCGCATCCGGCTCGCCGCCGAGCACCGCCGCATCCCCTGCTGCACCTCGATCGACACCGCCCAGGCCCTGGTCGACGCCATCACCCGGCAGCGCCGGGGCGCCGAGTTCACGGTCGCCCCGGTCCGCGCCTACCGGGCCGGCGGGGTGGCCGCGGTGACCGGATGAGCACCCCCCTCTCCGACCTGGGTCGGGCCCGCGACCAGTCGGGAGAGGTGCTCGGGGTGGAGCGGCTGGGGGGCGGCCTGGTCGAGATCACCGTCCACCTGCCCCACCTGGCGGCCATGGCGCGTCCCGGGGAGTTCGCCCAGCTTCGCGCCTGGGCGGGGGTGGAGCCCTTGCTGCGCCGTCCCTTCAGCGTCGCCTGGACGGAGGGCGAGACCTGCGGATTCGTGCTCGAGGCGGTCGGGCTCGGCACCCGCCTGCTGGTCGCCCTGCGCCCCGGCGACCCGCTGCAGGCCCTCGGCCCGCTCGGCAACGGCTTCCACATCGACCCGGTCCCCCGGCGCGCCCTGATCGTGAGCGGCGGCCTCGGCTGCGCCCCCTTCCCCCACCTGGTGCGCGCGCTGCGCCGGGCCGGCTGCCCCGAGGTGGTGGTGCTGAGCGGCGCCGCCTCCGCCGGCCGGCTCTACCCCGCGGACCGCTTCGCCCGCGGCGAGACCGCGGTGCGGGTGGTGGAGGCGACCGATGACGGCAGCCGGGGCCATCGAGGCTTCGTCACCGAGATGGTCGCCGAGCACTGCGACGAGACCACCGCGGTCTTCGCCTGCGGGCCCAACCCGATGCTGGCCGCCCTGGCCGCATGCCTCCGCGCCCTGCCCCGGCCCCCGCGCCGGGCCGAGGTCTCCCTGGAGGCGCCGATGGGGTGTGGCTTCGGCACCTGCCTCGGCTGCGCGCTCCCCCTGGCCGGTGACCACGGCACGGTCTGGGGGCTCTGCTGCCGGCAGGGCCCGGTCATGGAGGTCGCCGAGGTGGACTGGCCCGGGCTGCTCGCCCTTCCACCGGCGCACGTGGCGTGAGCGCCGCACCGGCCCCCCCGCCGCCCGAGGCTCCCTCCCCTGAGGCGCCCTCCCCCGATCTCCGCGTCGACCTCGGTCGCGGGCTGCTCCTCCCCAACCCGGTGGGCCTCGCCAGCGGCACCGCCGGCTATGGCTTCGAGCTGCGCCAGCTCGTCGACCTCGACCGGCTCGGCGCCCTCTTCACCAAGGGGACGACCCTCCGACCGCGCGACGGCAACCCACCCCCGCGGGTGGCCGAGGTCCGCGGTGGGATGCTCAACGCCATCGGCCTTCAGAACCCCGGGGTCGAGCATGTCGCCGCCGTCTACGCGGCAGAGTTCGCCCGCTGGCCCATCCCGGTCGTGGTCAACGTCGCGGGCGGCGGCGTCGACGACTACCTCGCCTGCCTGGAGCGCCTGGATCGCGCCCAGGGCATCGACGGCTACGAGCTCAACATCTCCTGCCCCAACATCGCCAACGGCCTGGACCTCGGCCGTGATCCGGCCGCGGCCGCCCGGCTGGTGAGCGCCGCCCGGGCCCGGACCGGACGCCACCTCATGGTCAAGCTGAGCCCCAACGTCACCGACATCGCGGCGGTCGCCCGGGCCGTCGAGGAGGCCGGCGCCGACTCGGTGTCGGCCATCAACACCTACGTGGGGATGAAGATCCATCGCGGCATCCGGGCGCCCGTGCTCCCGGGCCGGGGGACGGGCGGGCTGAGCGGACCGGTGATCAAGCCGCTGGCCCTGGCCGCGGTGGCCCAGGTGCGCGCCGCCGTCCACATCCCGGTGGTCGGGGTGGGCGGCATCATGGATGCCGGCGACGCCCTGGAGTTCCTGATCGCCGGGGCCGATGCGGTCCAGGTCGGCACCGCGACCTTCGTCAACCCCGCCGCCGCCCTCGAGGTGCTCGACGGCCTCCTGGCCCTCGCCCTCCGGTCGGGGATCGGGCGGCTGCCGGGCCGCCTCGCGGCGGTGCCCCCTGCAGGGATCGAACCCGCATCAACCGGTTAAAAGCCGGCTGCTCTGCCGTTGAGCTAAGGGGGCGGCTGGGACCGCATTATGCCCGCCGCCCGGCTCGGCGCCCGAACCCCCTCGATGTCTCACCATCTTCGCGTGCCCGCCCCCGTTCCCGGCTTCCCGGCCAGGTTCCCGGTCCGCGGCGACGGCCGCCGCCCGCTGCGGTACCGGCTGGCCGCGGGGTCGGTCCGCATCGGCCTGCGGCTGCTCTTCCTCGGCCGGCTCCACCTGGAGGGAGCGGACGGCGTGCCCCTCGAGGGCCCGCTGCTGGTCGCCTCCAACCACATCAGCAACTGGGACCCACTGATCCTGGGCGCGTTCTTCCCCGGAACCCTCTTCGCGATGGCCAAGCGCGAGCTGTTCCGGCCCGCTCCGGTCGCCTGGCTGCTGGCCGGTTGCAACTGCTTCCCGGTCGATCGGGGCAACGCCGACCGGCGAGCCCTGCGGATCAGCCTCGACCTGCTGCAACGCGGCCGGCGGCTGCTGCTCTTCATCGAGGGCCATCGCTCCCGGGGCCGCGGGATGGGGCCGGCCGAGGCCGGGGCGGGCTTCATGGTCCGCCACACCCAGGCGCCGGTGCTGCCGGTGGCGATCTGGGGCACCGAGCGAGCCCTGCACCCGGCCGGAGGCCTGCTGCCCCGCCGGGGCCGGATCCGGGTCCGCTACGGCCGCCCGCTCACGATCTCGGGGCGCTCCGACCAGGAGATCGCCGACGCGATCGCGGCCGAGGTGGCGGCGCTCCTCCCCTCCGGGTACCGGGGAGCGAGGAACCGAGCCTGACCGCCGCGCCGGCCGGGGTGGAGGCGCTCCCCGCCCGCGCCCGCCGCGGTGCCCCGGGGACCGCCGGCCTCTCGGACTAACTCTGCGCCGCCCCGTCAGCGGGCTTCTCGGGCTTCTCGGCGCTCTCCAGGCAGGTGAAGGCGACCACCTCCTTGGTGTCGGGAGCGACGTCGAAGCGAACGATCGCGGTCTGACTCAGCACGGTCTCGACCCGGCCGGTGGCGCCCACCGGGTAGTTCCCGATCAGCGTCCCGGTCCGCGGGCGGGTGTTGGAGATCAGGACCACCCGCTCGCCGACCGCGAACGGGGGCGGCGGCTCCTCGCGGGCGCTCGGTGGCCGGCCGGGCTGAGGACGAACCGGTGGCGGCAGCACCGGGCCGACCACGACGTCCGGCTCCTCCTCGTCCTCCACGGGGGCGATGGCGTCGTCCACCAGCAGGACGTCGACCACATCGGGAATCTCGACGTCGGGGACGTCGGGCACCTCACCGACGACCAGCTCGAGGTCGTCCTCGTCGCCGGGCTCGGCCTCCACATCGGAGGGTTCTTCGTCGATATCGTCGCCGGCCATGGTCCCTTCTCGGCTGGGATGGAGCTGCTGAGACGCTGAGGATACTGCCTGGCCCGGCCGGCACCGCGAGCGACTGGCGCGATGGCCACCGAGGGTCGCGCCCGGCTCCGCCTAGAATCGGGCCCCATGGCGGTTCGCACCTGGACGGCACTCTCGCCCCGCGCCCAGCAGCGCGCGCTCGAGATCGCCCCGGGCGCGCTGACCTGGACGGTGCTGCTGATCCCCCTCATCGTCGCCTTCGCGATCCGCTTCAACGACCCCGCCGACCTCTGGATCATCGGCCTGGGGGCGGTGCTGCTCGACGCCTACTGGTTCCTGCGCACCGCGGTCACCGTCTACTGGGTGTGGCGGTCGCTGCAGCAGCTCCGTCGCGTGGAGGCGGGCGACTGGTGGGCGGAGTGCGAGCGGATGGAGACGCCGGAGGGCGCACCCGGCCCCAACGACATCACCCACTGCGCTCTGATCCCCACCTACACCGAGCGCTACGAGGTGCTCCGCGCCACCGTCGAGGCGCTCGCCGACCAGCGGTACCCGGACCAGCTCAAGGTCTGCGCGATCATCACCCGGGCCACCGACATCGCCGGCTGCGACAACGTCCGCCGGCTGCAGTCCGAGCTCGGCCACCGATTCCGAGCCCTCATCCACATCAAGGACCCGCTGCTTCCCGGGATCGTGGTGGGCAAGTCGGCGGCGATGTCGTACGGCGGCCCCGTGCTCCGCCAGCACTGCGAACGGCTGGGGCTGGACCCGGCGCGCACCCTGGTCACCGACCTCGACTCCGATTTCCGCCTGCACCCTCAGTACTTTGCCCACATCACCTGGAACTTCCTGCACGTCGACCATCCCCTCACCTCGATCTGGCAGCCGGTGCCGGTCTTCCTCAACAACCTCTGGAAGGTGCCGGCCGCGGTCAGGGTGATGGCGACCGCCGCCACCCAGTGGCAGATGTTCCTTCACCAGCACCCGGATCGGCTGGTGATGTTCTCCTCCTACACCATGTCGATGAAGCTGCTGACCGAGGTCGGGTACTGGGACAGCGACGTCATCCCCGAGGACTCGCGTTTCTTCTGGAAGGCGTTCTTCCGCTATGGCGAGGACCTCAAGGTCCGACCCGCATTCCTGCCCGTGTTCGGCGACGCCCCCCGGTCGCGCGACTACGCCTCCACCCATGTGAGCCAGTACAACCAGATCAAGCGGTGGGCCTGGGGGGCCACCGACGTCCCCTACGTCTGTGTCCGGATGCTCAGCCACCCGGAAATCCCCTGGCGGTTGCGCGCCCGCCGGTTCCGCTTCCTGATGTTCAACCACCTCACCTGGGCCACGCTGCCCCTGCTGCTCCCCATCGGTGGATCGCTGCCGGCGCTCATCGACCTCGACTACAGCCTCTCGCCGACCGCGACCGCACTGGGGTTGCTGACCACGGTGATCCTCACCATGACCCTGCTCAACACCCTGGTGCTCATCGTCGTCGACCGCGCGGTCTGCCCCAAGCCCCCGGAGTGGGGACGGTGGCGCCGCCTCTACGCCGACGTCCAGCTCTTTCTCTACCCGGTGGTGGGGCTCGCCCTCTCGGTCATCCCGGCGCTGGAGGCGCAGACCCGGCTCATGTTCGGCGCCTACCTCGAGTATCGGGTCACCGAGAAGGAGTGAGCGCGGCCGCCCCGGCTCAGCGCCGGCCCGATCTGGCTCAGAGGGTGACCGGGCGGCCGCTCAGCACCTCGATCGCGAGCAGGTAGGTGCCCGCGCTCCAGCTCTGCCCGGCGGCCCCCTCGGGCTCCCCGGTGCCGGCGTCGATCCACTCGTGGAAGCCCCAGCCCGGCCCCGAGCTCCGGCTCAGCCGGTTGGCGGCGGCCAGACGGGCGATCTCGGCGCGCGCCTCGGCGACCATTCCGACCCGGTGCAGGGCGGCGACGTAGAGGCCGCCGATGAAGGGCCAGACCCCCCCGTTGTGGTACCGGCCGGGAGGGTTGCGCCAGCGCGGGTCCTGGAAGGCCTCGAGGTCCTCCCGGTACATCCCCCACCGGTCCCCGGCGGCGAAGCTGCGCGGGTAGGTTCGCATCGGATAGGGGGTGGCCGCCGCGCTCTGGTGCAGGAACTCCATGATCAGCCGGGAGCGCGCGGGGGAGGCGATGCCGTAGAGGACGGCGAGGACGTTGCCGAGCACGTCGCACTCGTCGACGTACCGGCCGCCGTCGACGTGCGAGAGGTAGTGGCGCCGGTCGGCGCGCATCGCCGCCCGCCGGGCGGCCGGGCCGATCGGGTGGGGAAAGTTCGACGCGGCGGCGGGAGGGCGGCCCGGCCCGTCGAGGAGCCCGGCGTGGTCGGTGCCGGGCTCGGGCCAGAAGAGCAGGTCGATCTTGGCCCGGAGCAGCTCCGCCCGGGCCGTGTAGGCCTCGGGCCCGCCGCTCGGGGCCAGCGCCGCCATCCCCCGCAGGGCCCGGTGATACAGGGCGTTGACGTAGAGCAGCTTCCCGGTCCGCTGCAGGGTCGAGTCCATCCAGTCCCCGCCGGAGGGGGAGTCGATGACCGTGAACTGGTTGGCGTCCTGGTCCCCCAGCCAGTGGATCGCCCGCTCGAGATGCGGCCAGAGCCGGCCCTGGAGGCGGGCATCGGGGTGGGCCTGGAGGTGCTGGGCGGCGGCGACCACGAAGAGGCAGGTCGCGTCGGTGCAGCCGGCCTCGTGGAAGTCCCAGTAGGCGCGGCCCGGCCACCAGGCGTTGGGGATCTCTCCCGAGGCGGCCTGGAGACGGGCGAGGCCGGCCAGGCTGCGCCCCACCGCCGCGTTCAGCTCAGGGTCGGGTGAGAGGTTGGCCCCGAGCGCGGCGAAGGCGACGTCCCGGGTCCAGACGGCGGCGTAGTGGGGCAGGGCCGCGGAGGCGACCAATCCCTCGGGCGCGGTGGCGGCCCGGAGCACCGCCCCGGCCTGGGCGGCACCCTCGGTGACCTCGGCCGGGAGGTCGCCGAGCCGAGCCTGCCCGCTGCTGACGGGGGTGTCAGTCGGGATGCGCGGCCTCGGCGTGGTAGTGGTCGGAGATCTGCTGCCAGGAGGCGGCGTTGACCTTGCCGGGGAGCGGGCTGTTGCCGTCGAAGTAGCGGACCTCGCCGGTGTCGACGTTGCGGTACTCCCCCGGGCTCACCACGGTGCCGGCCGCGAAGCGGACCCCATGGGTGGACTGATCCGGCATGTGGTGGCGATGGGGGCCGGTCTCGCCGGCGTGGTAGTGGTCGGAGATCTGCTGCCAGGAGGAGGCGTTGACCTTGCCGGGCAGCGGGCTGTTGCCGTCGAAGTAGCGCACCTGACCGGTCTCGACGTTGCGGTACTCGCCCGGGCTGACCACGGTTCCCGGCGCGAAGCGGACACCCTGCTTGGACATCGTCAAGCCCTCGAACTCGGCCGGCCGGACACCTGATCGCAGTGTAGCCCCGGTGTCACAGGGGTGGCGCGCCCGGCGACCAAGATCAGCCACAGACGGCGGCGCCCCCGACCAACGGGCGGCACCGCGCCGACCCCCCCGGCCGGGGCGCGCCGATCGTGCACACTGGCGCCGTGGGGATCGCTCCAGACGGAGGCGCCGCTGCGTCCCGGTTCATCTTCGAGGTGCCGCGCGGCCCCCTGCTGGTCGAGCTTCAGGATCCCCAGGCGCGAGGGCGGTGGCGTTTCGAGGTCGCCTCGCCCACCCGGCTGGTGGTCGACCTGCTCGACCCCGGGCTCTGTCGCGTGGACGGCCTCGAGGCCGTCGAGGCGGAGCTGCCCGACGGCTACGTGCCCACCCCCCGCCTCCGCCTCTCCGTCAACGGGGTCGTCCACGAGCTGGTGAGCGGCGACGAGCGGGTCCTGCTGCGCCATTACTCCCGGCCCCATCATCAGGATCTGTACGCGAGCCGCGACCGCTGGCTGGAGGCGTATCACGCGGCCCGCATCCGTCAGGCCCGCCGGCTCCTCCGCGGGGTCCACGGGCGTCTCTGCGACGTCGGCTCCGGCTACTCCCTGGTGCGCGCGGCCGGGCCCTGGAGCTTCCAGCTCGCCGCC
>Ga0181535_10001357_pt1 | contig 32157 bp, 21 predicted proteins | sample PEATcosm2014_Bin_44_FD_119774 | JGI IMG/M metagenome (GOLD analysis project Ga0181535, IMG submission 119774) | Peatland microbial communities from MTU Mesocosm Facility, Houghton, MI, USA - PEATcosm2014_Bin17_30_metaG | ecosystem: Environmental > Terrestrial > Soil > Wetlands > Peat | place... | reverse complement strand
CCTCTTTGCCAAGCTCGTCCCGCCTTCAGCTGCAGTTTGCTATACACCTGAACAAGCATGAACTAATTGCAGTTCCAGCAATTAGCCCATGCTTTCACCAGTGCTTTAGTAAACTCCCGCTAGGCCTTTGCGACGGCCTGCTCCAGGCCCTGGAGGCCAACGGTTATGCCGCCCCCATGGGCATCCAGGACCTGGCCCTGCCCGCCATCCTGGCCGGCCGGGATGTGGTGGCGGTCGCCCCGACCGGCTCCGGCAAGACCGCCGCCTTCGCCCTGCCGGTGCTGCAGCGGCTGGCCCAGACCCCGGGGACCGTCCGGGGGCCGGTGCGGGCCCTGGTCCTGGTGCCCACCCGGGAACTGGCCGCCCAGGTGGCGGAGGTGTTCACTCAGCTGAGCCGGTTCCTGCCGGTGCGGGTCCGGGCGGTGTCCGGCGGGGTTTCGGTCAATCCGCAGATGATGGCCCTGCGCGGGGGGGCCGACGTGCTGGTGGCCACGCCGGGGCGGCTTCTGGACCTGGCCGGCCGCAACGCCGTGCGCCTGTCCCAGGTGGAGACGCTGGTCCTGGACGAAGCCGACCGCATGCTCGACCTGGGTTTCCGGGAGGAGTTGCAACAGCTGCTCGCCCTGCTCCCGGCCCAGCGGCAGAACCTGCTGTTCTCCGCCACCCGGGGCCCGGCCGTCGCCGATCTGCTCCGGCCCATGCTGCGCGACCCGGTGGAACTGGGCGACCCGGGCCCGGAACGGCCGCCCGAAGCGATCACCCAGCGGGTCTACCTGGTGGACCAGGCCGGCAAGGGGCCCCTGCTGCGCTTGCTGATCCAGCGCGGCGGCTGGGACCAGGTGCTGGTGTTCGTGGCCTCCCACCGCCGGGCCGACGCCGTGGTGCGCAAACTGCAGAACAACGGCATCGGCGCCGAGGCCATGCACGGCGACCTGAGCCAGGGCGCCCGCACCGGCGTTCTGGCCGGCTTCAGGGCCGGCGGCACCCGGGTGCTGGTGGCCACGGACCTGGCCGCCCGGGGCCTGGATCTCGAGCACCTGGCCTGCGTGATCAACTACGAGCTGCCCCGGTCCCCCAACGACTACCTGCACCGGGTGGGCCGCACCGGCCGCGCCGGCGCCCCCGGATTGGCCCTGTCGCTGGTGGCCCCGGAGGAGCTGCAGCACATGAACCTGATCGAAAAACGGCTGGGCAGGCGGTTGCCCCACCTGGATGCCGCGGACATGGCGTTGGCCTAGGCTACTGAGGCTTCGGCGCGGCCCAGGCGCCGGGGTCGCCCGGATCCTTCAGGTTCCAGCCGCCGCCCAGGGCCTTGTAGAGCTGCACCAGGGTGACCAGCCTGGACCGGCGCGCCTGGGCCAGGTTGATCTGGGCCGGGAAGAGCGCCTGCTGGGCGTCCAGCACCTCGAAGTAGTTGGCCAGCCCGCTGGTGTAGCGCAGGGTGGCCTGGCGCACCGATTCCTGGTGGGCCTTCACGGTCCGGGCGCGCAGGGTTTCCAGTTCGGCCAGCTTCTGGTACGCGGTCAGCAGGGTGGCCACTTCGCGGAAGGTGCCGGAGACGGTCGCCTCGTAGTGGGTCTTGGCCTGTTCCCACTGGGCCACCGCGGCCGCCTTCTGGTACTTGAGCCGCGGGCCCTGCAGGGGCGCGAAGTTGAGCACGGGGCCGAGCGACCATTCCTTGCCCCGGCCGAACAGTTCGTCGGCGTCGTGGGAGTAGCCGCCCAGCATGCCGGTGAGGCTGAGGGTGGGGAAGTAGTTGGCCTGGGCCACCCCCACCTTGGCGTTGGCGGCCACCAGCTGCTGTTCCGCCTCGCGCACGTCGGGACGCCGCTCTAGCAGGACCGAGGGGATTCCAGCGGGAACCAGCGGGGGCAGGGGCTGGGCGTCGAGGCCGAGGCCCCTGGGGATGGGGCCGGGGTTGCGTCCCACCAGGAAGGACAGCAGGTTCTCCTGGGCGCCGATCTGGCGCTCGAGGTCGGGGATGACCCCCTGGGCGTCGCCCAGGGCGGCCTCGGCCTGGTCGATCTCCAGGGCCGAGGACGCGCCGCCCTGGAAGCGGCGGTTGAACATGTCGTAGGTGGTCTGGAAGGCCCGGGTGTTCGCCTGGGCGAGGGACAGCCGGGCATCCAGTTCCCTCAGCTCGAAATAGGCCTGGGCCACCTGGGCGGCGGTGGCCAGGTAGACCCCCCGGCGCACGTCCTGGGAGGCCAGGTAGTCGGCCTGGGAGGCCTCGTTCAGCCGGCGCAGCCGGCCCCAGAGATCCAGTTCCCAGGAGAAGGACGCCTGGACACTCATGGCATTGCCGGCCGCCCCGCCTCCGGGGACGTAGTCGGAATTGCGGCCGCGGGTGTAGCCCGCGGCGAGATTGAAGTCAGGGTAGTAGTCGCTGCGCTCGATGCCGGCCCGGGCCCGGTATTCCGCCACCCGCGCGATGGCCGTGCGCACATCGTAGTTGTGCTCCAGGGCCTGGCCGATCAGGTCCTTCAGGACCGGATCACCGAACACTTGCCACCAGGGCTGGTCTGCGAACGAAGCCGCTTCCAGCTTTGCCTGGTCGGGGAACTGCGCCAGGACCGCCACCTGCGGCCGCTGGTAGGTGGGGCCCACCTTGCAGCCGACCATGAGCAGGACCAGGAGGGAAGGAACCAGTTGCTTCACGTCAGTTTTCCTCATCCGTAAGCTCCTCCGGGCCGCAAACAGCGCAGCCCGGCGCCTGGGTCGTGCCGATGCGCTCCACCTCCACGACCAGGACCGGGATCAGGAACACGGCGAAGATGTGTCTCGAACAAAAATACCCCAGGAACCAACGGTGATTGAATAAAAATTGAAAAGGTTTACATGAATACTTATTAGTGACCGCAAAAAAAATCTTGCTTCACGAAGAATTACCGGATGCTCTCCTGGACCATAGTCGACTAGTATGAATTGTGACTGTAAGCACACCGGGCCGTTTTTGCGGCCCCGGGGTGACCCTTTGTTTTGCGGGTTTGATTCTGGGGTGGGGCCTGGCCGATGTGGATTGTAGCGTTAGCTCTTAGACGTCCCTACACCTTCATTGTGATGGCGCTCGCCATCCTGATCATGATGGTGGCCTCGGTCCTGCGCACCCCCACCGACATTTTCCCGGACATCGACATTCCCGTGGTCTCGGTGATCTGGTTCTACACCGGCATGCCGGCGCAGGACATGGCCGACCGCATCGTGACCAATTCCGAGCGCAGCATCACCACGACCGTCAACGACATCGAGCACATGGAGTCGCAATCGGTCGCCGGCCTGGGCGTCATCAAGGTGTTCTTCCGCCCGGGCACCAACGTGCAAGGGGCGATCGCCCAGATCACCGGCATCGCGCAGACCTCGGTGCGCGGCATGCCGGTCGGCACGACCCCTCCCCTGATCATTTCCTACAACGCCTCGACCACCCCCATCATCCAGCTCGGGCTGAGCAGCAAGACCCTGCCGGAACAGCAGTTGTTCGATCTCGGCCAGAACTTCCTGCGCAACTACCTGGCCACCGTCCCGGGTGCCGCCACGCCCTTTCCCTACGGCGGCAAGGTCCGGCAGATCCAGGTGGATCTGGATCTGGCCAAGCTCCAGGCGTACGGGCTCCAGCCGGTGGACATCGTCAACGCCGTCAACGCCCAGAACCTGATCCTGCCCAGCGGCACGGTCAAGATGGGCTCGCTGGAATACAACATCGAGATGAACGGGACGCCGCAGACCATCGCCGAGCTCAACGACCTGCCGGTGAAGACCAGCAACGGCTCCACCCTCTACATGCGGGACGTGGCGCACATCCGCGACGGCTTCTCGCCGCAGACCAACATCGTGCGGGCGGACGGCAACCGCGGCGCGCTGATGTCGATCTACAAGAACGGCAACGCCTCCACCCTGCAGATCGTCGCCGGGGTCAAGGCCATCGTCGCCAAGGCGGCCAATGCCCTGCCGACCTCCCTGAAGGTCAGCTCCATGTTCGACCAGTCCCTGTTCGTGCGGGCCTCGATCGAAGGGGTGCTGAAGGAGGGCCTGACCGCGGCCATCCTGACCGCCATCATGATCCTGCTGTTTCTCGGCGATTGGCGGCCGACGGTGGTCATTTCCATCTCCATCCCGCTGTCCATCTTCGTTTCCATCATCCTGCTGGGGATGATCGGCCAGACCATCAACATCATGACCCTGGGCGGCCTCGCCTTGGCGGTGGGCATCCTGGTCGACGACGCCACGGTGGAGATCGAGAACATCGAGCGCAACCTGGCCATGGGCAAGGAGATGAAACAGGCCATCCTGGACGGCGCCCAGCAGATCGCCGTGCCCGCCTTCGTTTCCACGCTCTGCATCTGCATCGTGTTCGTGCCCATGTTCTTCCTGACCGGGGTGGCGAAATACCTGTTCGTGCCCCTGGCCGAGGCGGTGAGCTTCGCCATGCTCGCCAGCTATTTCCTGTCGCGCACCCTCATTCCGACCCTGGTGATGTACATCATGCGCGGGCATGAGCACCGGGCCGAGGCGCCCACGTCGTTCCTGGGCCGCTTCCAGCGCGGCTTCGAGCGGAAGTTCGAGGCGTTCCGGCGCGGCTACGAGCAGATGCTGGAAACCACCATCCAGCACCGCGGCATCTTCGTGCAGTGCTTCCTGGCCTTCTGCGTCCTGTCCCTGGGCCTGTTCTTCTTCCTCGGCCAGGACTTCTTCCCGCAGGTGGACGCCGGCCAGCTGCGCCTGCACGTGCGGGCCCGGCCGGGCCTGCGGGTGGAGGAGACCGCGCGGCTCTGCGACCAGGTGGAAGCCGTGCTGCGGGCGGAGATTCCCAAGGGCCAACTGCAGACCATCCTGGACAACATCGGCCTGCCGAACTCCGGGATCAACCAGTCCTACAGCTCCAACGGGACCATCGGCACCGGCGACGCCGAACTGCTGATCGCGCTGGATCCGGAGCACCATGTGCCCACCGCCGACCTGACCCGGCATCTGCGGGAAGTGCTGCCGCGGCGCTTTCCCGGGGTGGAATTCTTCTTCCAGCCCGCCGACATCGTCACCCAGATCCTGAATTTCGGCCTGCCCGCGCCGCTCGACGTGCAGATCATGGGCACGGACATGCGAAGCAACTACGCCATCGGCCAGCAGATCGCCAACAAGATGCGGCACATCCCGGGCACCGCCGACGTCCATGTGCAGCAGCAGCTTGATTTGCCCACGCTGCACCTGGATATCGACCGCACCCGGGTCAACCAGCTGGGCCTCACTGCCCAGAACGTGGCGCAGAGCGTGCTGGTGTCGCTGAGCGGCAGCTTCCAGACCGCGCCGAATTTCTGGCTGAACCCGAAGAACGAGGTCACCTACCAGATGGCGGTGCAGGCGCCGCAGTACCGCTTGACCAACATGCAGGACCTGATGTCGATCCCGGTGACCTCCCAGCAGGGCCCGCAATTGCTGGGCAACCTGGTGCAGGTGCAGCCGACGGTGCGGGCGGCCACGGTGAGCCACTGGAACGTGGCCCCGGTCATCGATGTCTACGCCAGCACCCAGGACCGCGATCTGGGTTCGGTGGCCGCGGCGACCGACCGGGTCATCCAGGCCTTCCAGGGCCACCTGCCGCGCGGCACCACCATCGTGGTGCGGGGCCAGGCGGCCACCATGCGGTCCTCCTTCTTCGGCCTGGGGATCGGCCTGATCGGCGCGATCGTGCTGGTCTACCTGCTCATCGTCGTCAACTTCCAGTCCTGGCTTGATCCTTTCATCATCATCACCGCGCTGCCGGCGGCCCTGGCCGGCATCTGCTGGTTCCTGCTGCTCACCCACACCACCTTGAGCGTGCCTTCGCTCACCGGCTCGGTCATGTGCATGGGCGTGGCCACCGCCAATTCCATCCTGATGGTCAGCTTCGCGCGGGAACAGATGGACGAGGGGCTGTCGGCGATGCAGGCCGCGGTGTCCGCCGGCTACACCCGCATGCGGCCGGTCTTGATGACCGCCCTGGCCATGATCATCGGTATGGTGCCCATGGCGCTCGGCTTCGGCGAAGGCGGCGAGCAGAATGCGCCGCTGGGCCGGGCCGTGATCGGCGGATTGCTGTTCGCCACGGTCGCCACGCTGTTCTTCGTGCCGAGCGTATTCACCATTTTCCACGGCCGCCGGGAAGCGAAACAGGCGCGCGATGAACAGGCTTAGGGGTAACGCATGAGTGAAGAGAACAAGCCTCCTTTGAACCCGGGCGAAGAACATCATGCTCTCAGCATCCAGGCTCAGCGGGACATCGAGATCGAAGCGATCCAACAGCATGGCCGGCACCAGTCGCCGGGGATCCAGCGGCCGCCCGAGCTGCCCCCCGCGCCGCCGCGCAAGGCCTTGACCCTGGTGAGCATCGCGCTGGTGGCGCTGCTGGCCGCCGGCGGGCTCAGCATCTTCGCCCAGGTGCGCCATGAGCGGACCCTGGTGAAGGCGACCGAACGGGACTCCGTGCCGACCGTCGCCGTGGTCAGCCCCACCCAGGAGAATCCCGACGAAGAGCTGGTCCTGCCTGGCTCGCTGCAGGCCTTCGAAGAGTCTCCCATCTATGCCCGCACCAACGGCTACCTGCTGCGCTGGTACCGGGATATCGGCAGCAAGGTGACCAAGGGCGAACTGCTGGCGGACATCGACACGCCGGAAGTGGACCAGGAGCTGAACCAGGCCAGGGCCGCGCGGCTGCAGATCATCGCCCAGAAGGATCTGGCGAAGATCAGCGCCGACCGCTGGCAGAAGCTGCTGAAGACCAGCTCGGTCTCGGAACAGGAGAACGACCAGCAGGCCAGCGGCTACCTCCAGGCGCAGGCCAATCTCGCCGCCGCCGATGCCAATGTTCACCGGCTGGAACAGCTGGAAGGATTCAAGAAGGTCTACGCGCCGTTCTCGGGCGTGCTCACCAAGCGCAACGTGGATCCCGGCGCGCTGATCAATGCCGGGGCCGGGGTCGCCGGGCGGGAACTGTTCGACCTGGCCCGGGTCGATCCCCTGCGGGTCTACTCGAGCGTGCCGCAGGCCTACGCACCCTTCATCAAGAACGGCGCCCGGACGACGGTCACCCTGCAGGAATTCCCCGGCCAGAAGTTCACCGGGGTGGTGACCCGCACCGCCGAATCGATCGATGCCGCCACCCGCACCCTGCTCACGGAAGTCGACCTGCCCAACAAGGACGGCCATCTGCTGCCCGGTTCCTTCGGCGAGGTGCACTTCGCCATCGGCTCCAGCGTGAGCAAGGTGACGATTCCGGTCAACACCATGCTGTTCCGGGCCGAGGGCCCGCGGGTCGCGCTGATCGGTCCCGGCGGCAAGGTGCTGCTGCGCCTCATCACCATCGGCCGCGACTACGGCACCACCCTGGAGATCCTGGGCGGCGTCTCCCCCGCCGACAAGATCATCGTCAACCCCCCCGACTCGCTGGAGGAGGGGCAGCAGGTGAACGTCGCGCCGTGAGCCGACGCGCCTACAGCTGGCGCGCCGAGGTGAGTTTCCAGCTGTCATCCAGCTGGTGCCAGATGACGAATTCCCAGGTGGCGGCGCCGTCAGGGGCCGAAACCTGGCAGATCAGCTTGTAGTTCATGCCGGCCACCACCTGTTTGTAGGCCTCCAGCACCGCCTCGATGCGCAGGTTGCTCATGGCGTTCTGGGCGGTGGCCTTGGCCGTCTGCACTTCGGCGGCATCGCTTTCCACGAGCTGGTAGCCGCCGGGCATCACCTGGCTGGCCGGGGCGCTGGGCTGGGGGTGCTGAGGGGTTACCGCCATAAGCGGCCAAGCGAGCATGGGAAAGATCCATTTTTTCATGATTGCCTCTAAGGTTAATAAAGATGCAAACCGCTGCTGGCAAGGTTCGAGGAACAGCTTGCCAGCTGGCGGAAGGATATGGGCCACCCTTGAAGAAGTCAAGCGACGGGCAGGGAGGCCAGCGTGGCCGAAAAGGCCGGAATCATTCCCCCATATGATCCATGGACCTGACCTTAAGATGGGTTCACCCCCGCATAGAGGAATCGGTCGTGACACGTTTCTGGATCTGCTTTGTCGCCTTGATGCTTGGAACCACCCTTCTGGCCGGAGACCCCCCCGGCAACCCGGTGCTTTGCCTGGAAACCGGGATGCACAGCGCGGCCATCACAGGAATAGCGACGGATGCGCCCGGGCACCTGGCGTTGACCGTCTCCCACGACAAGACGGCCCGTCTCTGGGGCCTCCCCTCGGGCCAGCTCCTGCATGTTTTCCGCCCTCCCCATGGCGACGGGCACGAGGGCAAGCTCTATGGCTGCGCCTTGAGCCCGGATGGGCGCATGGCGGCCTTCGGCGGATATACCGGGCACAGCTGGGACGGTTCTGATTCGATCTATCTGTTTGACACCGCCACCGGAGCCTTGCTGCGCCGCCTGCCGGGCTTGCCCGAGGTGGTCAGGCAGCTGGCCTTCTCCCCGGATGGCACCCGGATGGCCGCGTGCCTTGCCGGCCGGAATGGCATCCGGGTTTTCAACGCCGCCGATGGCAAGGAGCTGTTCCGGGATGCCGAGTACGGGAGTGACAGCTGCGGGGCTGATTTCAATGCCCTCGGGCAACTGGTCACGACCAGCCTTGATGGGCAGGTCCGCCTCTACGGCCCGGAAGGGGCTCTCCTCGCGAAAGTGCCCGCGCCCGGGGGCCAGCATCCCGGCGCCATTCGGTTCAACCCCGATGGCACCACCCTGGCGTTGTGTTATGGCGACACCCCTCGGGTCGATGTCCTCGCCGGGGCAGGCCTGCAATGGCTCTTTTCGCCGGATACGGCCGGGACCTCCAGCGGTTTGAAGGGCCTGGCCTGGTCCAGGGACGGCGAGACCCTCTTCGCGGCTGGCCACCGGTTCAAGTGGCAGGAAGGGCGCCGCAAGACGATGAACCGTTTCTCGATCCGGAGCTGGTCCAAGGGCGGCCATGGCCCGGCCAAGGACAAGGAGGTAGGCGCGACGGATACCATTTCGGATCTGGCCTCCCTGCCGGGAGGGGGTCTGCTCTGGGCGTCCATGGCCCCATCCTGGGGCCAGCTGAACGGGGCCGCCCATACGGGCGCCAATGTTGATTTCATGGGCATGAACCTGGAGCTGAATCGAACCGGAACCCAGTTCTCCTTCCATTACGCCAACCACGGGAAGGTCGTCCTGTTCAACCTGGCGGGCCGCCGCATCAGTTCCGAAGAGGGTGACCCGCTGAGTGCTCCGAGAACCGAAGGACTGCCCATCCAGGGTTGGAAGAACGGCAACAGCCCCACCTTTGCCGGCATGCCGCTGCCCATGAAGGGGGACGCCACGGCCCGCTGCCTGGCCATCGCCCCCGACCTGAACCGTTTCCTCCTGGGCACGGAATGGTATTTGACCTGTTTCGATGCCCAAGGCAAGCAGGTCTGGAGGCAGCCTGGACCGGGGGTCGCGTGGGCGGTGAACATCTCCGGCGATGGCACCCTGGGGGTGGCGGCCTACGGCGATGGCACGATCCGCTGGTACCGCATGGCGGATGGCCGGGAGCAGCTGGCCTTCTTTCCCCACGTGGACCAGAAGCGCTGGGTGCTCTGGACCCCATCGGGCTCCTATGACGCCTCCCCGGGCGGGGAGGACCTGATCGGCTGGCATTTGAACCGCGGCAAGGACGCGGCGGCAGATTTTTTCCCGGCCTCGCGCTTCCGTGCCCAGTTCTACCGTCCGGATGCGGTGGCCAAGGCGCTCACCGCCCCGGACGAGGGCGCGGCCCCGGCCAGGGCCAACGAAGCCGGCGGCGCGGCCATGGAACTCCAGGCGATCCTGCCGCCCAAGGTCCGGATCCTCAGCCCGGGCAACGGAACCCCGATCGAGGCCGGCACCGTGACCCTGCGCGCCGCGGTGCGCTCCGCCAACCAGAACGCCATCGACGCGGTGTGGGCCGCTGTGGACGGTCGCCGGGTGGAGGGCAGGGGCCTCCGGCTGCAGCCGGCCGCCGGCGCCGACGGGGAAAGGATCTACAGCCTGGAGGTGCCGATGCCGCCCCAGGACTGCACGGTTTCGGTGTTCGCCCGGAGCGGGTCGGCGGTGAGCGAGGCGGCCGTGATCCAGCTGGCCTGGGCCAGGCCTCCGGTGCAACCCGACCCGGCCGCTCCCGCTTCGGGATTCGTGATCCGGCCCAAGCTATACGTGTTGGCCATCGGGGTGAGCGTCTACCAGCGCAGCGATCTGGCCCTGGGCTTCCCGGCCAAGGACGCCAGGGATCTGGCGGCGGCCTTTGCCGTCCAGAAGGGCCGGCTGTTCCGGGACGTGGAGGTCAAGCTGCTCACCGACGGCGCGGCCACCAAGGACAACGTCATGGATGGCCTGGAGTGGCTGGAGCGGGAGGTCACGGCCAAGGATGTGGCGGTGATGTTCCTGGCGGGCCATGGCATCAATGACACTGCGGGCCAGTATTATTTCCTGCCCGCCAACGCCGACCCGGAGCGGATCAAGCGCACCATGGTGGCCGATTCGGACATGCGCAGCACCCTGGCCAAGCTGTCGGGGAAAGTGCTGTTCTTCCTGGACACCTGCCACAGTGGCAACATCCTGGGGGGCGTCAAACAGCGGGGGAGCAACGACCTCAACGGGTTCATCAACGAACTGGCCAGCGCCGAGAACGGGGTCGTGGTATTCAGCGCCAGCACCGGCAGGCAGGCCAGCCTGGAAAGCAAGGAATGGAACAACGGGGCCTTCACCAAGGCGGTGGTGGAGGGTCTCTCGGGAAAGGCCGACTTCCAGCACACCGGGCGGGTCACGGTGAACATGCTCGACCTTTACATCAGCGAACGGGTGAAGGAGCTGACCCACGGCACCCAGGCTCCAACCACGGCCAAGCCCAGCACGGTTCCGGATTTCCCGGTAGCCATGGTGAACTGAATCAGCGTGGCGCAGTGAGCATGATCCTTTTTGCCAGGATCCTCGATCTGGTTCTGGAGGACGAACTCATTCTGCTCACCTGCCCGGGGATCGTTGACGAATGCCAGGACTTTCCTGGAACACTACCAGCAACCTTCCTGACCCTGTCGCGTCACCTCCCAGCGAGCCGGGAAGGGCTGCTAGCATGATCCTTGGCAGGTGCCAGCAGCAGGAGCCCCGGTGGTCCAAGATTCGCCTTTGTCCCAACCCATGACGGCCGACCCTGGCAAGGCGGCCAGGCATGTGCTGGAGGCCACCCGCATGGCCATCGAGGCGCTGGAAGCCAGCTGGGACGAAAGCCTGGTGCGGTCCTGGACCCGGCACGTCACCCAGAGCAAGGGCCGGCTGGTGCTTTCGGGCATGGGCAAGTCCGGCCTGGTGGCGCAGAAGATCGCCGCCACCCTGGCTTCCACCGGCTGCCCCAGCTTCTACCTGCATCCGGCCGACGCGCTGCACGGCGACCTGGGGATGGTCATGGCCGAGGACACCGTGCTCATCCTCAGCAACAGCGGGGAAAGCGAAGAGATCCTCCGGCTTCTTCCGAGCCTCATCCGGCTGGGCGTGCGCATCGGCGCGATCACCGCCCAGCCGGACAGCCGCCTGGCCCAGGCGGCCGACTGGTGCTTCACCTACACCATGCCCGAAGGGGAGGGCTGCCCGCTCAATTTCGCGCCCATGGCCAGCACGACCTTGCAGCTGATGTGGGGCGACCTGCTGGCCGCCTACCACATGGTGGAAAGCGGCTTCACCCTGGAGCACTTCGCCCGGTTCCACCCGGCCGGCAACCTCGGCGCGCGGCTGCTCAAGGTGAAGGAACTGATGCACACCGATTTTCCCCGGGTGACGCCGACGACCGGCCTGGTGGAAGCCCTGGGGGTCATGACCGAAGGCAAGCTGGGCATGACCACCGTCATGGAAGGCGAAACGCTGGTGGGGGTCATCAGCGAAGGCGATATCCGCCGGGCGCTGCAGGGCGCCGAGCGCATGCGCAGCACGCCATGGAGCCTCACCGCCCGCAACATCATGACGCCGAACCCGATCTGCACCAGCCCCGAGGCCCTCGCGGCGGAAACCGCCAAGATCATGGCGGCCCGGAAGATCACCTTCGTGATCGTCAAGGATGGCGATACCGCCCGCGGGGTCGTCCACGTGCACGATCTGTTCGCGGCCAAGGTCATCTAGGATGGAGAACCGCTCGCAACAGTGCGGTTCACATCCAATGTTACATAATATACATTATCGAAAGCTAGCCCTGGGCCCCGAACCAGCCCCTATTCCCAATATTTGCGCCCACTGAACCGTTGCGTTTCCGATCAGCACCCTGAATTGTCGAAAGCCGTTGCCGTGCCCTCCATCCTGCTCAAATACCTTCTCCGACGCTGGCTGTTCCCCCTGCTGGGCGCGCTGTTGTTCTACGGCGGCATGCTCATGGCCTACGAGGTCGTGGGGGTGACCAAGGAGATCTTCTCCATCGGCGCCCCGTTCCGCTGGGTGGCTCCCCTGCTGTTACTGGCGGTGCCTGAGAACCTGGGGATGGTTCTGCCCATGGCTTCGGTGCTGGGGGGGCTCATGGGCACCCAGTACCTTTCCGAAGGGTCCGAGCTGGTGGCGGCCCAGGGACTGGGCGTGGGCATGCGCGCGCTGATCAAGCCCTGGCTGCTGCTGGCCACCGGGCTCCTGGTGCTGGCCACCCTGAACGCGCACTTCCTGGTGCCTTGGGCCAACGCCACCCAGATCACCACTCAGACCAAGATGTTCGAAGAGGCTCGAACGCGCTTCCTGAAGCCCGGCGCGCCCCCCTGGTTCCCGCCCCGGTCGCCCCGGAATGCCGTGTGGATCGCCCCGGACGGCCAGATTCACCTCATGGAGGTGAGTAACGACCGGGTCCAGCACCTGGTGGCGAAAACCCTGAAATGGGGACAGAACGACAAGTCGTTGGAACATTCCGAGATAAACCTGCGATTGGAAGACCTTCGCGGCGCCTCCTTGCATAAGACCGATGGCAAAGTCACGCTCATCCAGGAGCAGGAACACACTTACACGATCGAAGTGCCGCCCGTGCCCAAGCTGCTGACCTCCACCCACGGCCGGTTCCTGGCGACCCGCACCCTGCTGGCCCAGAAGACCCCCGAATCCCTGGTGGAGCTGAGCCGGAGATTCACCCTGCCGCTGGCCTCCTGCGCCCTGCTGCTGCTGGGCATCGCCATGGGCGTGGGGCATCCGAGGTTCCAGAAAGGCGGCGCGGTGCCGAAGAGCCTGGGCGTGATCGTGCTGTATTACCTGCTATTGAAATACTTTGAAAATCAAGTTTTATCGGGCAAGGGTCTAATCCTCTTCCCGCGCATCGCCATCTTCGCCCTGCCCCTGGTGTTCCTGGCCGGCGGCTTCGTCCTGCTGACCCGCAAGCTGCACCCCCACCACGCCAACCGCTTCCGCGGCCTGGCTCCGGTGCGGGCCGCCAGCCATTGGGTGCGGGCCGCGCCGCGGCTCTCCCGGGCGCTCCAGGCCGTGAAGGCGGCCGCCCTGGGCCTGGCGGCCGGGGCCAAGCGGCTCATACCCCGGCGCTGGAAATGGCTCCCCTCGGGCAAAGGCATCCTGGCCAGCTGGACCCACGAACTCTGGTGGCGCAACTGGGGGTCGGTCATCGGCACCTTCCTGGCCCTCAGCTTCCTCATCGAATACGCCAGCCTGGCCGGCGACCTGATGAACAACCATGTATCCAACCTGGTATTCCTGCGCTACTGGTTGTGGAACCTGCCCACCTTCCTGGCGGTGGTGTTGCCGCTCGCCTTTCTGCTGGGCGGCGTGCTGTCCCTGTCGGACGCCACCATCACGAGGGAATGGATCGCCCTGCGCGCCGGCGGGATCAGCTTCCTGCAGTGGTGCAAGGCCGGCGCCCGGGCCTGGGGCGCGGTGCTGGTCTTGACCTTTGCGCTCCAGGCGTTCCTGGCGCCCCTGGCGTTCCAGCGGGCGGACCCGCTGTACCAGCAGATCCTCGGGCGCCCGGCGCGTTCCCTCAAGACCCGTCCCTCCTGGCTCAACCTGGGCTCCACGGGGGTGGTCTGGTTCCTGGACGGAACCCGGCGCTGGGGCTTCCCGCTCAAGCCGGCCGCCACGGACGTGCCCATCCTGCTCAAATGGGAGATGCAGGACCTGCGGGCCCTGGCCCTGCCCTGGAACGGGCTGAACCTGCTGCCCGGGCCGTTCACGGCCGATCTGTTCCCGGACAAGGCGCTGCGGGATTCCACCTCCGCCGAGGAAACCTCCACGGTCGACCTGTTCCACTGGCAGAAATGGGCGCCGGACCCGGAACGGGCCACCATGATCTGGAGCCGGCTGCTGGGGTTCCTGGCCGGGCCGTGCCTGATGTTCGCCATGCTGCCCTACGCCTTTCCTTCGCCCAGGGGCGGGCGCGGCCAGGCGCTGGGCTACAGTCTGGTGGCCGGGCTGATCTTCATGGGGCTGCAGGCGCTGTTCACCGGCGCGGCCAAGGCCGGGGAGTTCCCGCCGCTATGGGGCATCCTTTGCCCGATCCTCCTGGTGATGGGCTTCGGCCTGATGCGCCTGCACCGGCTGCGCACCTGAATCGGTTAGCGGTACTGGCAAAGGTAGGCGGTTTCGACCGGCACCTTCAGCTGGAACTTCAGCCCGGCCGCGACGGTGAAGCTCTGGCCCGGGAGGAAGGTCTGCCAATCGGTCTTCCCCGGCAGTTTGACCACCAGCTGGCCACTGATCACCTGCATGATCTCCACGGTGGAGGTGCCGAACTCGTATTCGCCGGAGGCCATCACCCCCACCGTGGCCGGGCCGTCCGCGGGCTGGAAGGCGATCGACTTCACCTTGCCGTCGAAGTATTCGTTGGTCTTGAGCATGAATGCCTCCATGATGGGCCCGTTATATCACGCCGGGGGCGACAGGGCTGCGCCCTTGGTCACAATCGGCCTCGTTAACATCATTAAAGATAATATTTCTAATTCGAGTGGCGCTGCAGGAAGGCCAGGGTCTTCTGGTTGAACGTATCAACTTGCTCATAGATCGGGGCGTGGGCGCACCCTTCGAAGATCACCAGCTCGGAGCCCCGGATGCCGGAGGTGAGCGGGTCCGCGAACCGGGTGGAGGTCACCAGGTCGCGCTGGCCGAAGGTGATCTGGGTCGGCGCGGTGATCCGGCCCAGCTGGGCTTCCACGTCATGGGCCAGCACGGCGTTGGACTGCTGGATGAAGGCTTCCATGGGCAGCACCGGCCGGCTCCGGACGAAGGCCGCCAGGGATTGGACGTAGTCGAGCTTGCCGGCATACAGCTCCGGGGTGAAGCACCAGGGGAAAATGCCCTGGATGATCATCTCCTGGACGCTGCCCAGGCCCTTGGCCAGCCCCTGCCAGCTTTGCACCACGGTCTGGAGGAAGGGATCGGTCCGGGACCAGCCGCTGTGCACGGAGAGCGACTTGACCAGGCCGGGATGCTTGGCCGCCAGCCACAGGCCGGTGGCCGCCCCCAGCGACAGGCCGGAGATGTGGGCCCGGGTGATGCCCATGGCCTGCATGAACCCGGCCACGTCGTCCGCGAACAGTTCGGTGGCGTAGACCCCGGCAGGCTTGTCGGACTCCCCCATCCCGCGCAGATCGAGGGAAAGGCAGGTGAAGTGCTTGGCGTATTCCGCCACCTGGAAGGCGTAGCACGCATGATCGGCCGCCAGGTAGGGAATGAGGATCAGGGGTTCACCCGTTCCCTGCTGGTCGTAGTTCATGGTGAGGTCATGGACTTTGATTTTGGGCATGGAGATTCCTCCTTATCAATGCGGCCTCAAGGCCGTGCCCCTGGATGGTTCGCTCCGGTAGGTTACAGCCGATGATCGGCGGAGAGTGGATTATCCTGGGGGTGCTTGGAGCGAAAGGCATGACGATTGACAATGGACCTTCCCTGCTGCTGGAGCACGCGCTGGCCTGTCTGCGCCGGAACGGGCCGCGGCCCGGGGACCGGGTCCTGGCGGCCATGTCCGGCGGCATCGACAGTTCGGTGATGGCCGCCCTGCTGCACCGGGCCGGCTTCGACGTGGTGGGCGTCTCCATGCAGCTGTTCGACAAGACGCGCGGCGGCACCATGCCGGAAGCCGAGGGCAAATGCTGCACCCTGGATGACTTCCAGGATGCCCGGCGGGTGGCGTTCCAGTCCGGCTTTCCCCACTACGTGCTGGACCTGGAGCAGCGCTTCCAGGAGACCGTGATCGAACCCTTCGTGGCCGACTATCTCAGGGGCGAAACCCCCAGTCCTTGCATCCGTTGCAACCAGCACCTGAAATTCCGGGCGCTGCTCGAGCGGGCCGGGGAGATGGGCTGCGGCTTCGTCGCCACCGGCCACTACGCCCGGATCGAGCGGGACGCCCGCGGCTACCACCTGCGCAAGGCCCACGACGCGGCCAAGGACCAGAGCTACTTCCTGTTCACCCACGACCAGGCGAGCCTGGCCCGCACCCTGTTCCCGCTGGCCGGGTTCAGCAAGCCGGAGGTGCGCCAGCTGGCCCGGGACCTGGGGCTGCATCTGGCGGACAAGGCGGAAAGCCAGGAAATCTGTTTCATCCCCGGCCGCTACGACGGCTACATCGAGGATGCCGGCCAGGCGCCGGTCCAGGCCGGCCCCGGCCCGATCCGGCACCTGGATGGCCGCATCCTGGGCCACCATGAGGGCTACTGGCGCTTCACCGTGGGCCAGCGCAAGGGGATCGGGGTGGCCTTCGCCAGCCCCCTGTTCGTGGTGCGGGTGGACCCGGCCACCGACACCGTCTGGGTGGGCGGCGAGGACGACCTGCTGGGCCGGGAGCTCACCGCCCGGGAGACCAGCTGGTGCCTGGAGCCGCCGGCCGGGTCCCTGCTCTGCCGGGCCAAGATCCGCTCCCGGGGCAGCGAGGTGGAGGCGGTGGTGCATCCTTTGCCCGGCCGCCGGGCGCGGGTCGAGTTCATGGCCCCCCAGCGGGCCATCGCCCCCGGCCAGGCCGTGGTGTTCTATGCCGGGGACGAAGTGCTGGGTGGCGGCTGGATCGAACCTCTAATAATTTCCTAAAATTCCAGCGCCAGGGCCGCCAGGAAGTCGCGCAGCACCTGATCCCGGGCGCCGGCCAGGCGCCGGCCGGCGGCGGTGTGCATGCCCGCCTTCAGCTTGAGCAGCTTGGTCTGGAAGTGATCCAGGCTCCAGCGCTTGTCGTCCAGCGCCCGTTCCCGCCCCCAGGGGTCTTCGGGATGCCAGAGGCCGGCGCCCATGGCGCCCCCGGTGGCGAACACCCGGGCCAGGCCGATGGCGCCCAGCGCCTCCAGGCGGTCGGCATCCTGCAGCACCGCCCCGGGCAGGTTCGAAGGCCGCGCCCCGCCGGAAAAGCTGTGGGTGGCCACGGCGCCGGCGATGAGCTCGGCCCGCCCGGCCAGCTCCGGGATCTCCCGGCACCATTCCAGCGCCAGCTGCGCGCCCATGCGCGCCGTGCCGGAGGAATCCGGGTGGTTCTTGGGCAGGTAGACCAGGTCGTGCAGCAGAGCGGCCGCGGCGCAGGCCTCGGCGTCAGCGCCCTCTTCCAGGGCAAGCGTCACCGCCAGCCGGGCCACCCGCAGGCAGTGGGCCAGGTCGTGCGCGCCGTCCCGGCGCTCCTGGGCGAACCGGCGCTCCAGCCGCGCCAGCAGGTGGGCGCTCCATGGGTACGGGAGGGGGTCGGCGGGGATCGTCATGCCAGAAGGTTAGCAGGCTACCTGGCGCGCCGTCCGCGGGTCGGTCCGTCCGCCAGGTGGGCGTAGAAGCTGCTCCGGCGCACATCTTCCTCCACCTGGATCTCCTGGTGCAGGGGCGGGAAGGCGCGCTGTTCGCAGTCGGTGCGGTCGCACAGCCGGCAGGTGACGCCGATCGGCACCGGCGGCTGCTCCAGCACCAGGCCGTCGGCGTAGACCAGCTCCCGGGCGTAGCCGATCTCGCAGCCCAGGCCCAGGGCCTGGATGGCGTGCTGGCCGCGGTAATTGCCGGTGTCCCGCTGCAGGGTGCAGGCGATGCAGAAGTACTTGCGGCCGTCGTTCATTTCGCTGATCTGGGTGCGGATCAAGCCGGGGGTCAGGAAGGACGCGTGGACGTTCCACCGGGGGCAGCAGCCGGAATAGCGGGCGAAGCGGATGCCGGAGGCGGAAAAGCTCTTGGAGATGTTGCCGGCGATGTCGATGCGCAGGAAATGGAACGGCACCCCTTCTTCCTGGGGCCGGCGCAGGGCGGTGAGGCGGTGGCAGACCTGTTCGAAGCTGACCTGGAACCGGCGGCACAGCAGTTCGATGTCATAGCGGGCGGCCAAGGTGGCGCGCAGGAAGGGACCATAGGGCATCAGCACCGCCGCGGCAAAATAATTGGCCAGGGCCACCCGGGCCATGGAGCGGGCCACCGGACCGGTGAGCAACGGGTCCTCGGTGAGCCGGTCCAGCACCTCGCCCAGGGCCAGCAGCGCCCATTGGTGCGCCAGCTGGAAGGTGCGGCTCCGGGGCGAAAGCAGTTCGGACAGGCTGAGCACCCGGGCATCGGGGTCGAACCGGCGCAGGATGCCCGGCGCCTCCTCGGCCCGGTGGATGCGCACCTGGATGCCGCGCAGCTTGAAGGCGCCCGCCAGCCCGGCGTAGAGCAGCTCCGGATCCAGCGCGGCTGCGTGCCAGAGCGCCTCGGCGGCCTCTTCCAGTTCGGGGAAGTAGTTCATCCGGCGCTGGATGAAATCCCCGGCGGCTTCCGACGGCAGGGGGCTGGAGGCGGACGGGAAGCCCTGGCCGTCGCTCAGCTGATCGGACAGCGCCTCCATGCGCCGGCGCGCCTCCCGGTAGGACTGGTAGAGCAGGAACACGGCCCGGGCCAGGGCCGGCCCGTTCTGGGCCAGCTCCCGCACCTCCCCGGCCGGCAGGTCCAGCGGCTCGAACAACGGGTCGCCGAATGCCTCCATCAGGTCCTCGGCCACCCGCTGGTCCGCGTCCGGGGCGAAGCTCCTGAGGTCCACCTGGAACGACTGGGCCAGCTGGATCAGCAGGTTGGCGGTGAGCGGGCGCTTGTTGGCCTCGATCAGGTTCAGGTAGCTGGGGCTGATCGCCAACCGATCGGCCATCTGCACCTGGCTCATGCCTTCCTGGCGCCGCAGGGCCCGCACCTTGGCTCCCAGGCGGGGCATCGCCCTCGCGACCGAATCCGGCATGGCCAACTCCCTTTACAAAATTTACAGATTACCCGATCTTGAATTTTCTTTTTTTGACAACCAAACCTGTTTTAAATCAAGTGCTTCTTGCGCACACGCCAGTTTAAGTCAATTTGTGACTGAGATCAATTCTCCGGAGTCGCCATGCATGCCCATGTCTCCCTTGGAATCCAGGAACGGGACGCCCTGCCCTTCCAGGCCCCCGATATCCTCACCCGCGACGCGCTCGCCTTCGTCCAGACCCTCACCCTGCGCTTCGGCCGCAGCCTCAAGACCCTGCTGGCCCGGCGCGAAACCGCCCAGGCCGGCTTCGACCGGGGCGAGCGTCCCGGCTTCCTGCCGGAAACCGCCTCCATCCGCCAGGGCGAATGGTCGGTGGCCGCCCTGCCCGAGGCGCTGCTGGACCGGCGGGTGGAACTCACCGGCCCGCCCGAGGCCAAGATGCTGATCAACGCCTTGAACAGCGGGGCGCGCGTGTACATGGCCGATTTCGAGGACAGCCTGGCCCCCACCCTGGAGAATCTGCTGACCGGCCAGCAGAACCTCTACCTGGCCATCCGCGGCCAGTTGCGCCACCAGGATGCCGCTACCGGCAAGGTCTACCGGCTGAACGACCGGGTCGCCACCCTGATGGTCCGGCCCCGGGGCCTGCACCTGCAGGAAAGCCATCTGGAAGTGGCGGGCCAGCCGGTTCCCGCCTGCCTGTACGACGCGGGCCTGTTCCTCTACCACAACGCGCGGGAGCTGTTCGCCCGCGGCGGCGGGCCCTGCCTCTACCTGCCCAAGCTGGAGCACCACCTGGAAGCCCGCTGGTGGAACCAGGTGCTGGAGGCCGTCGAGCACGACCTGGACCTGCCGTTCGGCAGCATCCGCACCACCATGCTGATCGAGACCCTGCCGGCCGCCTTCCAGATGGAAGAGATGCTGCACGAGCAGCGCAACCGGGCCACCGGCCTGAACCTCGGGCGCTGGGACTACATCTTCAGCTACATCAAGACCCTGCGCGCCGATCCCGGCGCTGTCCTGCCGGACCGGGCGGCGGTGCACATGGAGCAGCCCTTCCTGCGCGCCTACGCCCAGCAGCTGGTGCGCACCTGCCACCGGCGCGGCGCGGCCGCCCTGGGCGGGATGAGCGCGTTCGTGCCGCAGAAGGACGATCCGGAGGGCACCGCCCGGGCGCTGGCCCAGGTCCGGGCCGACAAGGCGCGGGAAGTGCGCGACGGCTGCGACGGCACCTGGGTGGCGCACCCGGCGCTGGTCCCGGTGGCGCGGGAAGTGTTCGACAGTCACATGCCCGGGGCGAACCAGATGCACATCATCCCGGACGCGGTGACGGCGGCGGAGCTCCTTGCCGTGCCCAGCGGACCACGGACCGTGGCCGGGCTGCGCCAGAACCTGCAGGTGGGCATCCGCTACCTGGAGTCCTGGCTGGGCGGACAGGGCTGCGTGGCCCTGTACGGCCTGATGGAGGACACCGCCACCGCGGAGATCTCCCGCATGCAGCTCTGGCAGTGGCTCAACCACGGGGCGGAGCTGGACGGCCTGGGCCGGCTCGACCGGGCGCTGTTCCACGGCCATGTGCAGGACACCCTGGACCGGATCCAGGCGGAAGTGGGCAACGAGACGTTCGCCGAAGGCCGCTACCTGGAGGCCGCCGACCTGCTGGAGACCATGATCCTGCAGCACGACCCGCCCGCCTTCCTCACCCTGGCCGCCTGCGACCTGTTGGCCGATGCCGTCCTGCTGGAGGTCAACTGACATGATCACCCCCCTGGAATCCCGCTGGACCGGCGTCCAGCGCCCCTATACCCCGAGCCAGGTGGCCCGGCTGCGCGGCTCGGTGACTGTCGCCCACACCCTCGCCCAGCGCGGCGCCCAGCGCCTGTGGGAGCAGCTCAAGCTGGAGCCCTTCGTCCCGGCCCTGGGCGCCCTCACCGGCGGCCAGGCGGTGCAGATGGTGCGGGCCGGGCTCCAGGCCATCTACTGCTCCGGCTGGCAGGTGGCGGCGGACGCCAACCCGTCCGGCCAGACCTACCCCGACCAGAGCCTGTATCCGGTGGACGCCGTGCCGGCCCTGGTCAAGCGCATCAACGGCGCCCTGCAGCGGGCCGACCAGATCGAGTGCGCCGAAGGCGCGCCGAGCCGCGACTGGCTGGTGCCGATCGTGGCCGATGCCGAGGCCGGCTTCGGCGGGCCGCTCAACGCCTTCGAACTGATGAAGGCCATGATCGAGGCCGGCGCCGCCGGCGTGCACTTCGAGGACCAGTTGAGCAGCGAAAAGAAGTGCGGCCATCTGGGCGGCAAGGTGCTGGTGCCCACCGGCCAGTTCATCCGGACCCTGGTGGCCGCGCGCCTGGCCGCCGACGTGCTGGACGTGCCCACCGTGCTGGTGGCCCGCACCGACGCCGACTCCGCCAGCCTGCTCACCTCCGACGTGGACGAGCGCGACCGCCCCTTCGTCACCGGCGCGCGCACCAAGGAAGGTTTCCACAGGATCAAGGGCGGCCAGGCCTGCGCCATCGCCCGGGCCCAGGCCTACGCCCCCTATGCCGACGTCCTGTGGTGCGAGACCGCCACCCCCGACCTGGCCCAGGCCAAAGCCTTCGCCGAAAGCCTGCTGGCCGCCCACCCGGGCAAGATCCTGGCGTACAACTGCTCACCTTCCTTCAATTGGCGCAAAAACCTCAGCGACCCTGACATTGCCCGGTTCCAGCGTGAGCTGGGCGCCATGGGCTACCGGTTCCAGTTCATCACCCTGGCCGGGTTCCACGCCCTGAACCACGGCATGTTCGAACTGGCCCGGGCCTACCGGGAGGAAGGCATGACCGCCTATGCCCGGTTCCAGACCGCCGAGTTCGCCGCCGAGGCCCAGGGCTACACCGCCACCCGGCACCAGCGGGAGGTGGGCACCGGCTACTTCGACGCCGTGGCCGAAGCGGTGAGCGGAGACGGCGTTTCCACCCTGGCGCTGACCGGAAGCACGGAAACCGCGCAGTTTTGAGGAATTCTGCTCATGACTCCGCCCATCCTCCTCCCAGGGCCTTGTACAGCGCGATCAGGTCGGCGCCCAGATTCTCCCGGCTCTGGGTGAAGGCGCTGGCGTCCGTGTAGAGCGTCCGCTGGGCGGTGATCACGGTGAGGAAATCCGTCATCCCCTCCTGGTACAGCCGCATGGAAAGCTCCACCGCCTTGCGGTCGGCCGCCACCGCGGCATCCAGGGAACGGTAGTGGTTCTGCTCCTGGGTGAAGGCCACCAGGGCATTCTCCACGTCCTGCAAGGCGGTCAGCACCGTCTGCTGATAATTAATAAAGGAGATATCCCGAAGGGCCTCCTGGGCGTGGATGTTGGAAACGATGGCGCCGCCGCTGAAGATCGGCCAGGACGCGGCAGGTCCCAGGAAGTAGGACCGGTTGGCCTTTTTCAGCAGGGTGCTCGCCTGGCTGCTTTGCCAGCCCAGGCCGCCGGTGAGCGAGAACTGGGGAAACAGCTGCGCCACCGCGACCCCGATCTGCGCCGTGGCGCTGTGCAGCTGCGCCTCGGCCTGGCGGACGTCGGACCGGCGCCGGAGCAGGTCCGAAGGCAGGCCGGCGGGAATCCGGGTGGGCAGCGCCGGCAGGTCGCCGGCGGGCGACAGGCGCTCCACCAGATAGCCCGGCTCCCGCCCGAGCAGCACGCTCAGCGCGAAGATGGACTGGCGCGCCCCCGTTGCAAAGACCGGGATCTGGGCTTCCGTGGTCGCCACGGTCTCCTGGGCGTTGGCCAGGTCCAGGCCGCTGTCGAACCCGACCTGGTGGAGCTTGCCGGTGATCTCCAGCGTATGCCGCTGGATTTCCAGGTTCTGCTGCGCGGTGACGATCTCCTGCTGGTAGCCGCGCAGTTGCACGTAATCCAGGGCCACCTCGGCGGCCAGGGTCACCTGGACGTCCCTCAGGTTTTCCACGGCGGCCAGGACGCTGGCATCCGCCGATTCCAGGTTCCTGCGCGCGCCGCCGAAAATATCCAGCTCCCAGCTGGCGTCCAGGCCCGCCTGGAACAGGTTGGCCGGACCGCCGCCGGTGACGTAGGCCCGTCCCCCCTGGCGCTCGGCCGAGGCCGAAGCCGTGGCCGACGGCCACAACCCCCCGGCGGCGATGCCACGCAAGGCCCGGGCCTGCCTCAGGTTGGCCTGGGCGCTGGCCAGGCTGAGATTGGCGCGCAGCGCTTCCTCGATGAGCGAGGTCAGGACCGGGTCCCCGAACTGCTGCCACCATTGCCGGAGTTCCGCCGGCTGGGTGGTGACGGCGGAGGGTTGCGGCGCGCCGGGAGCGCCCGTCCAGCCCGCGGGCAGCGCCGGCTTGGGCGGGGTGAAATCGGGGCCGACCTTGCACCCGGCGGCCAGGAGCAGGACCAGGCAGGCCAGGACCTTGGGGTTCATCTTCATTCCGTCACTCATAGCGAAGGGCATCGATGGGATCCAGGCGGGATCCCTTCCAGGCCGGGTAGAAGCCGAACACCACGCCCACGCTGGCCGAGACCAGCACGGCCGTCACGATGGCGCCCAGGGAAGCGGCCGTGGGCCATTTGAGCAGGCTGGAAACGAGGATGGAGGCGCCCCGCCCGACCAGGATGCCCAGGAGCCCGCCCAGCAGGCAGAGCGCGATGGCCTCGGTGAGGAACTGGCGGAGGATGTCGTTGGGCTCGGCGCCCACGGCCATGCGCAGGCCGATCTCGCGGGTCCGCTCGGTGACCGAGACCAGCATGATGTTCATGATGCCGACCCCGCCCACCACCAGGGAGATCATGGCCACGTACAGCAGCAGCTTGGTGATGAGCTCCGTGGTCGAGCTCATGGCCTGGGTGATCTCGGTCATGTCCCGGACCGTGAAATCGTTCAGGGCGCCGGGCCGGAGGTGGTGCGCCTCCCGGAGCACGGTGGTGATCTGCTGGATGGCGATGGGAATGTCCTCGGCGCTGCGCGCGTTGACCAGGATCTGGTCCACGTTGGCGAACCGGATCGGCTGGGGCACGTCGGTCAGTTCGTTGGTGGACTGGGTCGGATACAAGGTTTCGGAATTGGTGCTCGAGGTGACGTTCGGGTAGATGTTGCTGAGGGAATTGACCTCGGTGGCGTTCGCGGTGTTCAGGGCGCTCTGGTTGCCGCTGGACAGGGAGGTGGCCACCACCCGGTACTTGATCGTCGTCCAGGGCGCCAGCAGGGTGTCGTCCTGGTCCTGGCCCATCATGTTGGCGCCCTTGGGGCTCAGCACGCCGACCACCTTGAAGGCGACATTGCGGATGCGGACCTCCTTGCCGATGGGGGAATGCCCGTCGAACAGCTCCCGCACGATGGTCCCGCCCACCAGGCAGACCTTGCTCATGTTGCGCACATCCTGGGCGGTGAAGGCGGTGCCTTCGGCCAGCTCGGTCCAATCGCGCACCTCCAGAAAGGCCGGATCCGTGCCGTAGATCGACGTGGGCACCCAGTTCCGGTTGCCGTAGACGATCTGGGTGCGGGCGCGGACCAGGGGGGCCACGTTGGCGACGGCCGGACACTGTTCCTGGATGGCTGACGCATCCTTGGGGGTCAGGGTGGTCTGGCTGCCGATGCCGTAGTTGATGCCCCCGACGTTCTGGGCGCCGGGGATGATCGCCAGGGTGTTGGCGCCGATGCTGGCCAGGGTTTTCCGGATGGCGCGGGTCGCGCCGTTGCCGATTTCCATCATGGTGATCACCGACCCGACCCCGATGATGATGCCGAGGGTGGTGAGCAGGGTGCGCATGACGTTGCGCCGCAGGGCGCGGCTGGCCATCTTGAGGAGCAGGACCGGTTTCATGGCGCGCCTCCGGGGTCCTCGAGCCGCCCGTCCTTCATGTGGATGACCCGCCGGGAGTGGGCGGCCACGCCCGGATCGTGGGTGACCAGGACGAGGGTGATCCCCTCCTCCTGGTTGAGCTTCTCGAACATCTCCAGGATCTCCTCGCTGGTCGCGGAATCAAGGTTGCCGGTGGGCTCGTCGGCGAGCAGCAGCTCGGGCCGGTTGATCAGCGACCGGGCGATGGCGACCCGCTGCTGTTCGCCGCCGGAAAGCTGGGACGGCTGGTGATCGGCCCGCCCGGCCAGGCCGACCTTGGCCAGCATCCCCAGGGCCCGTTCCCGCCTTTGCGCCTCGGTGAGGTGCTCGCGGGTGTAGTCCAGGGGCATGAGCACATTGTCCAGGGCCGACATGCGCGGCAGCAGGTTGAAGCTCTGGAAGACGAAACCGATGGTGCGGTTGCGCAGCCGGGCCCGTTCCTTGGCGCCGTACGGGGAGATGTCCAGGCCGTCGAGCCAGTACTCGCCCGAGCTGGGGTGATCCAGGCAGCCAAGGATGTTCATGAGCGTGCTTTTGCCGGAGCCGCTCGCACCCATGAGCGCCACCAGCTCGCCCCGGGCGATGGCGAGGGATACGCCCTTCAGCACCGGGAGATCGATCTCCCCGAGGTGGTAGGTCTTGTGGATATCCCGCAACCGGATCAGATCGTTCACCCGCGCCCCCTAGCGTCCCTGCCCCTGGCCCTGTTCCCCCTGGCCCTGACCGCCACGGGGTCCCGGGAACCTTGGGGGTGCGAAGGGATTCCGCTCGGTGGCAGGTCCCCCATCCTTGTCCCGCGCGCCCTCGCCGTAGACCACCCGGAGCCCTTCGTTCAGGTTCCGGCCGGCCACCTCGGTGAAGGCCCCGTCGCTGAGTCCCGCGGTGACCCGGATGGGCCGGAGCAGCCGGCCTTCCTGGATCCACAGGCTGGCCGGCGCGACGCCGCCCTGGGGGCCGGCGGGTCCGAAGGCGCTGCGGCGGGAGGGCTGGTCATGGTCATGGGTTTTCACCTCGGGCGCGATTTCCGAGGGCCTGGGTGTCCAGCGCAGGGCTTCGTTCGGCACCAGGAGCACGCCCTTCCGGCGGCCGACTTCGAAGACCGCGTTGGCGGTGAGGTAGGGCAGCAGCTTGCCGTCGGAGTTGTCCGTGTCCACCTCGATGGTGTAGGTGACCACGTTCTGGGTCATGGTCGCATTGAGGCGAACCTGGCCCACCCGGCCGCGGAACACCCGGCCGGGAAAGGCGTCCACGCTGAAGGTCACCGGCTGGCCGACGACGATGTTCCCCACATCCGCCTCGTTGACCGAGACCCAGGCCTGGATCTGCTTCCGCAGGTCGCTGGCGATGAGGAACAGGCTGGGCGCGGTCGTGGAAGAAACGACGGTCTGGCCGATGTTCACCCGCCGGTCGATCACCACGCCCTTCACCGGCGATTTGATCGTGCAGTAGTCGAGGTTGATCCGGGCGGTGCGGAGATTGGCCTTGCCCTGCTCCACGCTGGCCTTGGCCACCGCCACGGCCGCTTCCGCCGCGGCGAGGTTGGCCTTGGCCACTTCGAAATTGGCCTTGTACTGGTCGTAGGCGCTCTGGGCGAGGGCGTCGGAGGGTCCCAGCCGCTCCGCCCTGTCCCAGTTCTGGCTGGCGTAGAGCAGGTTGGCCTTCTGCTGCAGCACGTTGGCCTGGGCCGCGAGCACGTTGGCCTCGTTCTGGTCCAGCTGCGCCTTGGCGGTGCTCACGGCCGCGGCATACAGGGAGTCGTCGATCCTGGCCAGCACCTGGCCGGCTTCCACCTCGGACCCCCAGTTGATGTCCTGGCCATGCTTGTCCTTGCCGAAAGCGACGATGATGCCCTGGACCTGGGCGCCGACGTCCACCGCCGCCTGGGGCTCGAGCGTCCCCGTCGCGCTGATGGTGGCCACCAGATCCCCCCGGGTCACTTGCACGGTGCGGAAGACCGGCGCCCTCTCCCCCCTTGCCCGCCATGACCAGAACCCGATGCCCGCCGCGGCGCACAAGGCCACGACCGGCAGGACCACCCGCAAACGTCCCATGGCAACCTCTCCTCCCTGAGACCAGGGATTAGCGGAAAAGTTGCATTGAAATCCTTTGCTGTTTTCCAGGCGGGGATCTAAATGGGCATGGATTCCAGATTGGTGCCTGGATGGTAGGGGAAGTTCAGCTCACCGTAGGTCAAGGTCCGGCCGCCGTGAACCACCTTTCGGCTGCGCGGTACGGCCTTTCAGACCTCGGCCTTGGTCCGGGCAGCCTTCTCGCCAGCCTTGAACGTGGTCACCAGGTCATGGGTCACCCCCCGCAGGAGGTCGGACAGGCTGCGCCCTTGAGCCTCGGCCAGGGCTTCCAGGGCTTCCTTCTCGAGCCTGTCGGTACGGAAGGTCACCAGTTCGGTCTCTACCTTCGGCTCGACCGCACGTGGCCGGCCCATGCGCACCACGGGACGACCGGCTGGGGCGTCCTTCAGTTCCTTCGCCCAGAGTTCGGCCTCAGCGGCACGCTCGGCAAAGGTCTTCTTGAGATGGCCCTTGGGCAGTTCACCCGCACCCAGGATCACTTCATCCCAACTCATGGATTTCTTCTGCTTGCTCATACTGCTCCTCCTTTCTTCCGGTCCCCGGCGGCGTAGCGGTAGCCCGTCACGGGCTCCAGAAGCCATTGTTCCTTGTCCACCAATTCCACCACCAGCCGGTAACACTTCCCGTCCACAGTTCCTTGCAGCATCAAACGGCCGAAGCGGCTGCTCACGGGAGGAAGCCAAGGGCCTGGCCGACGGATACGTCGAGTAGCGCCTGGGCCTGGCCTCCCCCACGTGACTGATTCCTGGAACGGGAAAGATCAGGACTTGAGCAGCCCCAGGGCGCGCAGATCCGCCAGGTATTTGTGCACGAAGGCCTCGTTCAACTGGGGAATGCCGGCTTCGCCGCAGGGCCGGAGGCGCCGCACTTCGCGGCTGAACCGGCTGGCGTCGACCCGTTCGCTGGCCCCGGCCGGGCTCGGTTCGGCCCACTGGTGCAGGATCGGCAGCGAGGAATGCTGGCGCTGCTCCGCCGGCAGCTGGCGCAGCCGGTCGCCGAACGCCGAGAACCAGGCCGCATGGTCGGCAACCCGCTCGATGGGGTAGCCCGCGGTCGCCACCCAGTCCATCAGCGTGTCGAGGGAAACCCCATCATCCCAGTGGGCGTTGCTGACCTGGTAGGTGGCATGGCCCTCCCGTTCGGCGCTGGACATGAGCACCATGGCCGCCGCGATGAAATCCACCGGCAGGCCGTCATAGTGCTCCGGTTTGCCCCGGCCGCCGGCGTAGAAGCTGCGCGGCGCCAGGCCGGTGCAGACCACGCTGACCAGCAGGCGGGTGAGCAGGTCCGGGACATTGGCCTGGCCCCGGAAGCGCCGGTCCGGCAGGATCATGCCGGGCCGGAACACCCGCACCGGGGCGTCGAACCGCTCGTGCAGCTCCTTCAGCAGCACTTCGCCGGCCCATTTGCTGGTGGCGTAGCCGAAGGCATAGCCGCCGCTGGCCGGCCAGATCGACTGCAAGGCATCGACCCCGGCCACCTCCATGACCTTGCCGGAACCCCGGGCCCCGGCCAGCACGCCGATGCTGGACACGTAGTCGAACCGCTTGCGCCGCCCATGCAGCGCCAGCCGGACCAGCTGGGCGGTGCCAAGCACATTGGGTTCGAAGAGTTGTTCGTAACTGTAGACATGGTTCACCAAGGCTCCGGGATGAACGATCAGGTCCACCTCCTGCGCCAGCTGTGCGTAGACCTCCGGCGCCAGGCCGAGCCGGGGCGCGGCGAGATCCCCGGCGAGCACCGTCAGCCGCTCGCCGGCCAGGGTGGCGAACCGCTGCGGCAGGCGAGCGTCGCCCGTGCGATAGGCCGCCTCCAGCCGCCCGGCCGCGGCCTGGTCGTCGGCGGCCCGCACCAGGGCTATCACCCTGCCCCCAGCCCGGGCCATCCGCTCCAGCCATTCGAGGCAGAGCACATGGCCGAGGAAGCCGTTCGCCCCGGTCAGCAGCACGGTCGTGACGGGCGCCAGGGGCTGGGCCGCCACCTTCGCCGCCTCAGCCAGGCTGGCCGGATCCAGCAGGCGCGCCAGGGTCAGGTCCTCGGCGCGGATCCCGGTCGCGTCCTTGCCGTGGATGGCGCCAAAGCTCGGCACCGCGTCCGGGCCGCGGCGCGCTTCCAGCTGGCGCACCAGGGCCAGCAGGGTGCTGCCCGGGTTCAGCAGGGCCGCCGCCGGCACCGGCTCGCCGCAGATCTCCTCGAGCAGGAGGGCGAAGTTGAGCGCGCTGATCGAATCCCCGCCGAGGTCCCGGAAGCTGCCGGCGGCCAAGTCTATGTCCGGCACGCCGAGCACGGCCGCCGCCGCATGGGCCACCCGCGCCTCCAGCGGCTGGCCGGGGTCCTGGCCGAGGCCGGCCAGGTCCTGCCGCTGCTGGTCCTCCAGCTGGCGGTAGAGCGCTTCCAGGCGCTCGCCGTAGCGCTGCTTCAGCTGGGGCCGGGCCGGCTTGTTCACCCCGGTGAGGAAGCCGTTTTCCCGGGTCCAGGGTTCCGGTTCGACCAGGATCTCCCGCGGCACCTCGTACGGGCGCAGCTGGGCGGCGCCGGCGATGCGGTTGAACTCCCCCCGCAGCAGCTGCTTGACCGTTTCCGGCGGGGGGTCGGCCTGGGCCAGCCGCTCCTGCACGGCGGTCCATTCCGGCACGGCCACGGCCAGCGGGTAGGCCCGCTGGCTGTTGGCATACAGGTAGACCTGGTCCAGCAGCGGGCTGCCGCCGGTGAAGAGGGTCTCCAGGCGCCACAGGGTGACGTACTCGCCCTGGGCCAGCTTCACCACGTTGTTCTTGCGATCGACCCACTGGATCTGGTCGGGGCCGCGCTCCTCGACGATATCGCCGGTCTTGAGGAAGCCCTGGTCATCGTACAGCGCCCGGGTGGCGGCCTCGTTCTGGAAGAAGCCGGGGATGCTCTGGCTGGTCTTGACCACCAGTTCACCGCGCGGATAAGGCTTGTCGCTCAGGCGGTAGCCGAGCTCGGGCACCTCGACCAGGCGGTAGTCCGAAACCGTCGGCCGGCTGATCATGCCGTCCACGCTCAGGACGCCCGCTTCGGTGGAGCCGTAGCCTTCATAGACCGGGATCTCGAAACAGGTGGCGAGCCACTGGGCGGTCTCCGGCGCGGTCGGCGCCGAGCCGATCATCGCCGCGGTGAGGCGATCGCCCAGGAAGGTGCCGCGCCAGACCGCGCGCACCCGCTCCCCGGCCTCGGCCGCGGCCACGCCGGTCCGCTCCAGCCGCTGCCGTTCGCCCAGGTAGCTCTGATGGAACATCTCCGAAATGCGCGGCACCAGGTTGAGGAAGGTGGGGCGCACCAGCCGGATGTCCTCGAACAGGGTGGACATGTCGCTGGCCAGGGTGAAATGGGTGACGCCCCCCAGGATCAGCGTGCGCAGCAGGGTGTTGCGCCCCATGGCGTGGCTCAGGGGGTAGAAGTTGAGGCTGATGCTGGGAAACCGCGCGAGCTGGGTGAGCCAGCGCAACTGCCAGTGGGAGCGCCAGACGCGCTGGGTCAGCAGGGCGCCTTTGGGAAACCCGGTGCTGCCCGAGGTGTACATGAGCGTCGCCAAAGGGTCGGTCCCGGCGGCCGGGCGCCAGGGCGCCAGGGGTGCCGCGGCGCGGCCCTGGGCGGCGGCTTCGTCCAGGGTGAGCACCGGCAGCGCCGCCGCGGCCCGGACCCGCTCCAGCTCCGCGGTCTCCCGGGTCGCCCCCTCGTGCAGGTCCATGACCACCACGCTGCGCACGGTGCGGCAGGAGGGCAGCACCTCCAGCAGCCCGGGCAGGCCCTCCCGGGTGCAGGCGATGCCGGCGAACCGGCCCTCGTTGATGATGTGCATGAGGTCCTCGGCGGGCATGCTCATCTGCAGCACGGCGGAGGTGACGCCGGCGTAGAGGCAGGCCAGGTCGGCCAGCACGTAGTCGATGCTGCCGAAGCCGATGATGCCCATCACCTCGCCCGGCTCCAGGGCGGTGCGCCGGTCCCGGACCAGCCCGGTGGCAAGCTCGACCGTGCGCTGCCAGACGGCGGCGAAGCTGATCGTGCGGAACTCCGGCAAGAAGCGCGCGGCCTGGCCAGCAGGCGTGGTCTCCAGAACGAAGGCCCGCTCACCCAGGGCCGGCCGCTCGGCATAGGCGGCGCAGGCCTGTTGCAGCACCTCCACCGCCGTCAGATGATCGCCTTGCAGCTGTTCGATCACGCTTGGCAGGGGCGCCCACTGCCGCGTGGCCGGATCGCGCCGGATGGTCGCCTCGAGGCGCTTCAGCGCCACCTCGAACCGCTCAGCGTTGGCTCGCTCGGCCAGCGAATGGCTCGGCATGGTCATTGTGTTCATTGATTTATCCTCCAAAAATTAATTTATATTAATTTGTGCAATATTAATGTAATTTTTGTTACATTAATGTTGTTAAATTAGAATAAAATGCAGGTCCTGTCAAGGAGGCCGCAAGGCCATGGCGCGACCTTCGGATTCCGCGATCCGTCCCAGTATCCTGGCGGCCTGCACCCAGGCGGCCATGGCCGGGCACCTGGGCGACCTGTCCCTGAAGCAGCTGTCCCAGGCGGTGCGGGTCAGCCCGCGCATGCTCATCTACCACTTCGGCTCGGCCGAAGCGCTGATCAGCGAGACGCTGATCGGCGTGCAGCAGCTGATGCGCAGCAAGCTGCGCAGCAGCCTGGTCCAGGATCAAAGCCGGGATACCCGCAAGGCCTTGCGCGCCCTGTGGGACCACTGCACCTCCAAGGAAATGCTGCCCTTTTTTCGTTCATACTATTTTTTTATCAGTGAAAACCTGGGATCACCAGGACACAACGCTGACTTTATCGAATTTAGCATCGACGGACTGAGAGACTGGATCAAGACCTGCCTGGCCGACCACCAACCCGGCCTGGGCGAGGCCGACTACAGCATCGTCAGCGGCGTCCTGCGCGGTCTGCTGATCGACTTCCTGGCTACGGGCGACAGCCGGCGCACCACCACCGCCTATCAGGCCTTCCTGGACGGCTTCAGCTTCGGCCCTAGTCTTCGATCACCGTCGCCACCAGCGTCGTCGCGGTGCACGCCTGGACCCGGATCCGGGTCCCCAGGCACTGCAGCTCCTGCGCATCGGGCGGGAAGGTCAAGCGCCGCACCCGCTCCGG
>Ga0181535_10001351_pt1 | contig 32213 bp, 30 predicted proteins | sample PEATcosm2014_Bin_44_FD_119774 | JGI IMG/M metagenome (GOLD analysis project Ga0181535, IMG submission 119774) | Peatland microbial communities from MTU Mesocosm Facility, Houghton, MI, USA - PEATcosm2014_Bin17_30_metaG | ecosystem: Environmental > Terrestrial > Soil > Wetlands > Peat | place... | reverse complement strand
TGGCGCGCACTCCACGGGAGTGCCTCCGCGGCGCCCCCACCGCCGAGCCACGGGGGCAGCTCGGGTCGGGGGGGGTGGGGGGGGCGGGGGGACCGCGGGGGAAGCGATTCGCCGGGGCCGAGCAGCCCGAGCTGCTGCAGGAAGCCGCTGACGGCATCGTCGGGGACGTGGACCCGCCCCAGTGCACCGAAGCGCTCCGTCTCCTCGCGGAGGCAATCGAGGCCCTTGCGGCAGCGCTCGCAGCCGACCAGGTGCGCTTCGATCTCCGCACGCCGCCCCGGGTCCAGCTCATCGTCCAGGTAGCTGCTCAGCGCGAGCAGGCTGCACTTCATATGGCGATCTCGCGGTAGACGGTGCTGAACTGGCGTCTGGCGGCGGCCAGCTGCCGGCTGGCAGCCTCCGGCGAGCACTCCAGGGCACGGGCCATCTCCGGGTAGCGGAGGCGGCCGAGGTTGCGCAGCAGCAGCGCCGCGCGCCGCTCGAAGGGAAGGGTCATGAGCGCGCGCTTCACGGTGTTCATGCGGCTGGCGACATCTCCGCCGCGGAACTCCGTCTGCAGGGAGGGCCGGCTGCGACGCCACAGCCTCGCCGGACCGCGGGGCCGCGGCGGGAATCGCTCGCCGGTACGGCAGGCGCGCGTCACCGCGCGGTAGAGGGCAGCGGTACCGTCGACGCGGACCCGCGCCGGCGGGTACTTGGCGGCGTGAAAGATCCCTGCCGCGGCCAGCTCCACGGCGGAGTCGGCGTCGCCGACGAGGTGCGCGGCATAGGTGATGAGTTCGTCGAGATGCTCGGAGACGAGCTCCGCGAACTCGCCACTGGTGGCTGGGACGTTGGCTGCGACGTTGATCATGAGTCCACCCGGGGGTGGCTGGTGGCGTCCCGACAGCATACACGCGTGTGGGGCACAGCGGTCAAGATCGCACGGCCGACTTGGTGCGCCAGATCGGGTCAGACCGGCGGTTCCGTCCCTGTCATGGCGGCATCGATGCCGGCTGCACCATCCGTATCGGTCGGTATCGTCAGCAACTCGCCGCCTCTGACGAGGGTGGGCGGGGTGAGACCCGCCGCCGCCCAGGCGGCGGTGGGCATGCCGATGTCGGCAACCGTGATCTCACCGGCGTGCCGCCGCCCCTCGGCCGTCCACAGCCCCGCCTTCATAGCCGTGAGGGTGCATGTCCGGAGGGCGTGGACAGTCGGTGTGCCGGGGGTTCCGGTGGTGGCGTCGAGCCCGCTCGGGATGTCGATCGCGACCGTGCGGCCGGCGGGGAGGCGCGAGATCGCCCTGGCCAGGGGCGGCCGGGGGTCACCGCGGACGCCGGTGCCGAGCAGGGCATCGACGACCGTGGCGGCCGCGTCGAGGAGCTCGGAGGACAGATCGCCGTCGGGATGCGCGGTCACCGGAACACCCATGGTTCGGAGGGCACCGAGGTGGAGGGCCGGCAGCTCACCGAGCCGGTCCGGCTCCGCCACCAGCGCGACCCGGACCGGGAAGCCCCAGGTATGGAGGTGGCGCGCCGCCACCAGGCCGTCCCCACCGTTGTTGCCATGTCCGGCCACAACCAGAACCAGATCGCGATGGCCGCCCGTGGTGGAGGACAGCCAGCGGGCCACCTGCCACCCGGCGATCTCCATCAGTTGAAGGACGCTCACGCCCTGGGCGGTCGCCGTCCGGTCGAGGGCCGACTGCTGCTCGGAGCTGAGATTCCCGTACCGGTTTCGTGCCTCCGCCCCGGCGGCGCTCGCCGCCTCTCCGACCGTGCTGCTCATCGCAGGATGACCGTGACCGGTGTGCCCGTCCGGACCCCGGTCCACGCCGACGCGGAGGCCTCCCGGGCCGCCAGCTCGAGGTGCCCGGCGCTGTTCCAGAGCACGGCCGCCCGGGAGCCGATCTCCTCGTATGTGGTCACCACTCGATCCGTCTGACCGCCGGGCCAGCTCAACGAGGCGACCGCCCGCTCACCGAGATCGCTCTGACGCACGCCCGTGATGCAGTTGCCGAAGTGGTCGACCGCCACCACCAGGGAGCGGATGTGGTCGCCCTCGATCGCAGGCACCAGCTCCGCTCGGAGCCGCGGAGTGTCGATCGGCTCGCCGACACCGGAGACGGGTGTACCGGCCGCGATGAGCGCCGCCACCGGCGCGAAGAGGTCGCGCCCGTGGAAGGTCGGCGAAACGCCGGCAGGGGTGGGGAGCCGGACCGCCCGCCGCTCCCGCGCCTCGGTCCAGAGGTACGAGACGAGCCCCGTGTCGGGCGCGACGCAGCCCATGCCATCGCAGTCGACCGCCACCGCCGCCCGACCCCCACCGACCCCCGGGTCCACCACGGCGCAGATGACACTGCCGGGCCCAAAGGCGCGGGCCAGCGTCTTGCAGCGGTAGGCGGCGGTGAGGACGTCACCGGGGGGGATCAGATGGGTGCCGTCGATGCAGCGGACACCGGGGGACGCCGACCACGCCGCGGCCCAGAGCTGAGCAGCATAGCCGTCCTCCAACCCGTAGTCGGTGACGAAGATCAGCGTTCCGGACACCCGACGGCTACGTTAGCAGGGTGCGGAAAGAAGCTCGGCCGGAGACGGCGAAGGGGCGGCCCGGCACTCTGCCCGGCCGCCCCTCCTAGGACGATGTGATCCCGCCGGCTTACTTAATAGTCGGGCATCTGCGGCGGTGCCTGACCCTTGTTCTTCTCGGGGATGTCGGTGATGAGCACCTCGGTGGTCAGCAGAAGACCCGCGATCGACGCGGCGTTCTGCACGGCGGACCGGGTCACCTTGGTGGGGTCGATGATCCCGGCGGTGACCATGGTCACGTAGGCACCGGTGGCCGCGTCGAGGCCCTGACCCTTGGGCAGGCCCTTGACCTTCTCGACCACGACCGAGCCCTCCAGCCCGGCGTTGACGGCGATCTGACGGAGCGGCTCCTCCAGGGCACGCCGGAGGATGTTGACCCCGGCCAGCTCATCGCCCTCGGCCTTGACCTTGTCGAGAGCCGCGATGGAATTGAGGAGGACGACGCCACCCCCGGGGACGATCCCCTCCTCCACCGCAGCGCGGGTCGCCGAGACGGCGTCCTCCATGCGGTGCTTCTTCTCCTTGAGCTCGGTCTCGGTGGCGGCACCGACCTTGATCACGGCGACTCCGCCGGAGAGCTTGGCGAGCCGCTCCTGGAGCTTCTCCTTGTCCCAGTCGGAGGTCGACTTCTCGATCTCCGCCTTGATCTGCTCGATGCGGCCCTTGATGGCGTCCTGGCTGCCCGCACCCTCGACGACGGTGGTGTCGTCCTTGGTGATGGTGACCCGCCGGGCGCGGCCGAGCTGGTTGAGCGTGGTGGAGTCCAGCTTGAGACCGATCTCCTCGCTGACCACGGTTCCGTCGGTGAGGATGGCGATGTCCTGCAGCATGGCCTTGCGGCGGTCGCCGAAGCCCGGGGCCTTCACGGCCACGGCGCTGAAGGTTCCGCGGAGCTTGTTGACGATGATGGTCGCGAGCGCCTCACCCTCCACGTCCTCGGCGATGATGAGGAGTGGCTTGCTCATCTGGACGACCTTCTCGAGCAGGGGAAGGACGTCGGCGATGGCCGAGATCTTGCGGTCCGTGATCAGGATGTAGGGCTCCTCGAGGACCGCCTCCATCCGCTGGGCGTTGGTCACCATGTAGGCCGAGATGTAGCCCTTGTCGAACTGCATCCCCTCGACCAGCTCCAGCTCCGTCTCCAGCCCCTTGGACTCCTCGACGGTGATGACGCCGTCCTTGCCCACCTTCTCCATGGCGTTGGCGACGGTCTCGCCGACGGCCGGATCGGCTGCGGAGATCGACGCCACCTGGGCGATCTTCTCGCGCTCGGTGACCGGGATCGACTGCGCCTTGATGGCCTCGACCACGGCGGCGACGCCCTTGTCGATGCCTCGCTTGAGGAGGATGGGGTTGGCACCGGTGCCGACCTGGCGAAGACCGGCCTCGATCAGCGCCTGGGCAAGCACCGTCGCGGTGGTGGTGCCGTCGCCGGCGATGTCGTTGGTCTTGGAGGCGACCTCCTTGACCAGCTGGGCGCCCATGTTCTCGAAGGGCTGCTCGAGCTCGATCTCCTTGGCGATGGTCACGCCGTCGTTGGTGATCGTCGGCGAGCCGAACTTCTTGTCGAGGACGACGTTGCGGCCCTTGGGACCGAGGGTGATCCTGACCGCGTTGGCGACGGCATCGACGCCACGCTTGAGAGACGCGCGGGCGTCCACGTCATAGATGATCTGTTTAGCCATGAACCTCCTCCACCGCCTGCCCGGTGGGCAGGGCTCCTGGAACGTTCGGAATGAAGCGTCGGCGGTCATCTTAGCACTCGGGGTAGGCGAGTGCTAGCGGCCTGGGTCGTCGAGTGCCAGCGCCTGCGCGGGGCTCGCCGGCGGGCGGGCACCCTCGGACGATCTGATCCTCGAACCGAGCGAATATGATCGGCGGATGCCGGCCACGCGCCCGCTGATCCGTCGCGCCGCGACGCTGGCCGCCGTCGGCAGTGCCGTCGCGCTCTCCGTGAGGGTCCTCTCCCGTCCCCGACCGGGGGCCGAGCGCCGCCTCATGGACTGGGACGTGGTGCGCCGCACCGCCAGGGCGAGGTCTGGGCAGCGGGCCCCCCTGCGGCGGGCCCGGGCAGAACGGCTCGCCGCCCGTTATGACGTCATCGCGGCCGAGATGGTGCCGCTCATCGCGGAGGTGTGTGGCGTGCCGCCGGCGGCCGTCCCCAAGATCACCGTCCTGGACCGCCACGGCCTGATCGATGCCAACCTGGAGATCGTCCGCCGCCTGCTGGAGCCCGCCGAGGCGATGCACGGGCCGATCCCGGAGACCACCCTCACCGCGCTGGGGAGGAGGCTGACCAGCCGCTACGTCGGTGAGGTGCTCGGCTTCATGTCGCAACGAGTGCTGGGCCAGTACGACCCGGTGCTGATGCTCCCGGCTCCGGCGTTCGCTCCCCTCCCAGAGGGTGGCGCTGATGATGCGGAACGCCCGCCGGCCGCCCTCTACCTGGTCGAGCCCAACGTCGAGATGCTCCAGCGCGGGCAGGACGCCCCGGCGGAGCCGTTGCGACGGTGGCTGATCCTCCACGAGGCGACCCACGCCTGGCAGTTCGAGGCCCACCCCTGGCTCGGTCCGCACATCGGCAGCCTGATGAATGAGCTGGTGGCGTCGAGCCTCGGCGCAGGCACCGGCGATCCCGAGCCCCGCGGCCTCACCTCGGAGGCGCTCCGCCGGATGGGCGTCACCGTCGCCGGTCAGCTCCGCGGCATCGGCCGCCTCCAGGCGATCATGAGCGTGCTGGAGGGCTACAGCAATCTGGTGATGCACCGGGTCGGACGGGGCCACATCGAGGACTTCGAGGAGCTGGAGGCCGCCTTCCACCGGCGTCAGGCGCAACGCAGCCTGGTCGAGCGTCTGATCCTCGGATTGACCGGGATCTCGCTCAAGATGCGCCAGTACGACCTCGGCGAGCGCTTCTGCGAGGCACTCATCGCCGCGGGCGGCTACCGCCTGCTGAACCGGGTGTGGGACGGCCCGGAGATGATGCCGACCATGGCCGAGGTCCGCGCCCCCGAGCGCTGGATCGCGCGGGTCCGGCGCAACGGCTAGCACCGGCGCGACGCCCAGCTTGAAGCGCTCGCAGCGGGCTGAAGGTCTCCCCGAGACGGCCGCCCCCTCCCCCGACGACGCCCGGTACGACCTGGTCCACGTCAGGCCCCGCGCCTGGGAGCCGGGGCGCATCCGGACCGCGTCCCTTCTCCAGCTCGACTTCGAGTTTGCCGGCTCATCGCTCTCCCTCGAGGCCGCCCGGGCGCAGCGCCAGGCCCACGACCGTCATGGGATCTCGACGCTCATCGTGCCGGCCCGCTATGGAGCCGCCGCGATCGGCATCGCGGAGGCGGCGCTGCACGCGCTGGCGGCGGCCCCCGCGGGCAGAGGGTCGGGACGGCCGGAGATGCCGCGACTTCATGCCGACCACCCCATGTTCTTCACCTTCCAGATACGCGCGGCCGACGGGGAGGCCCCGGCGGCGGGGTCGGTCTCGGTTCGTCTGGTCAATGTGGACAAGTGCGACGGCCACGTCTGGAGCGCCGAGGAGATGAGCGAATACTTCGCGCGGATCGGCCCGCGCTGAGATGACCCCCCTCCCTCCGGGCGGGCGACGGAGCGGGCGTGGAGACGGGGTGGAGGGCAGACGGCTGCGCGTCCTCTGCTCCCCCAACGCCTTCCGGGGGACCCTCACGGCGGCCGCCGCGGCGGCCGCGCTGGCGGCCGGCGTCCAGGACGCGGGGGCGCTGGCCCGGGCCCTGCCGATGGCGGACGGCGGCGACGGCACCCTGGACACCCTCGTCTCGGCGTCGCCCTCCGCCCGCATCGAGCGCCACCGGGTGTGCGGCCCGCTGGGTGGCCGGCTGGTGGCGCGCCTGGGGTGGCTGGACGCGACCACCGCGGTCGTCGAGCTGGCCGAGGCATCAGGGCTGCGGCGCATCCGGGGCAGGCCCGACCCCCTGCGCGCCACCTCGCACGGTGCTGGTGACCTGATCGCCCGGGCCCTCGACGGTGGCGCCCGCCGCATCCTGGTGGGCATCGGTGGCTCGGCCTGCACGGATGGAGGCGCAGGGCTGCTCGCGGCTCTCGGAGCCAAGCTGCTCGACGGGCGGGGCGACCAGCTCGGCCTCGGCGGGGGAGCCCTGACCGCGCTGGATTCCGCCGACCTGGGCGACCTGGACCCGCGACTCCGTCTCTGCCGCGTCGAGGTCATCTGTGACGTGGACAGCCCGCTGCTCGGCAGGCTCGGCGCAGCTCACGTCTTCGGCCCCCAGAAGGGGGCGACGGATGCGGAGGTGGACCGCCTGGCGGACGGGCTGCTACGGCTCGCCGAGGTATTGGAGCGTGACGCGCACCTCCCCGCCGCACTCCGCGACCAGGCCGGCGCCGGGGCCGCGGGCGGGAGCGGCTATGGCCTGGCAGTGGCAGGTGCGGCTCTGTTGCCCGGAGCGTCGCTGGTGGCCGACGCGATCGGCCTCGACCAGGCCATCTCGGAGTCGGATGTCGTCGTCACCGGCGAGGGTCGCCTGGACCGCCAGACCGCCGCAGGCAAGGCGCCGTCGGAGGTGGCGCGCCGCTCAGCCCGGCTCGGCGTCGCCTGCATCGCGGTCGCGGGCGAGGTGCGCTCCGACCCCGTGGGGTTCCGCCGCTCCATCTCGCTGGCCGACGTGGCCGGACCGGGCGAGGATCCGCGCCGGGTGCCCCGGCGGCTGCTCCGGCGGGTGGGGGCGCAGATCGTGCGCGAGATGGCCTCCGGGGGCTGACCCGGGAGCGTTCACCAGATCGGACGCAGCCACTCCGCGTACTTGGGGTTTGCACCCGTCACGATGTCGTTGAAGAGGCCCTGAACGCGCAGGGTGAGCGGCCCGGGCTCGCCGTCGCCGACCCTCCGGCGGTCGACCTCGACCACCGGGGCCACCTGGGCGCCGGTCCCGCACATGAAGACCTCATCGGCGATGTACAGCTCGCTCCGGCCGATGGAACGCTCGACCACGTCCAGACCCATCTCCTCGCGGAAGAGATGAATGATCCCCTGGCGGGTGATCCCCTCCAGGATGTTGTCCGCCGGCGCGGGCGTCGAGATGACCCCGCCGCGGACCAGGAAGATGTTTTCCCCGCTGCCCTCGCAAACGTGCCCCGAGCCGGTGAGCATGATGGCCTCGTCGAAGCCGGCCTGGAGCGCCTCGGACTTGGCGAGCGCGCTGTTGATGTAGATGCCGGTGCACTTGGTCCGAGGCGGGGCCATGCTCTCGTCGATGCGCCGCCATGACGAGACCATGCAGCGCATCCCGTCGGTGCGCACGTAGTCGCCCATCGGTGCGGTGGCGATGGCGAAGCTGTCGGGCATGTCATGGAGACGGAAGCCGATGGTCTCCGCCGACTTGAAGATGAGCGGGCGGATGTAGGTCGTCTCCCGGCATTCGTTGCGGCGGAGGATCTCCCGGGTGATGGTGCACAGCTCCTCGACGCTGTGGGGGACGTCCATCTGCAGAGCGCGGGCGTTCTGGTGGAAACGCCGGTAGTGCTCCGGGAACCAGAGACCGTAGAGCTGACCCCTCTCCTCGCTCCAGTAGGCCCGGATGCCCTCGAAGACGCCTGTCCCGTAGTTGAGACCCTGGGTGAGGAGACCGATCCGCGCGTCCCGGTAGTGGCGGAACTCTCCGTCGAAGTAGATCCAGGAATCGTCGCGGCGGTCGGCGGCGTCGGTCGCGGGCGCGGAGGCGGTCTGCGTCATGGGCGCAGGTTACACCCGAGGCGGCGGCGGTCGACCCCAGCCGGGCTCAGCGGGCCAGGCGGGGCAGGAGCGCGGCGGCGGCGAGGACTCCAACCACCACCGCGACCGCCAGGACCCCGAAGTCGAGGAGGAGCGAGCTGGGGGTGCCGAGGAGCAGGCCGCGGAGCGCGTCCACCTCGTAGCTCATCGGGTTCGCCGCGCTCAGCCCCTGCAACCAGCCCGGCATCACCTTGACCGGGTAGAGGGCGTTGGAGGCGAAGAAGAGCGGCATGGTCATGGCCTGGCCAACTCCCATCAGGCGTTCCCGGTGAAGGACGATCCCGGCGATGGTCATCGAGAGACAGGAGAAGAAGGCGGCCCCCAGGACCACGACCGCCACCACGCCGAGGAGGTGGAGAGGGTTCCAGTCGAAATGGATCTGGAGCACGACCGACAGCGCCATGATGACCACCACCTGGGAGAACGAGCGCACCCCGGCGGCGAACGCCTTGCCGCTGATCAGGGCGAGCCTCGGCGTGGGCGTCGCCATCAGCTTGGTGAGGATCCCGGAATCGCGCTCCCAGATGATCTGGATGCCAAAGAAGATGGCGATGAAGAGGGCGGACTGGGCCATGATCCCGGGCGAGAGATAGGCGAGGTAGCTGATTCCCTTCGGGGTGGGGATGACATGGAGGCGGCTGAACGTCTCCCCGAAGATGACCAGCCACAGCAGCGGCTGGACGGCCCGGGTGTACAGCTCGGTCCGGTCGTGCCGGATCTTGCGCAGCTCGACCAGCCAGAAGGTGAGGATGCGGCTCGGGTAGAGACGCCACCAGGGCGGCATCAGCGCGGCCGGAGACCGCAGGTCAGCCGAGACGCCCGGCGGTGCGACGCGTGCGGCGGACATCGCGGCCTCCTCCTCTCATCTCCTCGTCCTCGATGGCGGTGCCGACGTCGTGGCGGAAGACGTCGTCCAGGGTCGCCTCCGGCCCAAGCCGCGCCTTCAGCTCGGCGGGAGTGCCGTGGGAGCGGATGCGTCCGTGGTGCATCAGGGCGATGCGCTCGCAGAGCGTGTCCGCCTCCTCCATGTAGTGGGTGGTGAGGAGAACCGTCATCCCGGTCTCCTCCCGGAGCTCTTGGACCCGCTCCCAGACGTCCCCTCGCGCCAGCGGGTCGAGCCCGATGGTGGGCTCGTCGAGGACGAGCAGCGCCGGCCGGTTGACCAGCGCCTGGGCCAGCTCGAGGCGGCGGACCATGCCCCCGGAGTAGGTGCTGACCAGGCGGTCGCGGACATCGTCGAGCCCCATGGCCGCGAGCACCTCGCGGGCCCGCTGCTGACGCTCCCGGCGGGGGAGGTCAAAGAGGCGGGCAAAGAGCCAGACGTTCTCGTACCCGCTGAGCTGGAAGTCGGCGGAGAGCTGCTGGGGCAGGTAGCCGATCAGGTGGCGGACCAGCATCGCATCGTCGCGGGTGTCGTGTCCGAAGACGCTGACCCTGCCGGAGTCGGCGCGGATCAGGGTGGTCAGAACCCGGATCGTGCTCGTCTTACCCGCGCCATTGGGTCCGAGCAGCCCGAACACCTCGCCGGGAGCGATGCTGAAGGAGATCCCGTCCACCGCCTGCACGGTGCCGAAGCTGACGCGCAGCTCGGTGCATGCGACCGGGAGCGGGTCACCGCCCGGTGAAGCTGCCGCCGCGAGCGCGCTCTCAGCGGCCAAGGGTCTCCTCCCGCGATGCCTGCGGCGCCGGCACCGCCACCGTCTGCGCCTCCTCGTCGAGGGCATCGACGATCCGCTCGAGCACCGGCAGGGCTCGGGAGAGCGCCTGGCGGTCTGCGGGGCTCAGCTCCGCGAGCCGCGCGCCGAGGATCTCGCCGCGCCGGTCGCGCCAGCGCTGGAGGCGGAGCTCCGCCACCGGGCGGAGGCGGAGCCGGGCAACCCGCCCGTCTCCGGCATCCGCGAGCCGGTCCACCAGACCGGCGTCAGTGAGACGGTGCACGAGGGTGCTCACCGTGTTGGCGGCCAGCCCCAGCTCGACCGCCACGTCGCGAACCCGAGCCCCCGGGCGCCGGTTGACGAGGCGAAGAATCTCCAGCTGCGCCTCGGGGAGTGGTTCCTGGTCCAGGCCGGCGCGCACCTGCCGGTTCAGGCGGCGGCGGAGCCGGCCGGCAGCCCGGGCCAGCCGGCCCGCGAGCGCGTCGAGGTCGGTCGAAGGGGCGGTACCGGGCGACGGGTCGGGCACGGCCTGATTGTATCAATTCTGTCTGAGACAGATATGAATGACGGGCGGTGCACCGCCGTCACCCAGATGGAGGGTAACCGCGCTCGTTGATCAGGGACGTCGTCCCAGACCGGTGTCGCGTCGGTGACGAGGTCGTGACCTATCGTCCAGCGGGACGGAATTGAGGCCGACTAGGGTGGATGGCAGCCATGCAGTCCGGCGCCTCTCGACGCGCACCCGTCGGCGTGCCCTCTGTCCGGCTCCGGACCGCGCCCACGGAGCCGGTTCCGCCCGGCCATCCGGCCGCCGACGTGCCCACACCCGACCAGGCGGTCCTCGACCTCTTCGCCGAGCTGAACTCCATCATCGTGGCGGCCTCCGAGCGGGCTCTGCGGCTGAGTGGCGCAGACCGCGACGCCCGTGGCCCGTCCGACTTCGAGCAGGAGTCTCTGGCGCTGAGCACCGAGATGGAGGCTGTCGTCGAGCGGGGGGCGGTGGTGGCTCGGATGTTGTGCGGGGCCGATGAAGCGGTGGTCGAGATCACCACCGTCAGCGGCAAGCTTCATCGCGCGACCGCACGACGTGGGCACCACGATCGACCACGGGAGGTCGCCACCGTGCCCGACCACCCGTGGCCGGTGGCCGCCGTCAGCGCCCGCCACCTCTCCGGGGGCGCGGAGGCGGGTGACGGCTCGGCCGGCCAGGCGGGGAGCCGTTCCGATCCCGGCTCGGTGATCACCGTTCCCCTGCTCTATGCCGGTGTGAGCGTCGGATCGGTCACGGTCACCTCGCTCCGGCACGATGCCTTCAGCCCGGCCCAGTCGGCGGCGCTCCAGCACCTCGCCGCCCAGGTCAAGTCGGCCGCCATGAGGCTGCACATGCTCGGGGAGCTGCGCCGGATCGACCTGCAGCGCGAGAGCATCCTCGCAACCAGCGAAACCGTCTTTCGCCGGCTGTTCTTCGAGAACCCCCAACCGATGTGGGTCCTCGACGTGGAGACGCAGCGCTTCCTGCTCGTCAACGACGCCGCCTGCGCCAAGTACGGATACTCCCAGGAGGAGTTCGCTGACCTGACCGCTGCGGCGGTCCGGCGCGACGCCGCCCAGTGGGCGCTCGACCTCGAGAAGGCGCGCTCCGCGATCTCGACCATGAACGCCCGCCACCGCCTCCGCGACGGCCGGGTCATCGACGTGGAGATCAACACCGGGCCCCAGGATTTCGAGGGCCGTCCCGCGATCCTGTCGATCATCAACGACGTGACCGAGCGCAACCGGCTTCAGAGGGAGTTGCGTGAGGGAGCGCTCCGTGACCCGCTGACGGGGAGGGCCAACCGAGCCCTCTTCACCGAGCGCCTCGGACATGCGCTCGCCCAGGCACAGCGGCGGAGCGCCGTCACCGCCGTACTGTTCGTCGACGTGGACGGCTTCAAGACGATCAACGACAGCCTCGGCTACACCGTCGGCGACGCGGTGCTCCAGGCGGTCGCGGCGCGGCTCGCGGTCACCCTCCGCCCCGGCGACACCGTCGCCCGGCTGAGCGCTGACGACTTCGCGGTCCTCCTCGAGGACGTGGGTGATCTGAACCGAGCCACGGACGTGGCAGAGCGGCTCCACGATGCCTTCGCCGCTCCCCTCGAGTTCCGGGGCGGATCGCTGACGGTTGGGCTCAGCATCGGCGTGGCCGCGTCGGCCAGCTCGGGCCCCGGGGCCGTCGAGATGCTCCGCGACGCCAGGCTCGCCATGGAGGCCGCCAAGGAAGCGGGCCGGGGGCGTGTCGAGCTCTTCTCCCCACGCATGCTCAAGACGGTGACGGATCGGCTGAGCCTGGATCAGGACCTTCGCCACGCGGTGGAGCGCGGCGAGCTGCGCGTCTTCTACCAGCCGCTCGTCTCGATGGAGAGCGGTGCCATCGTGGGCTCCGAGGCGCTGGTGAGATGGCAGCATCCGACCCGGGGCCTGGTGCCGCCCGACAGCTTCATCCCACTCGCCGAGGAGATCGGGATGATCAGCGCCATCGACACCTGGGTGCTGAGGACCGCGTGCACACAGGCGGCGGCCTGGTGCGAGGCCGGCCATCCCGACTTCTTCGTGGCCGTCAACGTCTCGGGGCGCGAGCTGGGACGGTCCGACCTGGTCGATCGGATCGAGGGCGTGCTGTTCGAGAGCGGCCTGCCCCCGGACCGGCTCGAGGTCGAGATCACCGAGTCCACCGCGGCGGCCCAACCCGCCGAAGCCCTCGAGGAGCTGCACCAGCTCCGCCGGGCCGGGATCAGCATCGCCATCGACGACTTCGGCACCGGCTACTCCAGCCTCAGCAAGCTGGCGAACTTCCCGGCCGACCGGCTGAAGATCGACCGCTCCTTCCTCTCCGGCATCAAGAACGCGCGGGACGATGCCCCCCTGGTCTCGGCGACCATCGCGATGGCCCACCAGCTCGGCATGCAGGTCACCGCCGAAGGCGTCGAGACGCCGGCCCAGCTGGCCTTTCTGCGCCGGCGGGGATGCGACCTCCTCCAGGGCTATCTCTTCAGCCGGCCGGTGCCCGCCGAGCAGTTCGAGGGGCTGCTCGCGCAGGCTCCCGCGGCGATCCCCGGCCGCCTGATCGGGCAGCGGTCACGGCGATCCCAGAGCGCCTGATCCGGCATCCGCCACGGCGGTCCCGGATCGCCTGATACAGTAGCCGGCCACCGTCTCGGGCCGCGCCGACCGGAACCAGCCCGGCTGGTCGTGGTGGTCCTGATCGGTTCGGATCGACGAGGAGGCCGGTCATGACCCTCGACTCCCCCCGTGGCGGGCTACCCGAGGCCCTCGCCGTGCGCTGGAACGCCACCCCGGAGGAGCTGCGCGAGCTGACCTCCCGGATGCCCAATGCCCGCCTCACCGCGTTCGGCAACTACAACGTGCAGACCAAGGTCACGGCGCGCAGCGCGGCCAGCACCTTCGTGATCACCGACACCCCGGAGCGGCACAGCGGCAAGACCATCACGCGGGCCGAGGGGGCACGGCTGGCCGCGGCCCAGGATGCGTACATCCGCGGCCAGGAGATGCTGGTCGTCGACGGGTACATCGGCAACGACCCCGCCGACCGGGTCCGAGCCCGCCTGTACATCGAGGCGGCCCACGCCAACATCGCCGGGATGCAGCGCTGGCTGTACTTCGACGCCGCGGAGGCGGGCCCCGACTTCGAGCCCCGCCTCACCGTCATCTACACACCCAACCTCGCCGCCCCCGGCTACCCCGACGACCGGGTGATCGCCGTCGACCTCGACGCCGGGGTCACCCGGGTGCTCAACTCCGACTACTTCGGGGAGTCCAAGAAGGGAGGGCTTCGGATGTGGAACGCGCTCGTCTTCGAGCGCGGCGGACTCGGGCTGCACGCGGGTTGCAAGGTGATCCCGACACCGCGGGGCGAGCAGGGGATGCTGATCGTCGGCCTCTCGGGGACCGGGAAGACGACCACCACCTTCACCCGCCAGAACGACTCCCTGCCAGTTCAGGACGACTTTGTCGCCCTCTACCCCGGCGGCCGGGTGGTGGCCACCGAGAACGGTTGCTTCGCCAAGACCTTCAGCCTCGACCCGGCCTTCGAACCGAGCATCTACGGCGCCGTCTGCAAGCCCGAGGCGTACCTGGAGAACGTCTCCCAGAATGCGGCCGGCGCGGTCGACTTCTTCGACACCGCCTACACGCAGAACGGTCGCGCTGTCTTCCGGATGGAGGCGCTGCGCTGGCACCGCGACGCCCGGGATCTCCCCGGGGTCAACCAGCTCCTGATCCTCAACCGCAACGAGAGCATCATCCCCGGGGTCGCCCGGCTGAGCGCCGCCCAGGCCGCCGCCTACTTCATGCTCGGCGAGACCAAGGGCACGAGCGCCGGTGGAAAGGACGAGGAGGGCAAGTTCCTCCGGGTCCCGGGAACCAACCCCTTCTTCCCGCTCCGCCATGAGCAGCAGGGCAACCGCTTCCTGGAGCTCCTCGGCAGCTGCACGTTCGAGGTCTTCCTGCTCAACACCGGCCGGGTGGGCGGTGCGGACACCGACACCCGGAGCAAGAAGGTGACCATCCTCCATTCCAGCGCCATCGTGAGGGCGATCGCGGAGGGGACGGTCGAGTGGGAGCCGGACCCCGACTTCGGCTACGAGGTGGCCTCGTCTCTGCCCGGCGTCGACGACCTGGAGATCCTGCAGCCCCGCCGTCTCTACGTGCGCGAGGGGCGGCTCGACGAGTACCAGCGGGTCGTCGAGCAGCTGCGCCTGGACCGCCGCGCCTACCTGCAGAAGTGGGAGGGGCTGGACCCCGCGATCGTCGACGCCGCCGGCTGAATCCGGGTTCTCGAGCGGACACCGCAGGCTGACCCGGATGGGTCAGCCGGGGCTCAGGCGCGGATGCGCTCGATCAGCTCGATGAGGTCGTCGGGGGCGGCGCCCTTCACCAGGTACCCACACGCCCCTGCCCGGTGCATCCGCGCCATCGTCTCCCGGTCGTCCCAGGCGGAGAGGGCCACGATGCGGGTGTCGGGGGACGCGGTTCGGATGCCCTCGGCGGCGCGTATGCCACCACCACCGGGCATCTTGACATCGAGGATGGCGACGTCCGGACGGTGGGCGCCGGCCAGGTCGATGGCGCTCTCCGGATCGGCGGCGAGCCCGACGACCAGGTAGCCGGGCTCGCTGCTCAGCATGTCCCCGAGGGCGCCGCGCATGGAGGGGTCGTCGTCGGCGATCAGGACTCTGACGGTCATGACGTCACCGACGGAGCCACCGCCGCTCCGCAACCCGCATCTGGCGGGTCGGCGGGCAGCTCCTCCGCGCCCAGGCGACGGCTGCCCACGCAGTAGCGGACGGTGGTCCCGAGGCCGGGCTCGCTCTCCACCGTGCACCAACCACCGCTCTGCTCCGCCCTCTCTCGCATCACCAGCAGGCCGAGATGCCCGGGAGGAGCGTGGCGCGGCGTGGTCGCGTCGAAGCCGGCACCGTCGTCCTTGATCTCCACCAGGACACCTCCGTCGTACTCGCTGAGCGTGACGTCGACGCGGCTCGCGCGGGCGTGCTTGCAGACGTTGGAGACGGCCTCCTGGGCGATCCGGTAGACCACCGTCCGGGCTTCGGGTTCCGGCTCGATCTGCAGCCGGTCGTCGAGTGAGTACTCGAGCGCGGCGTCCTCCGCGACCTGGGCCAGAAAGGCCTGAAGCGCGGCGGCGATGCCGTGGGCTTCGAGAGCGGGTGGCCGCAGCACGAACATGAGGCGGCGAAGGCGGTTGATGGACTGGCGGACGTCGTGCTCGAGGCTGAGCAGCAGCGGGTCCAGGTCGCCGGCGGCGAGCCGGCGGCGCAGGGTGGCGAGGCGCAGCGCGACCGCGGTCATGACCTGCACCGAGTCGTCGTGGATGTCGTCGGCGATGCGCTGACGCTCCTCCTCCTGGGCCTGGACGATGTGGGCCAGGAGGCGGCTGCGATCCTCGGCGCTCTTGCGCAGCTCGTCGACCGAGAGGCGCAGCTGAGCCTGTACCCGGGCGCGCTCGCTGGCGAGCGCCAGCACGTTGGAAAGGCCGCGGACAAAGGTGACGTCATCGTCGGAGTACGAGACCGGACGACGCGAGACGACCAGCAGCAAGCCCGCCATCCGGGTGCCCGTCCGGATCGGGACAGTGAGCACGCTGCCGGTTGCGAGCGGGCTCGACCCGACCTCTGGATCGACGCTCACGTCGCGGATCACCAGCGCCTCCCCCGTGCGCAACGCCCGTGCCGACAGCGGCGCGGCGAAGGCCAGCTCGCGGGCGAGGGACTCGGGCGGGCAGCCGACCCCGGCGCTGGGGACGAGACCGTCCGGGCCCCGCTCCAAGACGGCGACGATGTCCGCCTCCAGGTTGGCGGCGGCCGCGGTGCAGGCGGCGCGGGCCAGCTCCCCCAGCTCCTCGCCGCCACCCAGCGCTCCGCGGCCGAGGGCCGCAACGGCGGTCTGCTGGCGGAGCCGGCGGTCGGCCAGCTCGGCGACCCGATGGCCCCGCTCGATCGAGGTGATCACGCGGGCGATACCCGCGAGCGTCTCCTGGGCCCCGGTCGGAAAGGCGCCGCGCTCCCGCGCCGCCACGAGCACCTGGGTGATCCCCTGGCGCCCGAGCCCGGCCGCGACCGCGGTCCGCTGGCCGTTGAGGTGAAGGAGCGCCGCAAGAGCGCCCGACCCCTTCCCCATGCTCGGGGTGAGAGCCGTGTGCTCGGCGCCAACCAGCTTCAGGTCGGCATCGCTGCCGACCAGGCCGTCCGGGGAGTGGCGGAGGCCGCGGTGGGCGAGCACCGAGATCTCGCGACCCGCGGGTCTCACGTCCACCAGGGCGACGACGTCGGCCCCGGTCCGCGCGCTCACCATCTCGATGATCTGATCCCGCACCTCCTCGAGGGAGCCGCCGGCCAGCGCCAGGAGCGCGGCCTCCGCGACGACCAGGTCCGGGGTGGTGGAGGGGGAACCCCGGGGGGAGGGGCTACGCGCACGAACCGCGCCGCTCGCGTTGCTCGCGTCGCTAGCCGATGACATGGAGGTTCCAGACCACCGCCCCGAAGCCGATCAGGACGGCAAGAAACCCGAGGACTTTGCCGGTGCGACCACGCAGCCTGGCCATGTTGACGACGACGACGGTGGCGATCACGACCTTCTCGGTGAGCAGCCCCGGGACTCCCCATCGGGCGATCACGGAAGCGCTGAGCGGGTTGCCCTCCGGCCAATTATTCGCAAGGGCGAGCATGGTCGAGGCTGCGTCAGCGAGCTGTGACACCACGACGGCCACCACCAACCAGGCGGCGATCGCATCGGCGGTGAGGGTCCGGAAGTCGCCGATGACGCCGTCCCCGTAGGCGGCGAGATCACCGCGGCAACTCATCCACAGCCGCGCCGTGAAGCCGGCTCGCTGGGTTCGCAGACTGGCGGTGGTGATCACGATCCGTTCCTCTGGTGGCGGGAAGGTTCTCCACCATCCTGGCCCCGCCAGCCGGGCCTGCCCAGAAGCGGACGACCGGGATTTCCCTGGTGTGCCTGCACTAGCGAGGAGGAGCGGCCTCGGAGCGCTCGGTGCCGCCAGCCTGACGATCAATCTCGGCGACCCCTCCGAAGGCACCGATCGCGGGTCACGGAGATGCAACGGCCCACCTACGTGGACACGCGATCGTGACAGTCCGACGAAGGCCACCCCCCAGTTCGGGCAATCCTCGAACAATGGCGGGCGAGAGACGTGGGAGCCGCGACCCTTCGAAGGAGACCTTCCGTGCCGGGTGCGCTGTCCCGAACGATTCGAGTGTTCATCATCGACGACCACCGGATGTTCACGCAGGCGGTCGCCGCGGCCCTCACCGAGGAGCCGGACATGGAGGTCGTCGGGACCGTCGACAACCTGGCCGACGCGCGGCGCGAGTTGGAGAGGGTCGAGGCGGACGTCATCCTGCTCGACCAGCGCCTCCCCGACGGCCAGGGCACCCACGCGGCGGCAGAGCTGCGCGCCCTCCGCCCCGGCGCCAAGGTCATCCTGGTCACCGCCGCCATGGACCCGAGCGTCCTCAACGAGGCCCTGGCCGCCGGTTGCGCGGGCTTCGTGGCCAAGGGCGACAGCATCGACGCGCTCTCCGCCGCCGTACGGGCCGCCGCCTCAGGTGCCACCCCCGTCTCGCCGGCGATGCTCAACCGGCTGACGAGCGGCGACGCCAACGGCTCGAGCCTGACCGAGCCGCTCACCCCGCGCGAGACCGCCGTGCTGCTCTTCCTCGCCGACGGGATGAGCAACGAAGAGATCAGCAGGCGCCTCTTCATCAGCATTCACACGCTGCGCAACCACATCCAGAGCATCATCAGCAAGCTCGGAGCCCACTCCAAGCTGGAGGCGGTGTCGATCGCCATCCGCGAGGGCCTGATCACTGCCCCGGGCAACGACTACTGAGGGCGGCGAAGTGAGGAGCGAGAGCCGGAGGCTTTCGCTCCGAGCGGAGGACCGGCTAGTACGCGCAGCGAATACTGAGCTCACCGCCCCGGGCGACCGGCTCAGAGCTCAGGCGTCATCCCCCGTGATCACGGCAGGTTCCACTCTGCCGCCGGTGCGTTTAGGCTAAGCCTCGATCGTCCGCAAGCCAGTCACCCGCAGGTTCGTCCCGTGATCCGCCTCGTGATCGTCGACGACAACTCCATGGTGCTCGACGGGCTGCGCGCCCTCTTCGGGACCGCCGTGGACTTCTCCGTCGTCGGTGAAGGCGCCGACGGGCTGGAGGGGATCATCGCCGCCCGCGAGGCCGGCGCCGACGTGGTGCTGATGGATGTGTCGATGCCTCAGATGGACGGGATCGAGGCCTGCCGGCGGCTGTCCGTGGAGTGCCCCTCCACCAAGGTGATCCTCTACAGCGCCCTCTGGGGCAAGGAGCGAATGGCTGCCGCGATGGCCGCCGGCGCCGTGGACTATCTGGGCAAGGATCTGCCGCCGGACGATCTGATCGCCCGGGTCCGGTCCATCGCGGCGGGCGCGGGTGCCGCGTCTCCCCTCCACCCGGTTGAGCGGCTCGCCCATACCGGCGTGCCGCCAGTGCCCGCTGCGACTCCGGGGCCGCGTGGACGCCCGCAGCCCGAGGCGGAGCCCAGTGCGGTGACAGCAGGGAAGGGGGGCCTCCCGACGGAGCGTCGCGACGAGAGCGCCCCGACCGTCGGCGTCCTCGCCCCACTCCTGGCGGGGGCCTACATGACGGAGCTGATCTCGGGAATCGCCGCGGCGGCGGACGCGGCCGGGGTGCGGCTGATCGCCATCCAGACCCTGGATCCCGGTGGGCTGTGGTCCAGCGAACACCTGCTCCCCGAGGTGGGAACCCTGGTACCCAGCAGCGGCCTCCGCATCAGCTGGGAGCGGATGAAGGGTTTCCTCATCATCCTCAATGCGGTGGAGCCGTGGTTCCTCGACACTCTCCGCGAGGCCGGAAAGCCGGCCGTGGTCGTGAGCGACGATATCGCGGGCTTCCAGGGGCCAACCGTCCGCGCCGACAACCGAGGGGGGATCCTCCAGGCAGTCGCGCATCTGATCGAGCACGGCCACCGGCGGATAGCGTTCGCCGGCTATCAGGCCCAGGGCGACATCAGGGATCGGGTGGCGGCCTACCGTGAGGCGCTCATCGCTCATGGCATCGAGCCTGACGCCTCGCTGGTCTTCGCATCGACGGACAACCGGGAAACCGGAGGACAGGTCGCCGCACGGGCCATGCTGGCGGCCGGCATGCCATCGACCGCGGTGGTTGCCGGAAACGACCGCAACGCCATCGGCATCATCAAGGTGCTCACGGAGGCCGGGCTGAGCCTTCCGCGTGACCAGGCCATCGTGGGGTTCGACGGCGATCCCGCCGGGTTGTCGGTCCGGCCCACGCTCTCGTCGGTTCACCAGGGGGTGAGGGAGATCGGGCGCACCGCCTTCGACCTCCTCAACGAGGCCATGGGTGGCCGACAGCTGCCCCCCAGACGGCATCTCGTGCCCACCGTCTTCATACCCCGCGAGTCCTGTGGCTGCAATCTGGGTTCGACGGTCGAGGCCCTCACCGGCGACGAGATTCTGGAGACGGGCGCGCCCGAGGAACGATTCCGCCGCCGCCTCGAGCGGCTCCTCAATGGTGCGGGGCGGCTCTCGGCAGCGGAACGGCAGTCCGTGGCCTCGGGGGCGGAGGTGATCCTCCGCCTGGCTCGAGAGAGGCCGACGGGAGGGTGGGAGTCCGACGCCGATTTCAACCAGGCGGGCCGGGCGTTGCTGGGTTTCGCGCCCGACTGGACGACCATCCGAAGCGTCGAGGCCTGTCTCCAGGAGTACTGGGCGGAGGCCTCGAGAGGGGTCGAGCGCGGCGACGCGACCCTGGACTTCGAACGCTTCGTTCGAAAGTTGGTGATGGAGCTGGCCAGGTTGCTCTTGGAGATCGACGGCGCCACGCGTACCGAACTCCAGCTGATCCTGGATGCTGAGCGCGACGTGACCACGTCCGTCATCCGCGGCGCCGTAGACGACGCCTCTCCCCTCGACTGGCTCGCCCCCACGGGGGCCAGGGCGGGATGTCTCGGCCTCTGGGCTGTTGGGTCCGGTGGCCAGGCCCGGAGCAGCTGGCATCTCCGGATCGCGGCGTCGTTCCGGCGCGGCAAGGGGCACCTGGCGGTTCCCGAGCAGGTGGCGATCGAGGACTTTCCCCCCGAGGCACTGATGGCGGAGCGCCAGCCGGGCGAGATCGTCGTGGTGGTCCCGGTCAAGACGACGACTGTGGACCTGGGTCTCCTGGCGACCGTCCTCCCCCTCACCAGCACCGATGTCAGCGGTCGCGACCGCCTGTTCGACATGGGGGCGCTGCTGGCGATGTCTCTGCAGCGGGAGATCACCACCGAGAGCCTTCGCCGCTCGCTCGAGGACCTCTCCACCTTCAGCCAGGCGATGGCCCACGACCTGCGCAACCCCCTGGCCACCATCTTGATGTGGACTTCGGTGGCTCCGTCAACCGTCGGTGCGGAGGACCGCGCGGAACCCGTGCTGCAGATGATCGGCCGCATCCGCGAGGTTGCCCTCTATGCCAACGGGCTGATCACCAATCTGCTCCGATATGCGGAGCTGGATCGCCACCCGAATCCGATCGAGCGAGTCGACCTCGACGTGGTGGTCTCCCGCGCGGTGGCGGGGCTGGAGGCGGCGATCACCGAGAGCGGAGCGGTCATACAGCGTCGCGCCCTGCCGACCGTCGTCGCCGACCGCGCGGGGCTCGAGATGGTGATGGAGAACCTGATCAGCAACGCGATCACCTACCGGCGCGACGTCCCACCTCGGGTCGTCATCGAGGCTTCCGCTGCCGGTGACACCTGGGAGATCCGATGCCGCGACAACGGCACCGGGATCCCCGCCGACCTCGGCGACGCCATCTTCCAGCCGTTCGTCCGCGGTGACCCATCCACCGCGGGCAGCGGTCTCGGGCTGGCAACCTGCCGTCGCATCGTCGAACGGTTGGGAGGCCGGCTCTGGATCGACGAGAGCTCGGAGACGGGGACCTGCATCGCCTTCACCCTTCCGCGCGACGCCCAAGGTCCGGCGAGGGCACCGGCCCACCGCCGGAGGACGGCGCGGTAGCCGGGTCCAACCGGTCAGCCTGACCCGGGATCAGCGCGCAGAGTTGCCGGCGCCGCCCTCCGCGGGGGTGACGGGCAGCCTCATCACGGTCTTGGTGCCGCGTCCTGGGGTGGAGGTGACCTGGAGCACCCCGCCTGCGTCCTGCACCCTCTGCTCGACGAGCAGCAGTCCCATGTGACCGCGCCGCTGGCGCTCTCCCAGGGCCCCGGGGTCGAAGCCCCGCCCATCGTCGGTCAGGGCCATGCGCACCTCGTCGTGATCCTGGCTCAGGGTGAGCTCGACCCTGTGGGCGGCGGCGTGCTTGGCGACGTTCCGCACCAGCTCCTGGACCACTCGATGGATCAGGCTGCGCACCCGCGCGTCGCAGGCCAGCTCCCCGATGGAGATGTCAACCGAGATGCCGCTCTCCGCCAGCGGGACCAGCAGCTTGCTGAGCGCGCCGCTCAGCCCGCCGCTCTCGATCTCATCCCCAGCCAGGGCCCCCATCAAACCGCGGAGATCGGCGGTGACGGCCTGGAGATCGACGGTGATCCGATCCAGCCCCTCCACCGCGGCGGCGATCCGTTCGGGGGTCTGGCCTCCCTCACGGCGCAGGCCCCGCGCGAGGGTCGCGGTCCGCAGGGTCACCGCGCTGACCAGCTGGATGACCCCGTCGTGCAGATCGCCGGCCAGCTGGCGCCGCTCCCGGTCCGATGCGACCAGGGCGTCGTGCAACAGCTCCTCCCGTTCCGCGGAGAGCTCGGCCTCCCGCTCGGCGGAGAGCTTCGCCTGCCGCCACCAGTGGCCGCTCTGCCGGCCGGCGAGCACGGCGAGGCGCAGCTGGATGGGCACCACCACCAGGCTGACGGCCAGGACCGCGCCAGCCAATCCCAGGACGGCCAGCTCGCCCCAGCCGGTGGCGTGGAGGGCGACGGCGACGGCCGCCACCAGCGGTGCGGTGACGAAGCTCACCCCGAGGGCGACGATGGGGATGACCCACCTGGAACCGCGGGTCATCTGCCCGGTCGCCGGCGCGGGAGGCACGACGGCAGACGCCAGATCGGGCCTCGATCGGCCCGACGGGGGCGTCGGAGCGCCAGCCTCCCTCTTTGCCGCCAGTTCCATCGGCACGGCACAGGCTACGTCTGCGCCGTAACGAACCGAGCAGATCCCGGTCGCAAACCTCTATGGATGCGGCGACGGAGCCGGGGACGCCGGCGCCGTGGCGGGGCGCCCGCGGGTGCCGGTCAGGGGCCCGGGCGCCACCGGCATCCCCAGGTCGGCGAGCATGGCGATGTCCAGCTCCGCGCTCCTGCCGAGGGTGGTGAGGTAGTTCCCGACGATGAGCCCGTTGGCCCCGGCCAGCATGCCATAGGCCTGGAGGTCGCGCAGGACCAGCTCGCGCCCGCCGGCATAGCGGACCACGGCACGGGGATTGACCAGCCTCATCATCGCGGTGCAGCGGAGAGCGTCGAGGGGACGGAGCGGCGTCTCGCCACCGAGCGGTGTCCCGGCGCGCGGGTCGAGGAAATTGCAGGGGATCTCCCGGGTGCCGAGGTCCCGGAGGGTGAAGGCCAGGTCGAGCCGGTCGCTCCAGGTCTCCCCCATCCCGAAGATGCCGCCGCTGCACAGCTCCATGCCGGCGGCGATCACCCGGCGGCAGGTCGCCACCCGGTCGGCGAAGGTGTGGGTGGAGCAGATCCTCGGGAAGAAGCGCGGTCCCGTTTCGAGGTTGTGGTTGTACCGGTGGATGCCGGCGGCGGCGAGCTGCTCCGCCTGGCCGTCGGAGAGCAGCCCGAGGGAGGCGTCGACCTCGATGTCCACCTCGGCTCGAATGGCACGCGCGGCCTCGCAGACCTGCTCGAGCAGGCGCTGGCTGGGCCCCCGAACGGCCACGACGATGCAGAACTCCGTGCTGCCGAGAGCCCGGGTGTGTCGGGCGAGGTCGACCAGCCTGGCGGTCGCGAGCATGGGCTGGCGGATGACGTCGGTGGTGTAGCGCGCCGACTGGGAGCAGAAGGTGCAGTCCTCGGGACACCCGCCGGTCTTGGCGGAGACGATGGACTCGACCTCCACGGCCGGACCCATCCAGCGGAGGCGGACCTGGTGGGCGAGCCCGATCAGCTGGGGCAGCTCGTCGTCACGGGTCAGGACGAGCTGCTCGGCAAGCTCGCGGGCGATGTCGCGTCCCTGCTCGATCAGGAGGTCGGCGGCGGCTTCGACGGGGGCGGGTAACGTGGGCATGGCCGGGAGGATACGAGAGCTTATGCGCGAAGCGTCACAAAACTGAGAAGCGCCGGAGGCCTCAGATCAAACGGTCCTAAGCTGTCACAGTGAGAGGAGCCTCGGCGTCGAGGCGCGAGGTGGCTCGAGGATGAGTGGATGGCGGTCTCGAACCTGACGATGGTGTCCCTCATGGAAGCACGGATACCGGAACGAGCGACGATCACGGCCGGCTGCCGGGAGAGGGGCTGCACCGCCCCCGCCTCGGCCAAGTGCGCCTACGTCGACGGGCGTGGCCGCTCCTGCGAGACCGCGTGGTGCCACCGCCACCTTCACACGATCGGAGCGGAAGCGTACTGCCGCCGCCATGCCGGCACGGTGGCCGCCCTGGGCGGCAAGGCGAACGACCCTCGGGCGCTGCCCGCCGTCGACCATCGGGGCGCGTCGCTCGTCAACTGGATCTGCATCGAAGGGCACTCCGCACTCCACGGGGCCGTCGCCTCGGCACTGAGGCCGGGGGAGGTGATCTTCGAGGACCGGACGGTCAACGTGGTCCGCCAGTCCGACGCCAGCCGGCGCTGGGAGCGGGGCTGGCGCATCGGCGACCGCAGCGGCCTCAGGTCCAAGGTCCTGGTCTGCGTCGACGAGAGCGACGACTCGCTCGTCCTGCTCGCGGTCGACGACAAGGTGGTGGCCGTTGCCGTGCCCCCATGGATCACCCGGCGGCGGGCCAATCAGCCGGTGACGTCCGCCATCGACGCCAGCGACCGTAGCCAGTTCTACGGCTTCCTCTGCGGCCATATTCAGAGATCGCTGGCCCTTCGGCCCTGACCTCGGTGCCGGAGAGCGGCCGGCCCGGCGCTAGGTGGCGATCACCAGCTCCACGACCGCCCGCGGCGTCAGCGTCGCCAGCTCCAGGCGACGGCCGCTCCGCAGCCAGGCGACCTCCGCGGGGGTGAGGTCGGCCTCGATCCCGGCGGGCATCCGAGCCGGGGCACCCTCGATGACCTGGAGCCCGACGTCCGAGACGGGGGGACGGAGACCCGCGTCGGTGACATCGGAGGCACCGGCCCGCCGGAGGACGGCTGGCAGGCCGCAGCCGGCTGGGTCCGCGTCGTGGACGGCGACGAGCCGGCGGCCGCGCAATCCGGGTGCCAGCCTCCCTCCGTCGTCGGTCATCACCGAGGTCAGGGCGGCGACGTCGGTCCCAGCGGGGAGCCGGCCGGCGTTGGCAGAGAGCAGCCGCGCGGTCTCGCCGCGGTCGCAGACAACCAGAGGCCCGGAGACAGGCTGACCCGAGGTGGGGCCGGAAGCCAGAGGCGCGTCGCCGCTCGTGGCGGCAGGGGGGTCTGTTCCGGCTCCGCCGGATGGAGCCGGTGACACCAGGGCGGTGAACGCCTCAGACCGCAGCCGTAGTGCCTCCGCCAGCGGCCCAGCGAGGAAGCTCGGGAAGCTGATCGCGAGGGTCCGGGTGTCGTGCGACCTCCGAACCTCGCGGTTGCGTTCGACCCGGGCGTTGAGAGGAGCGGCGAGCAGCACGGCCACTCCGATCGCAGCGAGGATGGCGGAGAGGGGGATGGTCTTCACCCAGAGCATGGCCCCGCCCAGCACGACCAGCATCGCCCCGAGGCCGATGAACCCTCGAGTGACCGACACCGCCGGCCGCTCCACGGCCCGGCAGACGGCGTAGTAGAGCTGGCGGGCGGAGTAGCGGTGGCCGTCGGTTCCGAGCCGCTCCGCCTCTTCGACGAGGACGTCGGTCGTGATCGGGAGGAGCACCGGCCGAGTGTGCCATGAGTCGCCGCGCGCCGCCGCGCCGTCGGCGACCCGCGACCGGGCGCCGGACAGGCGGTCGGAGCTCCCGCTTCGACCTCCGCCCGGGCATGTGACAATCCCGCCGTGGTCGAGGCGGCCTCCCTTCCCCACGCCAGGCTCGGTGGCCACCGCCCCGCGGTGCTGCCGCTCGCGGCGTCCGCGCTCGGGGTCGCCATCGCCCTCCTCGCGCTCATGGCCGACCTGCACCACCCCGGCGGTGAGTCGGCGGCGACCATCGCCCTGCATGTGGCGGGCGGGATGACCTACGTGCTGGTCGGCGGCGCGGCATGGTGGCGGCGCCCCCACAACCGCACCGGTCAGCTGATGGTGGCGGTGGGCCTGACCTGGTTCGTCCAGGACCTGCAGCACGTCACGGCCCCGCTCCCCTTTGCCCTGGGGGACTTCTTCTTCGTGGCCTACTTCGGCTTTCTCGGCCATCTGGTCGTGGCCTTTCCGAGCGGCCTCGTGGAGGGCAGGGTGGACCGCATGGTGGTGACCGCCGGCTACCTCTGGGCCCTGGGGGGCAACCTCTTCACCCACGTGCTCTTCGCCCCGGCAAACAGCGCAGAGCTCTTCGTGCTCCACCGGGACGCCACCCAGTACATGATCGCCAACGGCATTCAGCAGGGCCTCGACGCGACCCTCTGCGTGACGCTCGTGGGCCTGGTCGTCCTCCACTACGTCCGGGGCACTCCACCGGCGAGGCGCGCCCTCGGTCCGGCACTCTGGGCCAGTGGCCCGATGCTGCTGGCGGCCATATTGCTGTCCCTTCCCTCGGTGAGAGGCTTGGTTCCCGGACTGCAGAACGCGCTGCCGGTGTTCACCCCGATCGCGCTCGCCTCGCTCCCCGTCGCCTTCGTCTTTGGCCTGCTGCGCAGCCGCCTCGCCGTCGCATCCGCCGGCCATCTCGTGGTCGAGCTGGGGTCGTCCCCCCCGCCCGAGCGCATCCGCGACGCGCTGGCGGAGACCCTTCACGACCCCTCGCTCACGCTCGCATACCAGATTCCCGGCCGGGAGGGATGGGTCGACAGCGAAGGGCACCCCCTCGACCTCCCCGAACGCCGCTCCTCTCGCAGCTTCACCATCCTGGAGCGGGGAGGCGTGGCGGTGGCTGCGCTGATCCACGACCGCTCCTTGGAGAACGACCCCAGCCTGGTGGCGGTGGTGGCCGGGGCCGCGGCCCTCGCCATCGAGAACGAACGCCTCCAGGCGGACGTCCGCGCCCGGCTCGCCGAGGTCATGGAGTCGCGCGCTCGCCTGGTGACCGTCGCCGACCAGGAGCGCCGGCGGCTGGAGCGCGACCTGCACGACGGCGCGCAGCAGCGGCTGGTCGCCCTGGCCCTCACCCTGAGCCGGGCCGGGGAGCGCGTGGCCGAGCGCCCCGGGGAGACCCGGCAGCTGCTCGCCGACGGCGAGCGCCAGCTCAGGAAGGCGCTGGAGGAGCTGCGCCGGCTGGCCGCCGGGATCCGGCCGGCCATCCTCTCCGACGCGGGTCTGGGCGCCGCCCTCGAGTCCCTGGCGGAGAACGCGCCCGTCCCGGTGACGCTGCGGACGGCGGTGGACCGCCGGCTCCCCGACCAGGTCGAGGCGGCCGCCTACTTCGCGGTCTGCGAGGCGCTCACCAACGCGGCCAAGCACGCCCGCGCCACCCAGGTGTCGGTGACCGCTCGCCTCGACGGCGACCGTCTCCTGGTCGAGATCAGCGATGACGGGGCCGGCGGCGCGGAATTCGGCGGTGGGACCGGCCTCAACGGCCTGGTGGACCGGATAACCGCCCTGGACGGCCAGCTCACCCTGGACAGCCCGGTGGGCGGCGGTACCCGCCTGGAGGTCGAACTGCCATGCGCGTGATCCTCGCCGACGATTCGGTGCTGCTGCGCGAGGGATTGGCCCGGATGCTGGTCGAGTCGGGCTTCGAGGTGGTGGCCCAGGTGGGTGACGCCGAGGCCCTGCTCGCGGCCGTGGACGCCGACCCCCCGGATGTCTGCATCGTCGACATCCGGATGCCCCCGACCAACAGCACCGAGGGCCTCCAGGCAGCGCTTCACCTGCGCGTGCACCACCCCAAGGTGGCGGTGCTGGTGCTCTCCCAGTACGTGGAGACCCGGTATGCGATGGAGCTGCTCGCCCAGGGCGCCGACGGGGTCGGCTACCTGCTCAAGGATCGCGTCGGCGATGTCGCCGAGCTGCTGGCGGCGCTGCGCTCGGTGGTGGCAGGCCGGTCGGTGATCGACCCGACCGTGGTGAGCCGCCTGGTCGGACGCCGGCGCCAGGCCGATCCGATGGAGACCCTGACCGCCCGGGAGCGCGAGGTGCTGCAGCAGATGGCCGAGGGACGATCGAATCGCGCCATCGGAGAGCGCCTCTTCCTGAGCCCCAAGACGGTGGAAGCCCACGTCTCGGCGATCTTCTCCAAGCTGGGCATCGAGGACACCGCCGACGACAACCGGAGGGTGCTCTCGGTGCTCACCTGGCTGCGTGGCGACGGCGAAGGGGCAAAGCCCTAGAGCCCGCCGAGAAGACCCCCGCAGCGCGGCCCTGTAGACCTCGAGTGCGGCCCGGCGCGCTCTGGCTCACTCCTCGCCGGCCTCCCACGCAATCCGTTCCAGCCGGCTGCGATGGCTCTCCCATCCGTCTCGATCAAGGGTGGGCAGGCTGTCGTTTCCGGCCCGCAGCCCGACGGTCCCGTCGATGAGCTCGCGGACGATGTCGGCGTGGCCGGCGTGGCGGTTGGTCTCGGCGATCATGCGCACCAGCACCGTGTGCAGCGTCACCACCGCACGCTCCGGCGGCCACCACGGCACCCGGCCGGCGGCGTCCAGCTCCAGGGTTGCGATGGTGGCGTCCGCGTGCGCCCACGCCCTCCGATACGACCCGACGATCTGCTCACGCGACTCGCCGGCGGCGGCGAACATGTCCGCGTTGGGATCCGACTCGTCGAACGGGGGCGGTGACTCCGCCGCCGGACGGCCGAACGTGTCCCCGAAGTAGCCGATCTCCAATCCGGCGAGATGCTTGACCAGTCCGAGCAGGTTGGTGCCGGTCGGCACCAGGGGACGCCGGGCGTCGTACTCCGACAGGCCCTCCAGCTTCCAGAGCATGGTCTCGCGGGCCTGCTGCAGGCAGCGCCTCAGCACCGTCTTGGGGTCGTTCGCCCTCACGCCGCAAGTCTGGCACCGGGGGCATCCACCCCCGGGGCCTGTGGCATCACGCTGCCGGCATGCCGGGTGGTGCGCTCAGGCTGCGGAGACCCCGGGCGCGTTGCGAACGTGCTCGGCGAAGAACGTCAGGACGCGCTCCCACGCGTCGGCCGATGCCGCGGGGTCGTATGCCTTGCCCTGGTCGTTGAAGAAGGAGTGCCGCGCCCCCGGATACACCTTGATGTCGTGGACGATCCCGTACGTGTCGAGACGGGCATCGAGCTTGCGCCCTCCCCGGGCTGTGAAGTCCCGGCCCGGGTAGCTGCCCACCACCGGGCAGAGGCGGCGCTCCGCGCTGCGGGGGCGCGGGTTCATGCCATAGAAGGGGGCGATCGCGCGCAACCGCCGGTCGCGGCACCCCCAGGCGAGGGCGAGACCCCCTCCCATGCAGAAGCCGATCACGCCGATGCGCTGGGCGTCGACCTCCGGCCGCGCGATCAGGAAGTCCGCGGAGGATCTCAGGTGGGGGATCGCGAACTGTTCGCGGCCGATCAGCGCTTCGCCCATCAGGCGAGCCATGCAGAGCACTCGGCTGCGGTCGTTGAAGAGGTCGACGGCCAGCGCCGCATAGCCCTCCGCCGCGAAGCGCCCGGTGATGTCGCGGATGTTGGCGTTGAGGCCGTACGCCTCGTGGATCACCACCACGCCCGGGTGGGGACCGGGTGCATCGGGCACCGCCAGGCAGCCGCGGAGGCGGACCTGGCTCGACGGGATGACGACGTCCTGAAGGCTCATCGCAGAGGCAGCGGAAGTATGCACCCGTGACTCGCGCTCCGTTCGTTGTGGTCTGATGATCGGCGCTGATGAAGAGGTCGCACCACGGCGACATCGAGCGCTTCGACGCATGGTCGACCACCTACGACCGCGGCCCGGAGCAGTACTTCTTCGGGCAGATCCACCGGCCGGTCCTGACTGCGGCGGCCTCCGGACCGGTGCTCCCCCGCCGCGTCGCCGACCTCGGCTGCGGGACCGGCCGCCTGCTCGAGGCGCTCCTCTCCCGCCTCCCGGACGCGGAGCTGATCGGGGTCGATCCGGCCCCGGGGATGATCGCCGTGGCGTGCACCCGCTTCGCGGCCGAGCCCCGGGTGCGCCTCGAGGTGGCGACCGCCGAACACCTGCCGCTCGCCGACGGGACGGTGGACGTGGCCACCACGACGATGTCCTTCCACCACTGGGAGCACCAGGAGAGGGCTCTCCAGGAAGTGGTCCGAGTGCTCGCGCCGGGTGGCCGGCTGCTCCTCGCCGACGTGCTGGGAATCGGCTTCTTCGGCCGCCTGATGCGCTCGATCGCGCGAGGTCACGGCAGCGGCTATCGCAGCGCTGAGGAGCTGGCAACCCTGCTGCGCGCCGCCGGCTTTGCGCGCTGGCGGCGCCGGCAGCTCTGGCCGGGGGTGCCGATCTACCTGGTGGAGGCCCGCCGGGCGCCCGGCCCCTGACAGCCGGTGGGCGCGCTGGGCGCAGACGCGAGAGGGCTTGCCAGCTCTCATCGCGTCTCGGGGCGAGCTCCCCGCGCCCGGTGGGCGCGGGGAGCGCCGCGACGAGGCCCGGCCTTCCGGTCGTCGGTCTGAGGAGGACTGAGGAGGTGGAATGTCCGGGCTGTGCCAGCATCACACCCGATCCACGGGTCGCCCGTCGGGCCATCGGTTCGTTACAACCTTGGCGGCGGGAGGCGTAGGCTGAAACGATGGGATCTCGGCGGGCGGGAGCCGTGGGGCGGGAGTACCACAGCTTCGACGAATACTTCCCGCACTACGTCAGTGAGCACAGCCGGCCGGCGACCCGGTGGCTCCATTTCGCGGGGACCCACGTGGGAGCCGCGGCCGCGGCGGTGGCGCTGGTGAGACGGCGGCCGGCGGGGCTGCTCGCCCTCCCGCTGATCAGCTACGGGGTGGCCTGGGGCAGCCACTTCGCGATCGAGAGGAACCGGCCGGCCACATTCGGACACCCGCTCTGGAGCCTGCGGGGCGACCTCCGAATGATCGGGATGATGTGGCAGGGCCGGGACGACGAGCTGATCAGGATCGTCCGCGACCAGATGACGATCCTGCTGGACGGGGGCGATCCCAACCCGTCCTGACCCGACGCCGCATCGGCCGGCCGTGGCGGCCGGCTCAGCGCGAAGCGGCCGGCTGAAGCTCCGCGAGGAGTCGCCCGGTGACCGCCGAGATCTCTGCCACCGCGGCCTCGAAAGCGTCGCGATTGCGCTGGGCGGGCTGCCGGTAGCCGCTCACCTTGCGGACGAACTGGAGCGCGGCAGCCTGGATGTCGTCGGCGGACGCCGGGGGTTCGGCGCCGCGCAGGGTCTTGATGCTTCGACACATGAGAAGAGGTTACCGCGTGCTATCCGCCCACCAGTCCGATGACCGCTCAGCGGCCGAGGAGCTTGTCGATGCGCGCCATCTGCGCCGCGGAGAGCGGCCCGAGGCGCATGGCGCCGGCGTTCTCCTCGACCTGGGCCACCGTCTTGAAACCGGGGATGGGCACGGTCGCCGGGCTGCGCGCCCAGAGCCAGCCCAGGGCCCCCTGGACCAGGGTGCGGCCGCCGCCGGTCAGCTCCTCGCGGAGCGCGTCGAGCTTGGCGAGCCAGGCCGGGTTGGCGCTGCCGTCCGCATTGAAGATGTCGCCCCACCCCAGCTCCAGCGCCTGGGCCCGCCAATCGTCACGCGGGAGCCGGGAGTCGGGCCCGTACTTGCCGCTCAGGAAGCCCGACGCGAGCGGGCTGCGGATGACCGCCGTCATCCGGCGCTTCTCGCAGAGGTCGATCATCCCGGGCGTCTCCTGGAGCACGTTGCAGATGAACTGCAGCGCCGAGCAGGTACCGCGCACCGCCCAGCGCTGGGCCTGCTCCACGACGTCGCAGCTCCACCCGAACTCGCGGATCAGGCCCTCCGACTGCAGGCTCTCGAGCGTCTCCACCACCGCATCCGACTGGTCGTTGGAGAGGCTCCCGACGTGACACTGGTAGAGGTCGATGTCATCGCGTTGCAGACGCCGCAGCGACCCCTCGCAGGCTCGCCGGATGTAGTCGGGGCTCACATTCTGGGCGTGCCCCCGCCGGCTGCCGTCCTCGTCGAAGGTGTTGCCGAATTTGGTGGCGATCACCACGTCCTCGAGGTGCTGCTCCAGGGCCTTGGCGACCACCCTCTCGCTGTGGCCCGCGCCGTAGGAGTCGGCGGTGTCGAAGAAGCGGATTCCGAGGTCGTAGGCGCGGCGGATGCCACGGACCGACTCGTCGTCATCGACCTGACCCCAGCCGATGGTCCGCCCGTCCTCCCCCACGGTCGGACCCCCGATCGCCCAGCAGCCGATCCCCATGGGGCTCAGCCGGATGGGTGAGCGTCCGAGCCGCCGGGGCTCCAGATCGTCCGAGATCTCCATCTCCATCTAGGTCTCCTTCCCGGC